>Ga0114931_10010638_pt1 | contig 10947 bp, 5 predicted proteins | sample 2SBtaG_FD_89579 | JGI IMG/M metagenome (GOLD analysis project Ga0114931, IMG submission 89579) | Deep subsurface microbial communities from Kolumbo volcano to uncover new lineages of life (NeLLi) - 2SBTROV14_V59a metaG | ecosystem: Environmental > Aquatic > Marine > Volcanic | place: Kolumbo...
AGGAGTTTCCGGATCTTGTAGAGAGCCAGGGCCGTCAGTAGACGAGTGACATCGTCGCCTAATCCGTAGGCACGAATCTGTTGCATATCAACACTGAAGTAGGCTGTGATATTCTCGGCCGTGAACTCTTCCCGGTGAAACGGCACATTACCGAACCCCTTCGCCGTGTCACCTTGTGGGTCAACGTGGTCATTCTTTACGCCCCCTGACGCCGCAGTTTGAATGCACTCTGCCTCCACAAAACTCGAAATAGCGCGAGCCATTCTAAGACGGCCCCCTGCAAGTTCCTTCTTCGCAAGAAAGATGCCATGCAGGAGCGAGTTGATGTCGTATTTGAGCAAAGTTTCGGCGAATGCGCGTCGATTTATCGGCCCCGTTTCCAATACGGAGAAACTATTCTTCAGCAGATTGAAAAAATCCTTGTTTTTGCCTTCAAGGATGTAGGGGCTGTTCAGGCGGTGCGACTCAACGATCGAGCTAGTGAGATACTCACCGCTTTCGTCGTTGACAATGACATAGCTAATTCCCGTTGCATCATCGATTGGCTGATTGGAACTTTCATCCCAAATAGTCTCTTCCAACCGGTTCGCCATGCTTTGAGCGCTTTCCAGCAGCAAGCATGCAGTCTCGCCCGCCTGGTATGTTGCGGGCCCAAGGTCGGGAAAGCCGGTTGGTTGAAATCGATGCCCTTGAATGGGCTGAAGGTCAACTTCGATCAACAGGCGACGAGTGGAGTCGAGTTGTTTGAGATCAAGTCCCATGGGCTAGCCTTTCGTTGAAAATGCGTTGTTAACAGGTATGATCAGATTACGTACGACCTATGCTATGAGTCACTCGCCGCGACAAGTCCTTTTGCCTCATCCCTGTCAAGTTCTGGTTGTGTCAAACCGAGTGCAAGGCTAGTCGTAGTAGCCGATGAAATCCCAAAGGCCATGGAAGCTGCAAGGCGTCGGGCTAGTTTAGGCGAGCCAACTCCGACCCGTATTCTTGGCCGCAATCCTGCCGCGGTGAGCTGGCGAGCCGCGTTCTGGATGGCTCCACTAAGGTCTCCGTTCTTAAGCCGATAAAAGAGTGTTGGATTGCAACGCACTTTCTTATCCGCTTGATCGGGCAACCAGATGGGGGCGACCGGCAGGGCAAGACGCAACAATCCATACAGGGCCAAACCTCCCAACGGTTCGCGATTTGGTCCTGAAGTGGGCGACTTCTGCCGCGAGCTAAACTTCACAGCCATCAACCCGCGTGCAATGGCAAGAATCTTTGCATCGTCGACGCGATGCTCGATAAAAGCCTGTATGTCGCTTGGTTCTGCGCCAAATTCGCCATCTGGCATGCGGAGTGGAATGAAGTTCCATTTATCGCGTTCAGACCAACCTGCACCACGACTGTAAGCTAGCAAACGGCGGTGCATTAAAGAAATCAAAGCTCGCTGCAAGTCCTGTCCGGTCGAAGATTGTTCAGGCCCAATACTGAGACCGTTTTCACCTTTGGCAAAGTAACTGCCATCAAGCGGCAACCAATGGATGCGAATGTTCTGCGAAGGTTCCCTTGCTTCCAACTTTCCATGCTGGAAGGCCAATGCAATAGCAAGCCGTACCTCAACACTATCCTCCTCTTCACAAACGACCTTCAACCATCGTCCACTCAGCCTGGGAATGGGACGTGCGTATTTGTCAGTGGCAAACTTGGGGCTTTGGACAAACTGGTCTTCCGCCTTTGCCATCGCCATTAGCAGCGGAAGAAAACCGTGGCCTTGTCGATTTTGGGTACAATTAAAAACCCCTTCCTCGCACGCTCGATGAACACGATCGAGCGATTCGGGAGCATTCTTGTCGGAAGCTATCCTTCGCAGTTGATCGATCCACGGCACGACTTCATCGAGCAAATCTTGGTTAGGCCGAGGGGTTACGTCAAATCGCCCCAGCGGGACGGCAAGATTAGATAGTCCGTTTCGCTCGATATACCCGTATCTCTCGAATCGCTTGATTCCACGTGCGACTCCCATTCTTGCGACGGATCTTGCCATGTCGGTTCCGCGCTCGGCTGACTTACCATCAATCTGACTTCGCCCCTCACAAAACAAACTGGCAATTTCGGTTACCGTCGATGGTTGACTCCAAAGTGGCATCCACTGCTCGCCACGAGCTCCTTCGTCTGTAGAATCGGACGAACCATAGCCAGCCCCACTTCCACGTACGGCAAACGGTGCAGCGGCTTGTGGAAGTTGTTGAGATTGACATCGACGCACAAGCCCAGAGCGAAACAAGATCGCACCTTCAAGCATCAGAACAAAATCCCATGGATTCACACGCACGCCTCCTTCAAATCCACTGCCGCCGTTCGGTCCGCCCGCTGCTGCTGGAAAGAACTGTCCAATAGCTCCAGATTCTAGTGTTGGCATAGCATCATTCCAGAAGGCTGTTAATAATTGTGCTCGCGATTCAGGAAATGCCGACGCCTTCGGTTCAGTCATGTCGAACAAAGAGACGAGCCGTTGCATCAAATTAGAGGTGAAATCGAGTCGCCCATCATTGCCCCCCGTGCCAAGCATGGCCGGGAAAGAAGATTCACCGTCAGCGCCCAACGCTAGGGCAGCGTCGATCCAAGTCTGGGAGCCAGAACGCCATGCTCGCCGGCACGTCGCAATCACATCGTTCTTCTCCACACCTTTACTTGGTTTCTCAGAAAGATTAAGACATTGTACAATTTGCTTTCCAACCGCAATCGCTTTGCGGAACGGACTCAATCGTAACGCTATACTCTCTTCGATAGGCCCAATTCCGGACTTATTGTCCTTCGGAAAAAAACCGCTTCCACCGTTCCATGGCGCCACCATTGGTGTAGGCTGATATTCTTCCAAAAAGAACTTTTCTAGTTCATCACGATCCAGTTTCGTAGCCAAATGAAACACATCATCGCGCCAAAAACCTCGTGTTGCTAAGTCTTTCTGTTCAGCAACCAGCCGCAAGACACCCAAGGCTTTCAAGTAGTGGGCCAGTGGCGTTGGGCGGCAACCGTCGAGCTTATGCACGTGAATGGTGTTGGATTCAGACATGAGCCACCTCCGTCTCGACTACATCAGCTTCGTATGTTTGGGCCGCATTTGCTTCAGTGCCAACTACAAGCTCGATGCCAGCAAGCAAAGGATCACGATCCTGTCCTGGTGATTTCGAATCGTCAGATGCTCTTCCATCGATCGTTCGTACGATGGCTTCCAGATAACCGAGCGTGAATGGTCCAAACTCGGAGAGCAGCGAATAAATGCGCTCAGACCAACTTGCACCGTAGCGAGCTGAAAGCCCTATCGAGGCCGGAGCAAGGCTGAGTGTCAGCTTCGGTGTCTCTACATCGCCATCGCGGCTTGGGAGAGCTACGCTTGGCAAATCATCTCCATCGCGGATACCACGGATCGGCATACCCGTGCCCGCAAACTTTGCGTCATCAAAAGGAAACGTTTGGTCTTTGGGAGATGCCTGCATGCTGATGCGGACCTTGCCGTGGTGACTAACAATCAGATATAGCAGCAGATTAAAGTCGCTTGCTGACAATTCATTCAACTCAGCCGCGATCGGATGTTTCTCCCACGAAGCAGAATCAAGTTCTGGTTCAATACCACAGGCTGTCAACATTTCACAGTAGTTGCCGAGCAACGCGGCGTGTTTCGGGTTCGCTCCATGCATCAATTCCATCACAGCAAGGCACGATGCCAGTTCGTGCCGAAATCCACGCCGAGGCCCAAGGGTAGGTGTGTCATAAAGTTTATTCTTGGCTCGCCAAGCTCTGTCTGGAGCCTTGGCCAAGTCTGTTCTTTCTGGCGAAACCAAGTACGTACCGGAGGCAAAAGCAGTGTGAGCTTTTCCCCAATCATGCAAACGCAATGCGAAAGCAACCAAGTCCGTGAAGCGACCAAGCAAACCGATGTCTTTGCAGACCGTCCTTGCTACCTGTTCTGCTTCCCGACAATGCGTTGCTATTGTCTTCCATACTTCGACAGCACTCCCTTGTTCGTTGCTATCCGATAGGTCCCCGCATGCGTCCGTGGAAAGTTCAAGATCCCGCTTAACTTCGGCAACGACCTCGTTTTTTTTGGGATTATCACCTGTAAAGCCGGTCTTAGCGTTGTAGCCTCCGGTTGTCGGCCCCACCAGAACGATCAGCCCTGGGCGCAAATCATCCGCATCAACCTTTGTCCACTCGCCCGCCAAATAGTCCCAATGCCAAACTGGTTCCTTCCGCTTTTGCACCTTCTTGATCCACGCTTTAGCTTCGCCGATTGGCACGGCACACAACTCGCATCGATTGGGTTGGATGTCTGAAGCAGGGCGGTCGCCTTCCCAACTTCGCCAGAAAACCTGCAGGTCTCGTTCGTCGCCTTCGCGGATAAAGCGGCTGATATCCATATCCGCACCCGACAGGTCGGGACTCGTATCGAATAACTCCTCGAACTCGTCACGCAGCAGAACGTGGAGCGGGTTGTACGGATACAGCTTCTTGACCCTGGCTTCATCCAAACTCGCTTCAAAATCTTCGATCTGGCCAATCGATACGTCGTCGATACCGGCAATCGCGTCGCGGGCCGCATCGAGTTCCACTACGGAATAGGGCAATGCCTTCTTGTCATCGGTATGTTTTTGGTCCAAGACAACGACTTCGGCCGTCCCCCCGTATCGTGCCGCACGGCCGAACCGTTGCACCAGACTGGGCCACGGCGCGAGTTCGGTAATCAAACAACTAGCCGAGATATCGACCCCTGCTTCCACAATTTGGGTCGCGATCAATATCCGATTGACGTTTGGCCCCAGTGTCTTGCGTGAGAGAAACTTCTCGATCCATGACTCTCGATCCGCTGGGCGAAACCGGCTGTGAATAAGGTGCAACTCAGTTTCTGCGTTCTCCTTGCTGATACGTTTCGTCACCTTGTCGTACAGTTCGCGAGCCTGTTTTACGGTATTGACGACAACCAGGGTTTGTCGCCCCGTCTTTGGATCGGGCAGGTGGTTTCGATGTCTGTCCAGGATCAGCTCTGGCCAGGCGGCCGTCTCCGTGGAACTCCGTCTTACGGGTTTACACGCTTCCCATTGCGACCCTATTCGATCTTTAGAATCGACCGACAAAATCTCTGAGATCATCTCCGGCATCATAGATTTAGTTTCCGGCGATTCCAGCCAACTAGGCTGTAGCGTTGCACTCATCCACCAAGTGCAGCGTGGTTTATCGAGGGTCTTCTTTTCTGTGCGGTCTTGTTCAAAGAACGATTGAACTTGAGCGCTAGTTGCCAAGCCGACTCCCATCAGTTGAACCTCGTCCATGACCCATAGAACGTCGGTATTCAACAAACCAAACGCCCGCGGCCAAGCAGCTCGCCACATGGCATAGCCACGGTTGAGGGCTCGCGAAAGAAGTATGTCCTGCGTGCCGATCAAGATCGCCGGTTTCTCTGGCTCGCTATGCCAACGTTTTTCCTCGACACCTCCCATCAGGGTATGCAGACTGACTTGATCCTCAAGATTACAGTGTTTTAGCAGCTTGCGAGCTTCGGCCTCGGTTTGTTCAACAAGCGTTCGCATCGGCAGACACCAGACCAAGCGAGTGGGCCATGCAGCATCGATGTCGATGACGCGATGTTCTATCCAGGCGGCTAATACACCCAACGTTTTTCCCATCCCCGTAGGGATGCGAATCAATCGATTCCGAGGCTGTGGGTCGTTAGCAAGATCATTCTGCCATGGGTGTGGATCGGATCCATCGGTCATCAATGCGATAAGAGTTTGAACGTTCATTCGACTATGTCTCGGGCATCCACTCGTCTTGGGCTATCGCCGTACGCAATGAAGCATCTGAATTCTCCATGAACAGCATCATTTGCATGGGCGCCGACGGCAAAAAACACCCCGTTTAGCAAGTATGCGGCTTCTGAAAAGTGTGATGAGGAGCGAACACAGAGTATGTGATCCAGCCGGCAAGATATCGCATGATTTTTTACTTGTCCAGGTGCCGGCAAGGTTGTCTCCTCTTCTCAGAATCCTAAGACTGCAACATTTTGTCGAATCGAAACCTACCCAAACACACTATCAAACTATTCAAACTGGATGACCGCGGGACTGTTTGGCCGTGGCCGGAAAGGCGCTCAGGTGCAACAGGCGATTCTCGACAAGCAGCCCTTGGCCGAGAACGTCCTTGGCTTCAAATCGCAGGTCGCGGCCCAGTCCGACGGCGTCGAACGCTTGGCACGGCTGGTCGGCAATGCGCTTCAGCAGCGCCTCGACCGCCTTGGCGGTGAATGGCTTGCCACGCTTGTTCGGAGCCGCCTCGGCGTCCATCGCGTAACTGGCCACCAGTCGTGTCCAAATCGCCTCCAGCGTCGAGGGCGAGTCGAAGGCGTCGACGGCCACAAAACGGCCGCCGACGGCCGCCACGACACCACACGTGTCGGCGGGATACGGTAGCGCTTCCTGGTAACGCTGCCACACTTCGCTCCGCGTCGCCATGGCGTCGGACAGGGCCCGGGTGGGCGACTCAGATTCGCAGGCCTCGATCTGCTGGAACACGCAGTTCCAGACGGCCCCTTGATCGCTTTCAGCGCGACCGCGCGTGCGCAGACTAGACTGAACGTCGCGGCTCTTTCGCCGGCGGAGACTGCTGGGCGCGTAGTGGCCCGGCTTGAAGGTCGCACTGACACGGCTCCACCTTCCCTCTTCGACACAGGAAACTGGGATCCGCGTCTTGGACTTCGGCGGCAGCAGCACCGTAGTGTTCAAAATGCGGTTCTGCTTCGCACCCTGCAGTTCCTCGCCATCGATGAGCATCACCGGCTTGCCGGCCTCGTTGATCCCCAGCAGCTCGGCAACGTCCCCCGACGCATCCACCTCGGTAACGGTGAGGACCTTGGCGTCGATGGCCTCGGACGCCAGCAGGTAGTCTTGGAATCGCTGTTGTGGTTTTTTTCCCGGCAGGGGCGCCAGCGTCAGGTTCCGATAGCCTATCACTGTCGTCGTCGTCCATTTCGGCAGGACGTCTTGCATCTGGATCACGGTCATGACGGTTCCTTTTGAGGATTGTCTAATGGAGGATTGTCTGTCGGTATAAGGGTAAGTGGTGTCTGCGACAGGTTCGGTCGCACCTGGTCAAGATTTCTGTAAAAAATCTTCGTGACCTATGGCCAAACCTGTGATAGGTATAGATTCCCCTTCCTACGGATGACGCGTCGGGCGATCAGCATGTCTGGCACTAGGAAAGGATGGCGAGTATGGCTCGAGGCGACGGGTTGCTCCGGCAATGGGAACTGATCAAGATTTTGCAGGCCCACCGGTACGGGGTCAGCAGCGGCGAGATCGCCGCGCGCCTCGAGTGCAACAAACGGACGGTCCAGCGGGACTTGGGCGTTCTGCAAGACATCTTTCCGATCAGCTATGAGCAGCGGGACCGGGGCCAGCGGTTCTGGAAGCTGGCCCCGGGCACGGTCGAATCCGACCAGCTTCAATTGACCATGACCGAGATGCTCAGCCTGTTCCTTTCGCAACAACTGCTGTTGCCCCTTGCGGGGACCCAGTTCGGCGATGGACTCCAAACGGCCTTGCAGAAGATTCGGGCGCTGCTGCCGACCCGGGCGCTGACGTACTTTGATGGCCTGGACAAGTCGTTCTTCATCAAGAACCTGGCCAACCACGACTACTCCGGCCAGAACAAGGAAATCCGCATCCTCAACGAGGCGATTCTGCAGCAGAAGGTGGTCAGGGTCAGCTACCACTCGGCCAGCAAAGGCCGCGAAGTCATCAGTGAATTCCACCCGTATGGCATGCTCCTGTTGCACGCGTCGCTGTATGGCATCGGCTACCTGGCCTGCGACGAGGAGGTCCGCACGCTCAAGGTGGCCCGGATCCAGGGACTGACTCGGCTGAACAAAACGTTCGATAAGCCCGTGGATTTCTCCTTGGTCAGTCATTTGCAAGGTGCGTTCGGCGTTTTCCAGGCTGGCAAGAAGCAGAAGATTCGGGCCGAATTCACCGGCTGGGCAGCCACAAATGTCCGCGAAATGCAATGGCATCCGAGCCAGAAGCTTACCCGGGATGCCGGCGACAAGGTCGTTGCCGCCTTCGAACTGGGCAACACCGTTGAGTTCAAGCGGTGGATTCTCGGATTTGGTGGGCAGGCCCGCGTCTTGGCCCCACCGAGTCTTGTCCAGGACGTCCTGCAGGAACTGCGGCGAGCGGTCCAGCAATACGGCGGCCAAGAGTCCGGCCGGTCCGGAACGTAAGCCACGGTCCGACAACGAACGGTCCACGCCTTCGGCATAGCGGGCCACGTGCATCGTCAATCTCGCAACTTGAGAGAACTTTGGTAGCCATCGAAAAGCTTCTGGCCAACAACCTGACAAGTCCATTGCTGCCCGATCTGCGCTTGTTTGGAAAGAATCGTTCGACAAGGTCCATGGTTTTTACCCATCCCTTCTGGCGGGAAGAGGCCGAGATGGTTTTGTCCCTCTCGCCGCAAGGGGATGTTCTTTCTTTTCAGGCGCGCGCGAGGGAGGATGGATCGTTTCGGGATTAGCAGGAGGGGACAACCGACCACGCTGTTTTGAAAGTCGGTCGAGAACTCCAAGACTGTGAGGCGTACCACTACATCAAAGAACACAGACTGGAAGAAGATTCAGAAGTTCCCGGTACTTTGGACGACTACGACTGTCCAAGTTTCGACGCTTGGTCACGTCATTTGCGATCAGCACGCAAAACGCTTGGCGAACAGAAATATTCTCTCTGCGCTGGCCGGGCGACGGGCAAGAGCGTGGTTCGCAGCGGCCAGATCTAACTCCGATTGGTGTAAACTGGATCAAACCGGTTATCTCTTTTGGCGGCGATTAGAAAGAGATGTTTTCCATATTTCCCGCCAGCTGGGGTTCTCGGGCGATCCATTGGCCGATCCCCTTCCCCCCCGCACGCGCGACGATTTGTTCGCCGCCAACGAGCTGTTGGATGCCTTGCCTGCCGATCTCCGCAGCAGAGACCGCAGCCTGGCTCGCCGCCGGATGTGTCAGGCGGCCGTCTTCGACAGCAGCCAGCCATACGACCGTCAGCGGTCTCCAGAGCTTTCTGCCCCCGCTACTGGATGAACGCTTCGCAGAGGCCGAGGAAGGCGACCAGTATGTGTTGCCGATGTTGATTGGCCGGACGGATGCCTCGTTGCGTAAGACGCTACAGCGGGCCATCCGTAGGGCAGGCGTGGAACCCTGGCCCCGATTGTGGCACAACATGCGTGCAACCCGGCAGACGGAACTCGAAGATCAGTTCCCTAGCCACGTCGTCTGCGCATGGCTGGGCAACAGCAAACCGATAGCCGCGAAGCACTATTTGCAAGTGACCGACACCCACTTCCGAAAAGCGGCGCAAAATCCGACGCAGACGGCGCACGAAAGCAGTTGTCAGGCGTTGACTGTCCTGCCTCAGTCGGAACTGGAATTTCTCTTCGCAGGTGACCTGGATCTCGAACTCGACGGTCGGCGTGGCAAAATCTACAATCAGAAATGCCCGCTATTCCTGCCGCGAGGTACCGACAGCGCATAAAAAAAGCCAGTGGATATAGGCTGCACTTTCCAACTTGTGACTCACTTTAGGCGGCCAAGGCCAAGAGGCTTTCGGCTAGCTGGATGATTTTTCGTGGGAGCAACCACGTGGTGGTGATCGTCGATAATTCGTGGCGGAGAATCTGCCGGCGCAGGGCTTGGCGGCGGTTGGCGTGTGAAGGACGACGCTCGGCATCGTCCCACGGGGAGTCGTTGCGGTCGACCAGTTGCTCGCGGCTTTTGTCCCACGCCCAAAGTTCGACCAGCGTATGCATCCAAAGATTCAAGTTGTACGAAGCCAGGTTGTTCCAGATGTTGCGCACTTGCTGTTGGCCTGAGCCCCACACCTCCTTCATATCGTGAAAGTCTTGTTCGATGGTAGCACGATCGGCAAACGCTTCGAGAATCTCCCGGACGCTGGCACTTGGATCGGTCGAGAAGAAAGCGTACCAGCCATGATCTTCCTTCACGATCACCACGCGGATCTCGCCGCCTACCGGACCGTAGGTTGCCAGGAAGGTTTTGTACGTCTTGGTGGTCGTTTCGCCGTAGACGGTGCAAGGGATGGTCTTCCATCCTCGCTTCTGCCCGGCTCGTTTGGCCAGGCTGAGACGGTTCTTGCCGTACTTGCGCGGTCGACCGCGACTGCGACGTTGTCCTTTTCGCAACTTGGGCGGCAAGTCTCTCAGTGCTGCATCTTTGCGCAAGCGTCCGACAACCGTGACGCCGAGCTTCAAAACCCGCCTCAAGAACGGCCGCTTGGTGTAGCCGCCGTCGATCACGATCCAGATAGTTTTTCCCGCTTTTTTCAGGATCGGGACGATCCACTCGACCAAGCGGGCCGCCAGCTCGAGCTTGGTGGCAAACCGTTGCCAATGGCGACACTTGGGAATGGTCGCCATCGTCTGCTGGCGGACATAGAGCATGGCCCGCAGCGGCAACGCCAGCGGGCCCCACTCGGGGTGCCGCAGCGCCAGCGAAATCGTCACCCAAATGTGTCCGTACAAAAAGGGTTGATCGGCCGGGCCCGGCGTCGGATTGTGATGGACATCCGCTCCTTCGACCTTGGGCCCATACCGTTTGGTCGGCGAATCGTCGATCACCAACAGCAAACGCTTCGGCAAGCGCAACGTGCGCAGCAGAAGTGCCACCAACTGAGTCGCCATCGATTCGCTCTTGCGTCCCACGCACCCGAGGAAGTAATAATAGTCTTGGAAGTCGTCGCTGACGCCAGCTGCGCGGAGCCAAGTGGTCACCGTACGACGGCCCCCAGCGAACAACATGCCCGTCAGCAAGACTGGCAGCCGCCAACGGTTGCGAGCGTGCAATCCAGCGGCGAGCCAGTCGCTCCATTCCGACCATTGTTCGGGACATTCCCAACGACATTTCGA
>Ga0114931_10010639_pt1 | contig 10947 bp, 7 predicted proteins | sample 2SBtaG_FD_89579 | JGI IMG/M metagenome (GOLD analysis project Ga0114931, IMG submission 89579) | Deep subsurface microbial communities from Kolumbo volcano to uncover new lineages of life (NeLLi) - 2SBTROV14_V59a metaG | ecosystem: Environmental > Aquatic > Marine > Volcanic | place: Kolumbo...
TACCCGGCGCCGCCCAGCCCCATGATCGGCTTGACCAGGCGCGGCGCGCCGCGGTTCAGAAAGCTGTGCCCAGCGCCCGGGTAGAACTTGACCTCGCCGGGGATGCCGTACTCCTGTAGCGCCGCCGCCAGGCGCTCGCCGTCCGCGCGGAGCTGCCGGTCGCGGCCGCCGTAGGAGCCCAGCGTCGGGCACAGGCGCTCGAGGTGCTCCTCGTCCTTGGGGACCGGAACGTAGTTGGGGGCGATGGCCCGGGTCACCTCCTCGACGCCCAGCAGCAGCGCGAAGCCGCCGCCCATGCAGAAGCCGGTGACCCCCACGCGGCCGTCGTCGACGTCGGGGTGGGCGGCGAGCCAGGCCAGGGCGGCTCGCGCCTGGTCGACTCGACCGCCGGCGCCCCGCACCAGGTCGCGGAAGGCCTGGACCATGCACAGGAACCCGCCGCCGAGCAGGTCGGGAGCGGCGGCGAGGTAGCCGTGGTCGGCGAAGCGGGCGGCGATACCGCGGATGTCGTCGTTGAGACCCCAGGCCTCGTGCAGCACCAGCACCCCGGGCCACGGACCCTCGCCCTCGGGTCGAGCCACGGCCACGGCCCGTTCCTCGCCCGCCAGCGTCACCGTCTCGTCCTCAACCCGCGCCATGCCGCACCTCCCGAGGCGGGGTCATAGCACGCAGCCCGAGCGGGCGAGGGGCGCCTCCCATGGGGGATTTCACCCAGGCCCGGCGCCCTCCGCCGACCCCGCGTACACCACTCCGACGCCCTCGGCATACACATCGACGAAGGTGGCAGGGTGCCTGCCGTCTCACGGCACTGGCCCCGCTGCAGGGGATCCATGCTCACCTTCGCCTACGACGGCTCGATCCACGGCGACTGGCTGTTCCGCTACGCGCTGCACCTCGCCCGCCACGAGGCGAGCCGCACCATCCACCTCGGAGCTCCCCTGATCCGGGCGGTGGACTCCCTGCGCAAGCGCATCGCCCTGCACCTGGAGTCGCGCGCGACCCGCGAGTCCGCCGGCGCCGGGGTGTCCCTCCCCCACCCGGGGCGCTAGGTTCTGCGGGCCCCCGCCCAGGCGCGGGGGCCGACCAGGAGCCGACGCGAGCGCATGGAGCAGAGCCGCAACCCGGCCGAGGGGCTGCTGCGGGACCCCAACCTGTGGGTGATCTTCGCGGTCACGTTGATGGTGGTGATGGGCGTGGCCAGCGTTGCGCCCGCGCTGCCCGTGGTGCAGACCGCGCTCGGGGTGGGCCCCGAAGAGGTCACCCTGCTCGTGACCGCCTTCACCCTGCCCGGCGTCTTCCTGACGCCGATCTTCGGGATCCTCGGCGACCGCTACGGGCGCAAGGTGGTCCTCGTGCCCGGGCTGGTGCTCTTCGCCTTCGCGGGCTTCGCCTGCACCTTCACGCCGAGCTTCCCCGCCCTGTGTGGGCTGCGCGTGCTCCAGGGCATCGGTTCGGCGCCGCTGGGCGCCCTGAACCTCACCCTGGCCGCCGACCTGTACGAGGGCCGCCGCCGGGACGCCGCGCTCGGCTACAACCAGACCGCCCTCGCGATGGGCGCCGCCATCTACCCCGCCCTCGGCGGCGCGCTGGCCGTCCTCGGCTGGTTCGCCCCGTTCTACCTGCCGCTGCTCGCCCTCCCGGTTGCCGCGGCGGTGGCCTACGGCCTGCGCCTCCCGCCCCGGGACGGCCGCGCGCTGCCCCTTCGCGCCTACCTGCGGAGCCTGCGCCACGCCCTGGGCGATCCGCGCGTGCTGGCCCTGTTCGGGATGACCCTGTGCACCTTCGTCTTCCTCTACGGCGCGGTGATCACCTGGCTGCCCGAGCTGATGAGCCACCGGTTTCACGCATCCTCCGAGTTCATCGGGGTCGTGATCGGGAGCGAGGCGCTCGCCTCGGGCATCGCCTCGGCCTTCCTGGGCCGTCTCGCCGGGATGGTACGCCGCAGCACGCTGGTCGCTGTGGGGTTCGGCCTGTTCGCCCTGTCCACCCTGCTCTTTCCCACCCTGCCGTCGCCGGGGGCGCTGTTCGTGCCCGCGCTGCTCTTCGGCGCCGGCATGGGCCTGGACCTGCCCGCGACCACCGCGCTCATCGCCGAGCTGGTCCCCGCCGAGCAGCGCGCCGCCCTGCTCGCGGTGAACGGCACGGTCTTGCGCCTGGGCCAGACGGTCGGCCCGCTGCTTGCCGCCGGCGCCTACCTGGCAGGCGGCTTCGCGGCGGTCTACGTGGGTACGGCCGTCCTCGCGGTCGCGATCGCCCTAGGCATCCTCCTCGGCTTCCGCGGCTCGGCGCTCTGATCACACCGCTCCCGGATTCGCGGGCATCCGGGCCCGAATCGGGGTACGTGGCGCCGTCGTGACCAGGTCACGCCAGGTATCTTTGCCCGAGGCCCAGGATGAGCGAGGTCAGCTGCTCGGTGCTCGGACCCGTGTTCCAGTCCCTCGGGCGCCGCGGCATTCCCGCCACGCGCGCCGTGGAGGGGACGCCCTACACGGTCCTGGAGCTGCGCAACACCCGGCGGCGCATTCCCTGGGACGACTTCACCCAGATCCTGGCGCGTTCCGGAGCGCTGGTCGGCAGCGCGGACGATCTCGTCGAGATGGGCCGGGAGAGCGTCGAGAACGTCGAGCTCCAGTCGCTGTACGCGACGCTGAACTTCTTCGTGACCCCGCGTGCGATGTACGCCGCGATCGCCCGCTTCACGGGGAACATCCTGTTCCCGACCATCCAGTCACAACTGCTCGAGAGCGGGCCGCGTCGCTCCGTGCTCGAGCTGCGGATCCCCGACGCCTACGCACCCTCCGAGCCCTTCCTGCAGATCACCCGGGGCGCGCTGGGCGCCTATCCGCTGCTGATCGGCTACCCACCGGGCCGGGTCGAGGCCGAGATCACGCCCCGCTGGGCCCGGTACACCATCGACCACGCGGCCCCCGCGCGTCGCCCGACGCCCCGGCGCCTGCTTCACGCCTGGCGGCGCCTGCGCGCGTCCGACCAGGTGCTCGAAGAACTGGCCACCCAGCAGGCGATCCTCCGGGACGGCCTGGTCAAGGTCAAGGAGGCCGAGGCCGCCCGCCGCGCCTCGGAGGCCCGGTGGCGCAGCCTGGCCCAGAACGCGCCCGACCTGATCTTCGCCCTCGACCGCGCCGGGCGGATCCAGTACGCCAACCGGGTCGACCCCTCCCTCGCCGATCAGGTCGTCGGGATGTCGCTGGTCGAGTTCCTGCCCGAGGCCAGCCGGCACCGCTTGGAGGCGGCGATCGCCCAGGTCGCCGCGGGCCGCGAGCGGGTGCGCTTCGAGGTCTCCTGGGCCCCCCCCGGAGGCGATCCGCGCTACTTCGCGTGCACCATGGGGCCCGTGCTCGAGGACGGCGCCACCACCGGCTTCATCGTCGTCGCGCGCGACGTCACGCGGGCGCGCCAGCGTGAGGCCAAGCGCCAGGCCATAGAGCAACAGCTGGTCCAGACCCAGCACCTCGAGAGCCTGGGCGTGCTGTCCCGCGGCGTCGCCCACGACTTCAACAACCTCCTCACCGGGCTCGCGGGCAGCGCCGAGGTCGCGCTGCTGCACCTGCCCGAAGACCACCCGGCGCGCGCCCACGTGGAGCGCATCGTCCACACGTCCCTACGGGCCTCCACCCTGACCGGACAGCTCCTCGCCTACGCCGGCCAGGGCGGGCTGCAGACTCGCGCCGTCGACCTCGGCGACGTGATCACGAGCCTCGGCGACCTCGTGCGCGCCTCGGTTCCGGAGACCGTCACCCTGACCTCCGAGGTCACCGACGTGCCCTCGGTCCAGGGCGATCCGAGCCGCCTGCAGCAGGTGATCCTCAACCTCCTCACCAACGCGGCGGAGGCCATCGGTGCGACGCCGGGCGAGGTCGCCATCCACGCGTGGGCCGAGACGCTGCGCCGCGGCGACGATCTGCGCGGCACGGTGTTCGTCTCCCCGAATCCGGGCGCCTACGTGCACCTGTCGATCCGCGACACGGGCGAGGGCATGGACGAGGCCACGCAGCGCCGGATCTTCGACCCGTTCTTCACCACGAAGGGGGCCGGGCGGGGGCTGGGGCTCGCGGCGGTGCTCGGGATCGTCCGGAGTCACCGTGGCGCGCTCTCGGTGGAGTCCGGTCCCGATGAGGGCACCACCTTCCACGTGCTCTTTCCGCGCTCGGCGCGCACCCCCGACCCGAGCCCGACGCCGGTGCCGGTGCGGAAGGTGTCCGGCCGTCCCGTGCTGCTGCTGGTGGAGGACGAGGCCATAGTGCGCGAGACGGCGCGGGAGCTGCTGAACCAGCACGGCTTCCGGGTGATCACGGCGCGGGACGGCCCGCACGCCATCGAGACCTTCACCGCCCATGCCGGCGAGGTGGACGTCCTGCTGATCGACCTGACCCTGCCGGGCTGCAGCGGGGTCGACGTGTACCGGGCGGTGCGCACCCTGGACCGCCAGGTTCCGGTGATCCTCACGAGCGCCTATCCGCCGTCCTCCGAGGGGCTCGAGCCAGGCATCCCCTTCCTGCACAAGCCCTGGCGGCGGCGCGTGCTCCTCGAGACGGTGACGCGGGTGCTCGGCCCGCCCGATCCCACCTCGGACGGGGGCGAGCCCGGCGTGGGCTAGGCGCCGACGCGGCTAGCAGGTCTCGGGGGAAAGCCGGACCGAGACCTGCTAGGAACCGGCGTCTTCGAGGAGGGTGCGCACGCGCTGCAGGAGCGTCGACAGCGAGAAGGGCTTCTGGAGGAACGCGATCCGGCCGCGCTGGACGCCGCGCCGGATCACCGCGTCGTCGGTGTAGCCCGACATGTAGAGGACCCGGAGGTCCGGCCAGCGCTCGCGCAGGGCGTCCGCGACCGCGCGGCCGCTCATCCCGGGCAGCACGACGTCGGCGAGGAGCAGGTCGGGCCGGACGTCGCGGCTGGTAACCAGCCCCAGCGCCGCCTCGCCGCTCTCCGCGCCGTACACGTCCAAACCGTGGGCGCGCAGGAACCGGCACAGCATGCGCCGGAGCGCCTCGTCGTCCTCGATGATGAGGACGGCGCCGGACGCGTGGGTGCCTTCCGCCTCGTACACGGCGACCTCTCGCACGGGATCTGCCGTCTCGGGGAAGTTGACCACGAAGGTGGTGCCCTCGCCAACTCGACTTCGCACCTCGATGTGTCCCCCGACCTCGTTGACAATGCCGTACACCGTCGAGAGCCCCAGGCCGGTGCCACGTCGCTTGGTCGTGAAGAAGGGCTCGAACATCCGCTGCTGGGTCTCGCGGTCCATTCCCTCGCCGTTGTCGCGGACGACGATCTCGACCGATGCGCCCAGCGCGTCGGGCTCCGCGACGCGGCGGGTCTCCAGGACCAGGGTACCGCCCTCGGGCATGGCGTCGCGGGCGTTCACGACGAGGTTCATCACGATCTGCTCGATGCGTCCCTTGTCCGCCTCGATGTAGAGCGGACGGCCGGCGAGGTGGGTCTCCAGGGTCACGTCCTCGCCGAGCAGGCGCCGAAGCATCTTCTCGAGGCCCGAGACGAGCTCGTCGAGGTCGAGGATCTCGCGCTCGGCGGGGTCGCGGCGGCTGAACACGAGGAGCTGCCGGGTGAGCGCGCTCGCTCGCTGCCCGGCCTCGATGATCGCCTCGATCTCGTCCTGTGCCCCATCCACCTGCTCGAGGAGCAGCTCCCCGGAGGTGAGGATCACCGTGAGCAGGTTGTTGAAGTCGTGGGCGACGCCTCCGGCGAGCAGCCCGACCGCCTCCATCTTCTGGGCCTGCAGGAACTGCTGTTCGAGAGCCCGCTGCTCGGTGACGTCCTCGACGAACACCTCGTAGAACATCTCGCCGCCGGGGCCGACGACCCGGCGGCCCGCGGTGCGAACGTCGATCAGCCCCCCGTCCTTGCGCTTCCACGTGAGCTCGGAGTCCAGGCGCTGGTCGGCCTCGTGCCGCGCGAGCAGCCGCGGCCGGACCGCGGGATCGGGGTAGAGGTCCTCGGGCAGGTGGCGGGTGCACAGCTCCGCCTCCGAGTCGTACCCGAGCATCTCGACCATCGCCGGGTTCGCCTTGAGGATCCGCCCGTCGGGGGTCGTGCGCATGATCCCGTAGGGCGCGTTGTGGACGGCGGAGCGGAAGGCCTCCTCGGAGCGCTGTAGCGCGGCCATGGCCTCGTCCCGCTCGTCCTGCCGCGTGCCGATCGCCTCGGCCATGCGGTCGAAGGACCGCGCCAGCTCCCCCAGCTCTCCGGCGGCGTAGGGCGGTCCGATCCGCGCCCCGACATCGCCCTCGGCCAGGCGGCGCGTCCCGCCGACGATGCGGTCGATGGGCTGCAGGATCAGCTCGCGGGCCAGGAACCACGCCAGGGTGAGCACGCCCACGGTGACCAAGGCCAACCACGCCAGGCTTCGGGTGCGCAGCTCGGCCACGTGCGCAAAGGCGGCCTGCGCGGGGACCTCGAGCAGGACGCGAAGGTCTTCGCCCTGCAGGCGGCTGGCCACGGTGGTGACCGCGAAGATCCGCTCCACGCCGTCTGCGCCCTCCACGATGCCGGTGCCGGTCCCTGCGGCGATCAGGTCGGGCACCAGGGTCAGCTCCGGTGCGGACTGGCCCACGCCCTGGTCGTCCCTGGGCTGCCGCGAGAGCACCCGCCCCTCGCGGTCGAGCTGGACGAGGACGCTCCCCTCCGGGAGCGAGGCGCGGGCGTGATCCTCGATGTCGCCCACCACGTCGAGGTCGAGCGCTGCGAAGAGGATGCCCACGGTGCTCCCCTCGCCGTCCCGGATCGGGTGGGCCATGTTCACCGCGGGCCGATGGGTGATCCGCCCGATCTGGTAGCCGCCGACCGAGAAGGTGCCCGTCTGGAGCGCCCCGCGGAAGTAGTCGCGGTCCGAGATGGTGATCTCCGGCGACGCGGGCATCGCGCTGCAGACCACGCGCCCGGTCGGATCGGCCACGCCGAAGTTCGTGTAGCGGGGGAGCCCGGCGAGCATCGGGCCGAGCACCGTCCGGCAGTCCTCCGTTCGGCCCGGCTGGAGCGCGGGGAGGCGCGCGAGGGTGACCAGCAGGTCACGCGTGTCCTCGACGAGCCACTGCTCCTCGATGGACACCATCGACGCGAGGCGCTCGGTGTCCTGGCGTACCTCGTCCACCTCGTGCTGCCGCTGGGACTGCTCGGTGTGCAGCACCAGCGCGAGGCTGGGTACGAGCGTGAGCAAGACCAGCACGAGGAGCCAACGCCCAGGCTGGACGGTGACGGAAGCTTAGGTATCAATAGGCGATCCGCTGCAGCGACGGCATCCTAGCAGGTCTCGGGAGAAAGCCGGACCGAGCCCTGCTAGCCTGCCAGGACCTCGGACGGGTCCGACCCCGCCAAACTCGGGCGTACGACCCACACCTGCTCCCGGTGTCCCGCCGCCAACGGGATCGTCCGCTCGTGGACGAAGCCCAGGCGGGCCGCCACCCGCTGCGAGCCCAGATTCGCCGGGTCGATGAACGCATAGAGCTCGTCGCAGCCGCGCGTCGCCGCGTAGTCGACCAGGGCGCGCGCGACCTCCGTGGCGTAGCCCTTGCCCCAGTGCCGCGAGCCGAACACGTAGATCACCTCGGTCACCGGATCGCCGTCGAGACGACGGGGCAGCAGCCCGCAGTGGCCCACGACCCGTCCTGTCGACCGCTCCTCGACCGCCCACAGGTCGTAGGGGGCGTCCGGATCGGAGTACTCGCGCAGGGAGCGCCGCACGGCCGCCCGGTCGCGGATCCCGCCGAGGTAGCGGGTGACCCGCGGGCTGGACCACAGCCGCGCGATGGGCTCGCGGTCCCTCGGCCGCACGGGCCGCACGATCAGCCGCTCGGTCTGCAGGCGCACCGCCTTCCCCCGGTCCCCGCAGGCTACCCCAGGGCGACCACCGCGCGCGCGACCTGACCGCGCAGCGCCCGCACGCCCGGCGAGCGCGTCCGGGAGGGACGCTCGGACTCGACGGCGAAGAGCCGCTGCTCCAGCGTCACCCCCGCGGCCAGGTCGGCTGGGGCGCCAGGCCGGACGAGGATCTCGTGGCGCCACCCAACGAGCCCTCCCTGCTGGCGGAAGGCGCCCACGAGCGACGCCTGGCCGGCGCGGGCGAGCACGAGGGTGCTCGGAAACAGGAACAGCCCGCGCACGGCGCGCGCGGCGACCTCCTCGGGCGCGGTGCCGGCGGGTGCCACCGCGAAGCGCTGGTGCGGTCCCACCACCTCGTGCACCATCGGCCCCGGGGCCTGCCCACCGAGCAGGCGGGGCACGTCGACGAGCAGCGAGGCGAGGTCGATCCACGAGACGGATCGGGTCCGCTCCCGGAGGCGCTCCACCCGGCAGGCGCCGAGATCGAGCGCGGCGAGGTCGGCGTCGAGGGAACCGAGCCACGCGTCGAGGGAGACCTTGGCGGTCGACGGCAGGGCGAACACCAGCCCGTGCCGCTCGGTCACCGGCACCGGGTACAGGCCCACGCCCTCCGTCGGGTCCACGTCGTCGGGCTCGGGGGCCCCGACGAGCCGACCCGTGGTGTCGTAGCTCCAGTCGTGGTTCGTGCACCGGAAGCCGCTCGCCCCGGTGCCGTGCTCGCCAGCGACCACCCGCCCGCCCTGGTGGCGGCACACGTTGAGGAACCCGCGCAGTGCCCCATCGTAGCCCCGCACGACGAGAAGCGGCGCCCCCGTGACCGAGTGGGTGAACCAGTCGCCGCCCCCCGCCGCGAGCGAGCCGTGGCCGAGGGGCACGGGCTGGGCCACAAACAGCCCCGGCGGGACCGGCTCGGGGACCTCGTGCGGCTCCTCCGCGGCCTCGGGAAGCACGTCTTCGCCGCGCTCGACCGCCGCGGCGAGGCGCTCCATCAGGTCGGTCGGCGCTGGCATGGCTCCCCCTCGATCAGCGGCGCGGCGCGTCGGTGAACCGGACGTTGTCGTCGGTGAGCACGAGTGTCTTCTTCAGGTGGATCGGCAGGGTCTGCTCCACCCGTACCGCGGTGTCGAGGTCGACATACATGCGGACGGGCATCTGCTCGTCGAGGTGGACCTTCACCGGCATGCGCGCCTTCAGCGGGACCCGCAGGGTGCGCTGCAGCCGCACCGTGATCGTCTGCTGCACCGGGACCTGCACCGCGCCCTCGATGTGGATCTGCTGGTCGAGCGGCACCTCGAGGGTGAGCGGGATCGACGCCTGGATCGGCACCGGCGCGAAGCCCGCCGCCTTGACCGTGGTGTCGATCTCGACCTGGGTGGTCACGTGCAGGGTGTCGCGCACGCGCACCGGCGTGTCGAAGGGCACGGTCAGCGCGAGGTCCAGGGGCACCTCGATCTCCTCGTCGATGGGCACCTCGATCACGTGGTCCACCTCGACGTCCGCCGTGACGTCGTGCTCGACGCGGATCGGCACCTCCTGGCCCGCGTGCACCCGGATCGGCACGTCGCCGCCGAAGTCCACATTCATCACTTCGTCCAGGCGAAGCTCCACCGCCGGCCGCCGCCCCATCCGCCGGCGCAGAGGGTCGATCAGGTCTCTCACGCGATCCCGAAGCGACATCGGGGTGACCTCGTCAGGGCACGACGGCGAGGGCGGTGACCGAGAGGTCGCCCCGCGCGTTCCAGCACCACAGGGTGAGGGTTGCGGCGCTGGTGCTGTTGTGGTCGAGGGTCCCCGCGCTCGGGTCCTGGACCGCGTCGATGAAGGTCCCGTTCCCGTACAGGTCACAGCCCGTCGCGTTCGCGACGTCGTAGGTGACCTGCGTGGCGTTGGCGGCGAAGGAGCGGATCACCGGCCGCGTGCGGTCGTGGTGCCGCCCGAGGTCGACGGTGCCGGTGTCGGCAGCGAGGTCGAGGGCGCTCGCTCGCGCTCCCGCGCGGGTGCCGAAGAGCGGGTAGCCGGTGCTCGCGTCGCTCGCGGCCGCATCGTCGCCCACGTCGAGTCCGGCGCTGTCCGAGGCGAGGAACAGCCCGCCCGAGGCGGCGACCTCGAAGGGGTCGGTGGCCTCCAGCGTGTTGCCGGCCCCCAGGTCGCTGTCCGAGAGGCACGAGGCGACGTCGGGCGTGTCCCCGTGGGTGCTCACGATGTCGTCTGTGGCGCCGGTGGGCTTGCCCGTGTTGTCGAACAAGACGCTGTTGCGCACGGTCACGGTCGCGTCGCGCTGGGTGATCGCGCCGCCCCGGGTCGACAGCACCCCCGAGGTCTCCGAGGTGTTGCCCCCAAAGGAGGTCTGCACGAAGGAGCCGGTCGCGCCATCGAGGTAGACCGCCCCGTAGCCGCCCGTGTTGCCGGTGAAGGCGGCGTCGACGAGCACCACACTCGTGCTCCCGGCGCTCACCCGTCCCGAGAGCGCGGAGCCGGCGAACGCCGTGGCGGACACGGAGCTGTCGAGGGTGTTGCCGTCGAAGGCCACGTCGAACAGGGAGGCGTCGCTGTCGGTCAGCGAGACCGCCGCGACGGTGCCGAGGTTGCCCTGCACCACCGACCGGAGCAGGTCGACCGTGCTCCCGCTGCTCGCGGCCACCGCGCCCACCGTGTTGTCGGACAGGCGGGTGTCGGAAATCATCAGGTTGGATCCGGAGATCTCGACCGCACCGTAGCTCGCCGCGCCGCCGCCGCCGTTCGACGAGACCTCGGAGCGCGCCAGGAGGACCACCGAGTCGGTCGCGCCCACGGCCGCGCCGCGTTTGGCGTGGTTGCCGCGCAGCACGAGCTGTGCGAGACGCGCGGTCACCGAGGCGCCGAAGATCCCGCCGTTCTCGCGCCCACCACCGCTGCGGCTGCTCCCCTTGCCGCCGGTGATCACGAACCCGTCGATGGTGGCCTCGCCGCCGGTGGGCAGCAGCACGACGTTCTCGGCGTTGTCGTCCTGGGTGGTCACGTCGCTCGACACGTAGCCGTCGCCGAAGTAGTCGCCGTAGAGCACGGTCTCGGGCAGGAGCGTCGGGCGCACGGCGAGAGAGGACTCCGTACCCA
>Ga0114931_10010640_pt1 | contig 10947 bp, 6 predicted proteins | sample 2SBtaG_FD_89579 | JGI IMG/M metagenome (GOLD analysis project Ga0114931, IMG submission 89579) | Deep subsurface microbial communities from Kolumbo volcano to uncover new lineages of life (NeLLi) - 2SBTROV14_V59a metaG | ecosystem: Environmental > Aquatic > Marine > Volcanic | place: Kolumbo...
GCAGATCTTCGCGAGATCGTTGCGGATCAGGTCGACGATCATCAGATTTTCCGCCCGGTTCTTTGGATCCACCGACAAGTGCTTGTGCAGCAGAGTATCCACAGCTTCGGTGCACCCCCTGGACAGGGTGCCTTTCATGGGTTTGCAGGTAATGGTGGATATTGCCCCTTCAGTGAGCCGTTTGAAGAAAAGTTCCGGAGAGGCAGAAAGAATTTGCCTGTTGCCCAGTTGTAGAAAGGCGGAATAGGTGACCTGTTGACGGGCGCGCAGTAGCGCATAGGTAGCTTCTGGTGATATCTCCTGTGGCCTGCTTTGTATGCTGGTGTGGGCAGACTCGAAGCCCATGGTAAAATTCAGCTGATATATATCACCCGCTGCAATGTGCTCACGAATTGCTGAAATGTTCCTCTGGTATTGCAGACGGGAAAGCTCTGCCTGTAGTGCAAACCCTGGTGCGGAATCGGGTAACCAGGCGTTGAGGTCGCACTTCCGCACCCATTGGGGTTTATTGTACAGCCCCATCCAGGCGAGTGGGTAACCCAACAGCTGGCTGTAGTTGCGTTTTTGTTCAGATTGAAACGTCCTGGATTCAAAGCCGTAACCGGCTTCATAACTCAGATATCCGGCAACGTAGTAGCCCTCCTGTGCAGCTTCGTCTACGGCATTCAGAAATCGAGTTATTTCCTGAGGGTGGTCACACCTGATTGTTTTTTCCGGCATACCATACAGCAGCGCAGGGCTTGTTCCTGCCAATTGGTCGTCCAGCAGCAGGGTGCCGGGAGTTTGCAGCAGACGTTCAAAGATTCGCCTGCTGGTGATGAAGTCCTGCTGCATGTCGTTCGTCTGCGATCTTCTGTTTGATCTCATTGAAGCGGGATTCGCTCAAGTCATAGCGCCTGAGAATCAGGATTGCGCAAAGCCACAGAGCGAACGGCAGCAGAGTATACCCGATTCGGATTCCAAGCAGACCCGTATCGGTCTGGGATCCTGTAGACAGGTCTCCGCCGATGAAACCGACCAGTTGCAACACGCCGCTTGCAAAGAATGCACCGAACGCCATACCCAGCTTCCGGCAGAAGGCGAAGGCCCCGAATATGGCACCTTCGCGGCGTTGCCCGGTGCGGACTTCATCGGCTTCAACAGTATCGGGAATCATGGATGTAGGAAGCAGCTGGGTGGCTGCATCACCGAGGGCGGCAAGAAAATAGATGGCGAACAGCAGCATGTAATATTGGGGCGGCAGGAACAAGGCAGGAATAGCCATCGTCGCACTGATCAGCAGGCCCGAGGTGTAGGCGCGTTTCTTACCCATGCTTCGCGTCAGCTTGACCCAGAGGGGGGTAGCCAGGGTTGCTGTGATACCGGCGGTCAACAACAACGGGCCGATGAAAGAGGCATCTACACCCATAGCGAAGGTGAGAAAATATACCAGCATGGTTGCACTCGAGCCGATGGCAATGTTCTGAAACGCAAATACCGAAAAGAGTATTCGAAACGGTCGGTTATTCAGGACTGCAGAAAATTCCTCCCGTAGACTGACTTTTTCCAGTGGCTGTTCGATGCGAGGTGCTTTTCGGGTGGCGAAAAAAGTAATCAATCCGGAAACCGACATGCAGGCACCGAATATCAGTCCCATTAATCGAAAACCTTCTAGTAGTGTCTCTTGTGATGCATACAACATCGGCCCGACGCCTCCCGCAACTACGATACCCAGCCTTGCTGCGACCATCTTGTAACCGGCCAGACTGGTTCGCTCCTGATAGTTCTGGGTCATCTCTGCAGACATGGATGAATAAGGCACATCGAAGATGGTAATTGCTGTGCTGGCCAGAATATACGCACCTATGAGGTAGAGCAGGGTGGTGAATTGACTTTCTGCGGTCGGCACCGCCAGCACCAACCAGAAGCACCCGCCATAGACCAGGGAGCCAAGCAGAAGATACGGTCGTCGCCGTCCCATTTTCGAATGCGTGCGATCTGAAACAGCCCCCATAATCGGGTCTGTGAAACCGTCCCACAAACGTGGGATCAGCAAGGCGACACCCGCCCAAACGGGAGAGATACCATGCGCCTGGGTCATATAGAACAGGAAGAACGACATGGTTGCGCCCACATAGATTGCGATGCCCAGTTCGCCAATCGCCCAGCCGAGCTTTATCTGCCAGGACAGTTTATTCGTTGTCATAAGATTAGACCTCTCGGCGTTCTTCATGTAGGGGCTGTGAAAGATCCGAATCAGGATCGTTTGGCAGAGTCAGCCGATGTTTACCTGCTTCCAGAGTCGCTGTTCCAGAGGATTCAGCGGCTGCAACCGGCAACAGGTATCCGACAGGTGCCTTGAGGTGGCAGAGAGCGCCCGGGGGGATTTCAAGATTCAGGATCAGCGCGTCAGAGGTGCGTTGCCAGCTGACCCGGATCGCGCCCAGGGGGCTGGGATAGCAGCCCTTTGCCCACATTATATCTGCGGGTTGGATCTGTAAGGTGAATTCCCGGAATCCCGGACGGGTAGGTTCTACTCCCAGGAGATGGCGAGATAGCTGATACAAGGGCGAGGTGGAAAAGGCATGGCACAGGCTCGTGCTGGGTTCAAAGCTTTCCCACAGAGTAGTGGTTCCGGAAGCCAGCATCGGCAGATAGTTGGTCCGCAGCATGGCAAGTGCGAGATCGAAGCGTTCAGCTTTCGCGAGGGCCGAATAGACGAAATGGCTGAAGAAGGTATTCGCGCGAATGATGTGTTTTTTCGGGTCGAAGTCCGCGTCACCTTGGGTAACGGGTGCTACAGCGGTCAATCGAAGCAGATTCGGATTACTGATACGTTGCGCAATTCCCGCCCAATCTTTCGAAGGGGCGATGTCCCACAATATTGCAGCGCTGTTTGTATGCTGGGATACACGTTCGCCGGGTTGGCCCGTATCCGGGTCGACCTCATCCACGAATAACTGGCGCTCGGTGTCCCAGTGGGATGTCTCAAGCGCCTGAGCCGTTTCAAGGGCCAGGCCGGAATAGCGTCGGGAGGCTCCGGGGTTGTCGAGCTGTTCTGCTGTCTTTGCCAATGCCAGTAGAGCACCACAATACAATCCGTTCATAGGTCCTGCTTCGCCATGCCGGCCGACATGTGCCCATTCAATGAAATGCCAGTAGGGCAGATCCACCAGCAATCCCCGGGCGTTTCGCAATCGCTGGAACCAGGCCAGAATGCGTTCTGCTACCGGGAACAGCTGTTCCAGGGTTGGCACATCACCCGTATGTAACAGATACTGCCAGGCAATCATGACCCAGTGCAGGCTGAAATCAGGAATGATGACACCGTTCTGATGGTGATCTCCCGGTGCAAACATCTGCAGCAAGCCATCGCTGCGCTGACTCTCTGCGGTGGTGAGAAGAAACCGTCGATCAAGAGCTTGGCAGCTGGAGCCGAAGGCCGCCGCGGCAGCAGGATATCGTACTGCTCCGTCTCCGACCCACTGTCGTTGTTCACGGCTGGGGCAATCTTCCCAGGCGTCGTGGGTACACTGGGAAATCGTGTAGGCAGCAATTTTCCACAGACGGTTAAGCTTCTCATCGGAACATTCGAATTCTCCCTGTAACTCCAGCGGATAGTTCCAGCTATTGTTTCCCAGTTTGCGAATCCGGATACCCTTTGCTGCGTTTCGCACAACGACCTGCATATATCGAATAGCGGTCGACTCAAATGCCTGGAAACGCTGCAGACCTTTCATTGCGGTATAGCGGAACAGGTGTGCACCATCGAGATGACTGGCGCACACCAGCCTCGGGTTGTCAGGGAGGCCGGAGCCGTACTCACCGGGAATGGTTTCAGCCACCGCAAGATCCACCACTTCACCCCCGTTGGCGTCGATTTCAAGATAAGGAAAACCACTTTGGATTTTCTCGAAGGCCAGGAGCAGGCACACATCGTGATCTGGTGTGGTGCGTACTTCAGTTATACTGTCGTCGTCGCAAAGCAGATTAGCAGCCTGCAGGACCCGTCCTTCAGGTAGCGGTTTCAGGACTTCATCGAATATCCGCCGATCTATGGGTAGCTGGAGATCCGGTTCTACCGCATAGAGCCTGAGTACTCGGATGGGTAACACGGGCTGTTCCAGAAGCGGGGGTATTTCCCGGGCCTGGAGCAGCGGAAAGGGTGCGATTTTCTGAAATCCTTTTTCTTCGTCTGTGGGATCACCTCCAGAACACAGCAGTTGGGAGAAGCGCCAGTGACTGTCGTCGAAATCCGCCTCAAGCCAGTCTGCAGGAAACCGCTGCGCATCGAATTCTTCGATGAAACCTAACCCCCAGCCCTTGCGTGGGGTATTCTGACGCCAGGCAGCGCAGCGCAGGCAGCGCCAGGTTGTGTCGCTTTCCAGTACCTGACGTGGCTGCAAGGCAGAATCCATTATCAGTCTGCACCAGAGGGCACCGTCACCGAAGCTACCTTGCCAGTAACTCCGGGCTCGCTCGTACCAGGCGGTGTCTACGCCGTAGACATGCACCAGCACAGCAATGACGTTGACGCCCTTTTTCAACCATGATTGAACGCTGTAGTGATCGTAGCGCGGATAGTTCGGACTGGCTCTGCCAGGGCCTCTCCCGATGTAGCGGCCGTTGAGGTAGAGTTTGTAACGGCTGTCGGCAAAAATTCTGAGCTCTGCTTTATCGCACCGATGGGTCAGATTGAAGGTCTTGCGGAACAGAAACCAGCGGTTGGTGCCATCGTCGCGGTCTTGGGGACCGTTACCAAGAATGCTGCGAAAATTGATCGCTGTATTGATCTGCTGTTCCGGATGCCAGATAAAGTTTGGTTTATCAGACACAATAGTTTATGCCTGAGATTGACTCGACCGCGATAAATGGGCCGGAGTGAGATGTTCGTCGAACTCCACGATCAGAGTCTCGATGTCGTTCTCTTTCAGCATGGCCAGACTCGATGCTTGGATACCTGAATCGGTAACGACCAGACCCACCCGTTCCAGTGGGCATAGCAGCAAATTGCCTTGGCTGTTGAATTTCGAGCTGTCGGCCAGTAGCACTACCATCTCAGCCTGCTCCAGCAACTCCTGTTCTGCTCGGATGAGCCTGCTGTCTGTCTCCAGTAAACCACGTTGGGTGACACTTTGGGCGCTGATGAACAGCTTGCTGGCAATAAAGTGGGATGCAGTGGTGTCACTGTAGGGGCTCAACACGATTTCCTGTTCGCGGTAAATTTCACCACCGGTGAGATAAACCCGATGATGAGACTGGTGCAGCAGACGAGTGGCAATTGGAAAGGAGTTGGTCAGAACCTGCATGCCGTTCTGTTGCAGATGAGCGCACATCTCATAGGTGGTACTACCGCCATTAATGATGATGGACTCCCCGTCCTGGCACAAGGTGGCCGCTGCTTTGCCGATGGCTTGTTTCTGCGTCGTGTGACGTTCGAGATTCTGGCTGAGTGTCGAGCCCCGTAGTCGTGTCGTCAGGGACGTGGTCGCATCCGCTGGTTTGACACCACCATGCACCCGAATCAACTGGTTGGCATGTTCCAGTTCAATCAGATCTCGCCGAACCGTAGCGGGCGAGCTGATTAAAAGTTTCGAGAGTTGCTCAACGCTGGCAAAACCCGTGCTGTACAAATGCGACAGAATCTCTTCGTGGCGCTGTAGTTTGTGCATGTAAATCTGCCTTCAGACGATACCCGATCCGGAGATCAGAGGGTGGGGGCGGGCATTACTTTTCTGCAGGCGATACTCAGATTCCCGGTAGGCGAGCAGGGGTGCAATAGCGCCACCGGCTCGCAGCCGCGCCATTTGAACGATGGGTTCTACATCTGTCTCATAACAACGAGTCAGTAACTTATGTGCCTGCATGACGTCGTTGGCATGCTGTGCCTCCGCAAGGGCTTCCCGGTCAACAAGCAACGCTTGTGCATAGCATCTGCGTAACATGGAAGCCGAAGACAGGAGGCTTTCTATCGGATCAGTGATGTTGTGGGACTGATCCAGCATGAAGGCAGGATCGTACCCGGCCGCATGGCGATTCTCGGCAGCGACCAGTTCATTCATCACCAGAAACAATTGAAAAGGCTGTACCGAACCCGCATCCAGATCGTCGTCGCCGTACTTGCTGTCATTGAAGTGGAACCCGGCCAGTTTTCCGAACTGAATCAGACGCGCGACGATCATCTCAATATTGACACCCGGCGCATGGTGACCCAGATCTACCAGGCATTTGGCCTGCTCCCCCAATTCTGTGGCACAGAGGTAGCTGGTACCCCAATCCTGGATAACGGTGGAGTAGAAGGCGGGTTCATAGAACTTGTGTTCGATGTAGATCTGCCAGTCTGGCGGAAGAGCCGCAGTGATCTGGTACATGCTGTCGAGATAGCGTTCCAGAGAATGAGTGAAGTCCTGCTGACCCGGGAAGTTCGTGCCATCGGCTATCCACACGGTCAGCGCATTGGAACCGAGCTTCCTGCCGGTTTCGATGCACTCGATGTTATGCGCTACTGCCTGTGCCCGGACTTCGGGGTCCTGGTGGGTCAGGCTGCCGTACTTGTAAGACAGGCCCTGGTCGGGTTGGTCCTGGAAGGTGTTGGAGTTCACCGCGTCGAAGCGGAAACCATAGGCGTTGGCATGCTGTTTCAGTTCGACCGGATCATCTACCTGATCCCAGGGAAAATGGGGTGAAAGGGCTGGCGTGGCACGTCCCAACTGCTGAATTACGGCGCAGTCTTCAATCTTTTCGAAAATATTCCGTGGCTCACCGGATATGGGGAACCGGGCAAAACGGGTACCCCCCGTACCGACACCCCAGGTGGGAATGGCGACATCAAAGCCCGAGGCTCGCTGGCAGATATTGTCGATGTCGATTTTTCTGCGGGCAAGCTGTTCTCCCAGAAATTCATAGTCCTGTTCCAGCTCAGGTAGCTGCCGACGGTTGTGTCGCTCCACCAGGTCCGGATCGATGGCGGTGTGGCTGGGTATTACGGCGTTCTGTTGTGACATGGACAGGCTCCCCTTTACATTCTGGCTTTCCGCTTCACGAGTGCACCGAACTCAACGGGGGAATGCCGCTGCATTACCGCCGTCTACATTGATGATGTTGCCGGTGCTTAAGGAACTGGCGCTCGAGGACAGGAAGAAAACCGCCTCGGCGATATCAGCCGGGTGAACAGAACGTTTCAGAAGGCTACGGTTACGATAATATTCTTCTAGTTCTTCAGGCTCGATGGCGTAGGCGCGAGCCCGCTCCTCGCGCCACTTACTGTTCCAGATCTTGCTGCCTTCCAGGACCGCATCGGGGTTTACCGTGTTGACCCGAATTCCGTGAGGTGCACCCTCCAGCGCCAGGCAACGCGCGAGATGCAGTTCTGAGGCTTTAGCACTGGAGTAGGCCGCGGCGCCTGCCGAGGCCGCCAGGGCATTCTTTGACCCCACGAAGACCATATTTCCCCAGCCCTGTTGCTGCATGATGCGAAAGCCTTCGCGCGTTGTCAGAAAGTAACCGGTACTTAACACGTCATGATTGCGTTGCCACAGCTCAAGATCGGTATCGGTGATATTTGAAGCGCTGGCAAGGCCTGCGTTGGCTACCAGGATATCGAGACCGCCGAACTCTCCCACCAGTAACCGTATTGCGTTTTGTACACTGGCTTCAGAGGTAACATCCATGGGGCAGGAATTAATCTTCTCCAGGCCGAACTCTGCTTGGAGTTCCCGGGTTCTCTGTATCAGGTGCGGTTCATCGATGTCACTCAGAACCACGCAGGCACCCTGGTCCGCCAGTTTGTGAGCCACGGCACCGCCGATTCCACCGGCGGCACCCGTAATCAGTGCTACCTGGCCTTCCAGCACCGGGGGGGGTGGCATGCGCTGCAGCTTGGCTTCTTCCAGGGCCCAGTATTCGATATCAAAGGCTTCCTGTTCCGGTAGAGCCTGGTAGTGGTTCAGCAGATTTGCGCCATGCATCACATGGACGGCGTTGGCATAGAACTCCGCGGCGATGCGAGCGGTTTGCTTATTCCGTGCGAAGGTCAGAATACCCACCTCGGGAATCAGAAATACCACGGGGTTGGGGTTGCGCATGGGTGGGCTATCCGGGTGGCGACAACGCTTGTAGTACTCCCGATAGTCGCTGCGGTAAGTCCTCAGCAATTCATCGAGGCGGGTATCATTAGCTAATGCATCTACTGGCAATACCAACGGACGAATTTTGGTGCGCAGGAAATGGTCCGGACAGGAAGTTCCCATTTTCGCGAGGGATTCAAGGCCCTCGGAGCAGACGAATTCGAGCAACTCAGGCGTGCGGGAGAAATGGGCCACTGTCGGAGCGTTTAGAGTGGGTGATTCTGAATCCTGGCGTAACAGGCGGCGTAGCCTGGGGGCCAGTTGGTACAGAAGTTGTGGGACGGCGGATTCCGCCAGAGGCCGGGACGAGGGTTGGCCAAACGGATGTTTGCCCGGTTGTCGTGCGGCAAGAAACGCCAGCGCCTGGTTGATGCTGTTCACAGTGTTGGTGTAACACTCGCGCGCGTCATCACCCCAGGTAAACAGCCCATGACCCGCCAGTAGAACCCCGTAGAGATCGGGTTGTGCGGTCGCCAGATCCCGTAATTTGAGCCCCAGTTCGAAACCGGGTCTCTGCCAGGGCAGCCAGCCGATGCGACCTTCGAATATTTCCTGGGTCCAGGATTCGCTATCCGGCGTGGTGGCGATGGCAATCACGGCATCCGGATGCATATGGTCGACATGCCGATAAGGCAGGTAAGCATGCAGGGGGGTATCGATGCTGGGTGCCCGTGCATTGTTGCCGAAATTGCACAGTGGCAGGCGTTCTACCATCTCATCTTCCGAGCATCCACTGAGAAAAAGATTTTCCAACTGCATCAGCTTGTTCTGGTAGAGGGTGGCAAACCCGTCCAACTGCATTGAACCCAGATCCCCTCCGGAACCCTTGACCCAGAGTACCTCCTCGGGTTGTTGTGAGAGGGGGTCGGGCATGGGAATCTTGGCAGAAGTATTGCCGCCACCGAAATTGGTGATGGCCAGTTCGGATCCCAGCAGATTGGAGCGGTACAACAGCAACTCCGGTTCGGATTTATTTCTGGTTTGGGTGCTGTCCCATCGGTGAGGTAGAGACAGATAAATCTGCATTGCTGTTGACCGCATTGTGATTCCGGAACCCCAGGTTTGAGGGTGAGTGGATACTGACGAATAACCTGGATATAGTCAAATATATTCAATAATCGTCATAAATAATCATTAGGGATTGCGAGAGCTGAAACCACCTTCGGGGCGATTCAGAATCTTTCAGCCTCCCTGCTGGAGAAGACCGTCAGTCCGCAGTGCGCACTGCCTGAGTAGACCATTTCAGGGTCTTGTTCAGATAGTATTCGTAGAAATCCGAACCGTTGTAGCCCACCAGCGGCTTTGCCAGCGCTTTTCCGTCAGGGCCGACGAATACCAGGGTGGGGGTGACCGCAATATCGTAAGCCTGTAACAAAATTTCCGGGACGACGCTATCTCCAGAGAAGTCTATTAGAGGTTGCTTGGATTCCCAGTTCACCTCACGCAGCAACACCCTGTCCTGGTAGTCACCGGAGCGCAGCATGGGAAGCAGTACCTTCTGTTCCAGCTTTGCGCAGAAGTGACAGTCCGGCAGGGTCACGTACAACAGAATTGGTATGCCGCGCCGCTGCGCTGTGCGAGCATCCTGCTGCAGATTTTCCGCCTGGGGAATGAGGGAAGTGGCATCGGACAGGTAGGTTGAGTGGCGCTGGAGCATGTCTTCGACCACTTCGTCGAGGTAAAAGTCGCGGAAAAAGTGGTCAGCCCCCTCAATGGTCAACAGGTTCACCTGTTTCAGGGGTGGGTTTTGTGCGTATTCCTGAGCGAAACGCCGGCTGATCGGATCTTCACCACCCAGATACACGTACACCGGGCGCTGGATATCTTTCAGAACAGATGGGGTATCCTTTTGCGGCGTGGCAGCATAGTAGGACAGAAAGGAGTGACCCGTGACAGGTACCGAATCGCAGTGGTTGACCCTGGGCGCAGTAAAAACTTTATCTGGAAATTCCCGAGCGAGCTCCAACAGCGGTTTCAGCGGGTAACCCGTGGCCTTCTGATAGTCTGCCTGAACGCGGCTCTCCTGCCACACCATCGGGGCCAACAGGTCCAGTTCCATGACCAGGGGATCCTGATAGGCGCGTTTATACAGACTTACCTGATTTCCGCCGCGTGAGTGTCCCACCAGGATGATCCGCTTCCAGCCCTGCTCCACCAGCCAGTCACGCCAGGCCCGCAGTTCTTCCATGGCGTTGCCGTGCTGTGCCTGAATTGTCTGGTCACAACTGAGGAAACCGGAGCGGTTGTCCAGGCCGAGACTCAAACTGATGGCCAGGCTGGAAGCGCCCTGTTCTTCAAGCAGTGCCTGCATGTCCTGAATAATTTCCATGCCGAAATGGGCCCAGGTGCCGTGCAGAATGAGGTAAATCGTCTTCTGACCCGGGTCTGTCTGGGCGTTGGTCTCGATCAGGTTACCGTTCAGATGTAGCCCCTCATGCAGCAGTTGCACCGGTTCTGCCCGTGCCGGAGTGGGCAGCAGCGCAAGACCGATCACAGCGCTGACCAGGAAGGCGACCAGGCTTGACAATGCCCCCTGCGGAAGACGGTAGCGAAATGGGGGATGAACCATCAGAAGGAATCCATTTCCATCTGCTGATAGAGCCGGCCGGCATTCTTGCGGGCGAGCTCCTGGAACGTGTCCAGATTTGAATAGGCAGACTGATCGATCTCGTAGGCATCACTCAAATCGCCATCCTCCTCCAGTATCTGATTCACCTGATCCCTGAGATAGACCAGGTAGTCATAGGTATAGGTGCGAATGGTCGCAAGATCTGTAGGTACGCCATGTCCCGGCACGATGATTCTGGGCTGCAATGCGGCCATTTTATGAAAGGATTTCAGC
>Ga0114931_10010641_pt1 | contig 10945 bp, 10 predicted proteins | sample 2SBtaG_FD_89579 | JGI IMG/M metagenome (GOLD analysis project Ga0114931, IMG submission 89579) | Deep subsurface microbial communities from Kolumbo volcano to uncover new lineages of life (NeLLi) - 2SBTROV14_V59a metaG | ecosystem: Environmental > Aquatic > Marine > Volcanic | place: Kolumbo...
AATCCGGTCGGCATCGTCCGTCACCACGAGGGACGTTATGGAATGTTCTTCCATGATCTGCACCGCTTTTTCCGCAAGCTGGTCTTTATGGATGCATTTGGGCCGGGTTCCCATTAAATCACCGGCCACGGTATCTGAAATATCTTTTTTCTTTTCGATGAGCCGCCTGAGATCGCCATCGGTGATGACGCCTTTCAGGTCCCCGTCCGGGTTCACCACCAGAGTCGTCCCCAGGCATTTCTGGCTCATTTCCGCAATCACTTTATAAATATTGGCGGCTTGCAATACCCTGGGCACTTCATCGCCAACATGCATCAGGTCATCCACCGTCGTGAACAGTTTTCGCCCCAGACTGCCGCCCGGATGGTTTCTGGCAAAGTCCTCTTCGCGGAAACCGCGAAGGTCGCCGAGGGCCATTGCCAGGGCGTCTCCCATGGCCAGCGCAGCGGTCGTGCTGGCTGTCGGGACCAACCCCGTGGAGCAGGCTTCCCGCTCCACACCGGTATCGAGAAAATAATCCGACCGGTTGGCCAAAGTCGAAGCGGAATTGCCCGTCATGGCGACCAGCGTGCACTTGATGCGATTGAGGGTGGGAAGCAGTCTGATGATCTCCTCGGTTTCTCCGCTGTTGGATACCGCGATGACAATGTCGCCTCGGGAAAGCACGCCCACATCTCCGTGGCTGGCCTCGGCGGCATGCAGAAAAACAGCCGGAACGCCTATGCTTGAGAAGGTCGCGGCGATCTTGGCGCCAATCAGCCCGGATTTCCCCATGCCGGTGACGACCACATGCCCCTGGCATCGATCCAGTTCATGCACCAGCCGCGCGAAATTGGCGTCGATCCTGCCGATCAGCCGGGCAATCGACTCGCTCTCGATTTGAAGAACCTTTTTGGCCCGGTCGATCAGCGATTGCGTCCGCTCATCCGAATCGGGCGGAGGAATTTTTTTGACTGCGCGCATCACCGCCTCATCCTTACCGTAGTCCTTTGTTTTCAATAGTTTTAGTCTCTAAAAGGGGTGACATCATAACATAATTCAATGGACTCGGCAATGCACCGGTCCTATAATGAACGCCCCCGCTCGCAAGCGGACGGGGGTATCCGGCAAGAATTTTTATTTAAAAGCCATGGCACGTACTGGGTACGAAACCCACGGGTGGGAATCAGTTCTCGTTAAACAAAAGGGAATTTCCCCCGGCGGGCGCTAACTTTCTCCCGGAAAAACTTTCACTCGCCAAATCCATGAGCAAAAAAGAAACCCTCTACCTGATAGACGGGTCGTCCTATATCTTCCGGGCGTTTTACGGAATCCGGCACAATCTTTCAACGTCGAAAGGTCTTCCCACCAATGCGCTGTACGGGTTTGTCACCATGCTACAAAAAATCGTCCGCGATGAAAACCCCGATTACCTTGCTGTCACCTTTGACAGCAAGGAAAAAACCTTTCGCCACGAAATGTATCCCCAGTATAAAGCCAACCGTGAAGCGCCGCCAGAAGATTTAGAACGGCAATTCCCGTATTTTGAGCCCATCGTCAAGGCCCACAACATTCGCAGTCTGCGAATCCCCGGCGTGGAAGCCGACGATATCATTGGAACGCTGGCCAAACAGGGGGAAAATGCTGGATTGCAGGTGGTCATCGTCAGCGGCGACAAGGACATGATGCAATTGATCGGCCCGGACGTTCACATGCTGGACACGATGAAAAACAAGCGCTTTGAGAAAAAGGACGTGGTCAAAAAATTCGGCGTCGGCCCGGACAAGGTCATCGAAGTGATGGGGTTGATGGGCGATGCGAGCGATAACATTCCGGGCGTGAAAGGCGTCGGCCCCAAGACCGCCGCTGAACTGATCCAGAAATTCGACTCGATCGAAAACCTGTACGAACATATTGCTGAGATCGACAAAAAAAAGCTGAAGGAAAAACTGGAGGCGGACAAGGACAACGCCCTGCTCAGCCGCCAACTGGTCACCATCGACACGGACGTCCCGCTGGACTGTGCGCTCAAGGATCTAAAAGCCGCAAAACCGGATACGGAGTCCCTCACCCAAATGTATACGGAGCTGGAATTTTCATCCCTGATTCCCAGGGATGAAAAGGGGCCGGCTCCCCAACAGCACGTCTATGAAACCATCCTCACCGATGAGGCATTTCGGAAACTTCTCGAGGATCTGAACGCCCAGGGCGTGTTCGCCCTCGACATGGAAACCACCAGCCTCTATCCCGTATCAGCCGAAACGGTGGGAATTTCTTTCGCCTTCAGGGAACACGAGGCCTGTTATATCCCGCTGACACACCGGTATCTTGGCGTCCCCGAGCAACTGGATAAAACAAGGGTCTTCGAAAAACTAAAACCCCTTCTGGAAAACCCGGACATTAAAAAGGTCGGGCACAATATCAAATACGATCTGATCGTCTTGCAAAACGAAGGCGTCTTTTTGCAGGGCATTGCGTTCGATACCATGCTGGCCTCTTATGTGCTCAACCCGTCCCGGCGGGGGCATAGCCTGGACGACCTGGCAATGGAACTGCTGGGCCATAAAACAATCACCTATAAGGAAGTGGCGGGAGTTGGCGCCAAACAGATCGGTTTCGATGAGGTGGAGGTGGAGCGGGCCACGGAATACGCGGCGGAGGACTCGGACATCACCTGGCGGCTTTATGAAAATCTGCAACCGAAGTTGACCAGTGAGCTTTTGCAACTGTTCAACGCAATTGAAATTCCGCTCCTTGAAGTGCTGGCGGAAATGGAACTGAACGGCGTCTTTATCGATAAAAACCACCTGGTCCAATTGTCTAAAAAAATCGATGCGGAATTAAAAGAGCTGGAGACCAGCATCTACCGGATTGCGGGGGAAGAGTTCAACATCAACTCGCCCAAACAACTGGCGGTGATTTTGTTTGAAAAGTTACAGCTCCCGGTCGTCAAGAAAACCAAAACGGGTTATTCCACCGATGTCTCGGTCCTCGAAGAACTGGCCTCGAAGCACGAGTTGCCGGATAAAATTTGCAGTTACCGGCAGTTGGGGAAACTGAAATCAACCTACGTGGATTCCTTGCCCCTGGAAATCAACCGCAAAACCGGGCGGGTGCACACGTCCTTCAACCAAGCCGTCGCGGCCACCGGACGGCTCTCTTCGAGCGATCCCAATCTGCAGAACATCCCCGTTCGCACGGCCGAGGGACGCCGTATTCGCGAGGCCTTCGTGCCTGCTCGGGGGTGCGTCTTCCTGGCGGCGGACTACTCCCAGATCGAGCTTCGCGTGCTCGCGCACCTGACCCGCGACCCGGTTCTGGTCGCCGCCTTCGGTGGCGGCGAGGACATCCACCGGCGTACCGCGGCCGATGTCTTCGACGTGGCTCCGGCCGCGGTCACCAAGGAGATGCGCAGCCGTGCCAAGGTGATCAACTTCGGCATCCTCTACGGCATGGGCTCCAAGCGCCTGTCGCGTGAGCTCGGAATCTCGATGGTCGAGGCCGACGCCTACATCAAGCGCTATTTCGAGCGCTACGGGCGGGTGCGGGAGTTCATCGACCAGGTGGTGGCCAAGGGGCGCGAGGACGGCTACGTGGAGACGCTCATCGGGCGCCGTCGCTATCTGCCCGAGCTGACCTCGCGGGAGCCGGGACGGCGACAGGCGGCCGAGCGGATGGCATGGAACAGCCCCATCCAGGGGACGGCGGCCGACATCATCAAGCTCGCCATGTTGGCGGTCGACCGGGAGCTGGCCGGCCGGGGGTCGCCCGCGAGGATGCTGCTGCAGGTTCACGACGAGCTCCTCTTCGAGGTGCCGAAGGGCCGGGAAGGGGCTGCCGGAGGGATCGTGCAGAAATGCATGGAGTCGGTCGCGGACCTCGCCGTACCGCTGGTGGTCGATCTCAAGTCGGGGCCGAACTGGGCCACCTTGAAATGAATATTCGTTCATGGAGTGCCGTCTAGTGGCTGGAGAGACTCGAGACTGGGATCTCGTCCAGCGGGCCGGCGGCGGCGATCAGGACGCCTTCCGGGAGCTGGTGGAGAAGTACCAGCGGCGGGTTCTCGGCGTGGTGACCGGGATGCTCCACGATCGGGAAGCCGCTCTCGAGGTGACCCAGGAGACGTTCATCAAGGCGTATCGGTCGATCAGCGGATTCAAGGGCGATGCCAGCTTCTATACCTGGATCTATCGAATCGCGGTCAATCTCGCGATCGACCACCAGCGGCGCGAGTGGCGTCGCCCCACCGGCAACAGCGTGCGTTCCAGCCCCGGCCAGGAGGGTGGAGCACCCGACGACATCCTCGATCGCCTCCGCGACGAGAGCCCGGGTGCGGACCCCTTCCAGGCGACCAAGGACGCCGAGCTGCGCGAGCGTGTTCGGCGTGCCATCGACGATTTGACCCCGGATCATCGAGCCGTGATACTACTTCGAGAAGTGGAAGGGCTCTCCTACGAGGAGATCAGCCAGGTCATGCAGTGCTCCAAGGGAACCGTCATGAGCCGTTTGCACTACGCGCGTAAGAAGCTGCAGGCGCAGCTCGAGGAGTTCGTGTGAATTGCCGGGAAGCCGAGCGGCTGCTCGAGCCCTTCTTCGATGGTGAGCTCGACGGGCGTCTGATGCGCGAAGCGGCGCTGCACATCACTCGATGTCAGAGCTGCGAACGCGATCTCCAACAGAAGGAACGCCTTCACGATCTGCTCTCCGAGGTCATCGTCGGGGAGGCCGAGTCGTCCGACCTCGCCTCTCTGTGGTCCGGCATCCAGGCGGGGATCGCCGGAGACGCGGTCCCCGCGGGGGCCATCGCGACCGAGGTGGGACCGCTACGGATGCGTCTGGGAAGGCGGCGCGGCGGCCGGTCGGTGGAGCGCGCGTCGCGTGCTTCCCGTGGTCGTAGCGTCGCGCGGCGGGTGTCGGCGGCCGCCGGTCTCGGCGCGGTGGCCCTCGTCGGACTGGGCGTGTTCCTGCTGTTCCCGGGCGAGCAGGATCTCGAAGGTCACGAGCCGTTGGCGGAGCGGCCCGAGCTGAACGCGCAGCGCGAGCCCACGCGGCTCGCCGACGAGTCCCGGGCAGCCCCCGAGGCCGCCGCCGCTCGCGGGGCTTCTCCGATGGTCGCGCAGCGCTCCAGCCAGGCGCGCTCGGGCGTGGAGGCGGTGGCCCTCGGGCCGGTACGGGATTCGGAGCGGCTGTGGTCGGATTGGCCTCAGCAGGTCAGCGCCGGGCCGCTCGATTACAACGACCACTTCATGTCCTTGTGGCGGGAGACGACCGCCCGCTGAGGGCGCGTGGCGTCGCGGAAGTCCCGATGGACGAGTTCTCCTGGCAGTCCTTCGCAGACGGTATGAGCCGTCTCTGGGAGCGGTTTCGCGCACAGCTTCCCGACGACCTGCTCTCACGCGAGGCGGCGACCGAGTTGGTTCGCCTCACGCGACCGGTCGAGCCGTTCAACTACTTCGATCTAGCGGCGCCGATCATCGGTCTGGCCGGTCTCGTGACCGGCCTGCTGCTCGTCGGCGTGGCCCTGGCCTCTCTGGGTACGCTCCTGGCGAGCATGTTGGCGCTCGGGTTTCTGCTCACGGAGGTGTACGGCGTCTCCGTCGAGGTGGACGACTTCCCCGCTCCATGACCGCGGGAAGCGCGATCAACCCCCCGCCATCGCCTCACCCAGGATCTTCGACGTCGACTCGCGCATGATGCGCGGGTCCACGGGGCGGCCTTCGCGAAGCGCTGCGCGGACGTCCTTGCCGGAGATCGAGACGGGCTTCTCGTCCTTGTGGTTCTCGGTGAGATCGACGCGCCCGAGCGACTCGTAGAATGCCGCGAAGCCGACCTTCACCGGCGAGATCAGCAGCGATCCGCCCAGCGAGTGGAAGATCTCTTGTGCGTCGAAGTCGCCCCAGATGGGGCTTCCATCCGCAAAAGGCGCGTCCGCGTGCTTGCGCCCGATGACGATGTCGGTGAAGCCGAAGTTCTGCCGGTAGATGGCGTGCATCACCGCCTCCTTCGGGCCGCCGTAGAACATCTTGATGTCGAGACCGAGAAGGATGACCCGGTCGGGGACCGAGTCGCTGCGTGCGGCCCACAGCGCGGTGTCGCTGTCGCCTTCACCGATGGCACGGTCCTCGATCAGCTTTTCGTAGGTGCGCATGCGCACGTCGGCCGGAACATCGTCGCCCTTGGTTTCGCCGATGAGTGGGTTCAGACAGGCGCCCGCGTTGTGGCCTGCGCGCAGCAGGCTCTCGAGGCCGTAGACGAGCGCGTACTCGTGCGCGCGGTGCAGGGGGTTACGGGTCTGGAAGGCGACCACCCGGTCCCATCCCTCGCCGGCGAGGAGCTTGCGCACCTCACAGGGGGTGAGGACGTACCGGCCAAAGGCCGGATTCTTGGGCTGCGGGAGAACTTCGATCGAGCCGCCGATGAGATGGGTCTTTTCGGAGTCGCCCTTCAGGACCATGTCGGCGCCGGGATGGTCGGTGCGCCCGGTGCCGTAGACCGATTCGAGGTAGCGCGACTTGTCCCAGGCGAAGACGTCGCTGATGTCGAGCGCCGCGACGACGTCGCCCTTCGCATTCGTCAAGGCGACCCGCCCCCCCCGGGCGAGATCCCGCGCGAGGTCAGCCGTCACCGGGAGCGACAAGGGAATCGTCCACGCCCACGTCTCGCCGCCGTGCTCGATGCAGGCATCGTCGAGGACGCGGTTGTACGCGACCTCGTCCATGGGGCCGTTCAAGGGGCTCAGTCCTCCGTCGCCGAAGCGATAGACCGTCGACAGATCGGCGTCCGAGACGGGTACCTTCTTCAAGGCCGCGGCTTCGCTCTTGAACGCCTCGATGCGCTCGGGTGCGACGGTGCGGGAGACGGGTTCGGTGAGACCACCGTGGGGCGGGATGAGATCAGCCATGTGCGTGTTTCCTCGAGGGTTGTGCTGCGGAATGCCGGAGAACCCTTCAACTTAGCCCCGACCCACGACGGCGGCAAGGACGCGGACACGTTGCGGTCGGCCCGAGCGTCGCTTCCGTCCAGGTGGGCGCCCCGCGGGCGAGGGTGAGCCGACGGGGCTCAGCGTCCTGATCGAGCTCGGCGAGCCAGCGCAGAGCGGCGAGCGCGGCCATCGCGCCGGCAGCCGCCGCGTCGATCGGGTTGGCGCGCGTGCCGGCTGCGTCGGCCGGCGCGCCCCGGCACGCGAGGCATCCGGCCCGGCTCGGGACGATACGTAGCCCGACGGCGCGGGGGGATGCGTCGACGGCGATCTCCCCATAGCGGGGGACGCCGCGTGCGTCGTCGGCACGACCGCCCGTCGTGTCGATGCAGAGTTCGTAGGCGCCGCGATCTTCGCCCGATTGAACCACGCGAAGATCGACATCGGAGTTGCGCTCCGCCAGAGGGGCAAACGCCAGCGCCCGCTCGCTCGCGGAGGGCTCCATGCAGAGGTGGCCCACGCCTGCGCCGGCGAGATAGGTGGCCGCGCACGCGAGGGCCGGCCCGGTGCCGCGCAGGAGGCAGCGCGAGGCGAGGAGGCGTCGCTGGCCGATGCCGCCGATCTCGCGCAGGATGATCTGGCGGCTGTAGCGCTCGACCTGCTCGTCGGTGAGGCTCACGGGCGCGGCGGGCTCGCCGCGCCCGTGGCCGGGCCGATGTCCTGCCACCCGGCCCACAGGGTGGTGCTCAGGTACTTCTCCCCGAAGTCGGGAAACACCGTGACGAGCTCGCCTTCGTCGAGTGTCTTGGCGATCTCGAGGGCGGCCCAGCAAGCGCCCCCTGAGGATTGTCCGACCAGAAGACCATCCTCGCGTCCGAGTCGGTACACCATGTCGTAGGCGTCCTCGGTGGCCACGGGAATCGTGCGGTCGAGCCGCGACTGGTCGAAGATGCCGGGGACGATCGAGCTGGCCATGTGCTTCAAGCCTTCCAGGCCATGGAAGGAGTCGTCGGGCTCGACGGCGAGGATCTGTACCGCGGGGTTCTTCTCCTTCAAGAACCGGCCGGTGCCCATGATGGTTCCGCTGGTGCCGATTCCGGCGAGGAAGTGGGTGACCCTGCCGTGGGTCTGCTCCCAGATCTCCGGCCCCGTGGTCTCGTAATGAGCCAGCGGGTTGGCCGGATTGAAGTATTGATCGGGCTTGAAGTAACGGTCGGGGTTCTCCGCGATCAGCTTACGGCAGTGGAGGATCGCCCCGTCGGATCCTTCCAGTGGATCGCTTTCGATCGCCACGGCGCCGTACGCTTCGATGATCTGTCGTCGCTCGACGCTCACGTTCCCCGGGACCACCAGATGCACGGGAAAGCCCAGGGCTGTCCCGACCATGGCCAGGGCGATGCCGGTGTTGCCCGATGTCGAGTCGATGATGGTCTTGCCGGGTCGAAGCTCCCCGGTGCGTAGGCCCTCCTGCAGCATGCGCAGGGCCGGGCGATCCTTGACCGAGCCGCCTGGGTTGAAGCCCTCGAGCTTCGCCCAGAGCCGGACCTTGCTGGGCAGATCCCGGGTCACTCCCGTGAGTCGGAGAAGGGGCGTACGTCCGATCAGGTCGGCGACGCCGTGCGCGCGGAGCCCGTCGGGCCTGGAGACAGGACGGCCAGGCGGGGGGAGGGGGCTCAGGGGGCGCCTCCGGCGATGGCCGGGACGATGGAGATATCGTCGCCGTCCTTCACCTCCGTGTCGAGCTGCTGCAGGAACCGGATGTCTTCCCCGTTGACGTAGAGGTTCACGAAGCGGCGGACCTTCCCCTGGTCGTCACAGATCCGCTCGCGGATCCCGGGATGTCGCTGCTCCAGATCGTCCACCAGAGCGCCGACGGTACTTACGGTGCCCTCGACGGATTCCGAGCCGGCGGTGAACTTTCGAAGCGGGGTGGGAACCTTGACGATCACAGGCATGGGTCGAAAACCTCCTTTTGTCCTGTTTCGGATGGTTATGGGCCGGTGTGCGACGGTGCAAGGGCGGTCACGCGCACACCGGACAGCGCTCGTTGCGCTGCAGCACGATCTGGCGCCAGCGCAGGGCGGCCCCGTCGAGGATGGCGAGTCGGTCTTCGAGGGGGGCGGGTCTTCCGGCGAGGATCGCCCGGGCTTCGCGCGCTGCCGCCAGGCCGACGCTGCCCACCACCGGGCCCAGGATTCCGGCTTGCTGGCAGGTCGGGAGCTCGTCGTCCGCGGGGAGCTCGACGAACAGGCAACGGAGGCAAGCGGTCCGGCCGGGCACGATCGTCATCAGCTGCCCATCGAGCCCGAGCACGCCGGCATGGACGAGGGGAATGCCGAGCTCCACCGACAGGTCGTTCAGGAGGACCTTGGTGTCGATCCCGTCGGTCGCGTCGATGATGACCGCGTGGCCCGCGAGCAGCGCGGCGCCGGTCTTCCGGTCGACCGCGGTGGCGTGGCCGGAGATCTCCAGACCGGGATGCGCGCGTCGCAGGCGCTCGGCGGCCGCACGGGCCTTCTCGGCGCCGATGTCGGCCTGCCCGAAGGTCGGCTGTCGGGGCAGGTTCGAGAGCTCGACACGGTCGGGATCGAACAGCGACAGGCGAGCGCCGGTCGCCGCGAGCGCGACCGCGGCCGGGGCTCCGAGGCCGCCGACCCCGACGATCGCCGCGCCATGGTTCCCCGGCATCCGCCGGTCATCCGTCCCCGGCCGACGCTCCGGGGATCTCGGGCGGCGAGCGCAGGTGCGCCCGCAGGGCGGAGAGCGCGGGGCCGGGCGCCCGGCGTACGCCCGGGGTCTCGTCGTCCTCCCCGTGGGACTCCTCGAGCTCGGCGGCGGCCGCCTCGGCGAGGTCCGCGGTGTTCCGGTCGCCCTCCTCGCGCGCGGCGGCGGCGAGACGCCGTGCGGCGGCCGCGGCGGTGACGGTCTCGGGAAACTCGTTCAGGACGGTAGCGGTGCGCACCCATCCCGCTCCATAGTGGTCGCGGTCGAAGTAGTACTCGGCGATGTAGAGCTCGCGGCCGGCGAGGTGCTCCCGTACGCCGCGGAGCTGTCTTCTCGCCTCCTTGGCGAACTCCGAGCGCGGGTAACGTGCCAGGATGCTCTGGAGGCGGTGGTGGGCATTGCGCGCCGCGCCCAGGTCGCGGTCGATGGTGTCGATCTGCGCCACGTAGGCCTGGCCGATGCGGTACTCCACCTCCGGGAGGTGGCGGCTGGTGGGATGCATGCGCTGGAAGTCGCTGAAGGCGGCGATGGCCTCGGGGTAGGCCTCGCTGGCGAGATGGGCGTGCGCGATGCGTAGCTCGATCTCCTCGGCGCGAGGATCGAGCGGATAGTGGTCGAGCAGCGTCCGGTACTGCTGCACCGCCTCCTCGTAGTCGCCGTTGGCGTGTGCCAGCACGGCCTGCTCGTAGAGGGTGTCGGGAGCCTCCACTCGCATGGCGCTCTTGCTGCAGGCGGCGCAGAGCACGAGCGCGAGGCACGAGGCGATGAAACGGAGGGGGCCCGTCTCCCGTCGATCGCGATGGCTCATGTCTCCACATCTAGACGAGGCTCGGCGGACGAGCAAACCTCGTCCCGCGTTCCTTGACACTCGTCGGAGGCGTTCCGTACCTACTTCGAGAACGGTTCCGGTGGCGGGAGGGGCCGGAGGAGGAAGCGCGAATGAGCCGTGAAGCTGGACGTTCGAGGCGTGTGGCCGTCACGGGCCTCGGCGTGGTGAGTCCTCTCGGCGTCGGAGTCGAGGCGAACTGGGAGGCGCTGCGGGCCGGTCGTTCCGGAATCCGTCGGATCACCCGCTTCGCGTGCGACGACTTCCCCACGCGGATCGCCGGGGAAGTGGACTTCGACCCGACGCCCTACCTCGAGAAGAAGGATCTCCGGCGGATGGATGCGTTCATCCAGTTCGCGATGGCGGCGGCGGTCATGGCGATGGAGGACTCGGGGCTCGTGATCGACGAGGAGAACGCGGCTCGGGTCGGTTGCATCGTCGGCGTGGGCATCGGGGGCCTGCAGGCCATCGAGGACGCACACACCTCCTTCCTGGAG
>Ga0114931_10010642_pt1 | contig 10945 bp, 10 predicted proteins | sample 2SBtaG_FD_89579 | JGI IMG/M metagenome (GOLD analysis project Ga0114931, IMG submission 89579) | Deep subsurface microbial communities from Kolumbo volcano to uncover new lineages of life (NeLLi) - 2SBTROV14_V59a metaG | ecosystem: Environmental > Aquatic > Marine > Volcanic | place: Kolumbo...
ATAATGTTTTTTATTGAAGTTGTTGTAGGTATTATTATTCCTATGAGAATGTTTTTCTCAGAAAAAGTTCTACATTCAAAATTATGGCTATTTGTGGCAGCATCACTAACCGTGTTTGGAGTTTTTCTTAACAGAGTTAACAATTTCCTTGTTGCTTATTCTCCTCCATATGCATTTAAGAGTTATTTCCCTTCTGTTGGTGAAATTTCTGTTACTGTAGGTTTTATTGCAATGCTTATTTTGCTTTACCGTGTAATTGTTATGAACTTTCCCGTTATCAGCCTTCCAGATAAAAAGAAATTACCCAAAACCAAGTATGCTGTAATGGGGGGTGGAAAATGAAAAAATTATTTTATGTTCTGGCAACAATTGTTTTTTTTCTGATAACTGCCGCTCACTCACAAATAAAACAAAATATACAGCACTCAAAAACAAATATTACTTGTAAAACTTGTCATATAAGTGAAGTACCAACAAAAGCTGATCCTGGTTTAAGAGCATGCCCTCGGTTCAAAATGATAATCAAATACCCTTCTCCCGAATCAAGCCCAAATGTTGTAGTACTTAAAAAATTAGAAAATAGATTTGGACCTGTTGTTTTTCCACATAGGCTTCATGCTCAAATGTCGGAAATTTCCGGCGGATGTAAAACTTGTCATCATTATAATACACTTGGTCCAATATTATCTTGTAAACAATGTCATTCAGTTAAAAGAAAAAGAGAGGACGTTAGTAAACCAGATTTAAGAGGTGCATACCATCAACAATGTTTAAGCTGCCACCGTGAGTGGAGCCACAAAACTGAATGTGTATCCTGCCATAAACGAAAAGAAAAGAAGATAAATTTAAAACAGACAATAGCTAAATATAAATTAAAAATACATCCTAAAATAAAGACACCAACAAAGATTGTTTTTAAAACACAATCCAATAAAGGAAAATATGTAACATTTTATCACGATCAGCATATTAAAAAATTTGGTTTTAAATGTATTAATTGCCATAAAAATCAAACATGTATCCGATGTCATGATTTAAAAAACATTACAAATAAAGAATTGATGTATTACGATCATCCTGTTGAAGTTCATTTTTCAAAAGAACAACATCACGAAGAATGTTTTAGTTGTCACAAAGAAAATAAATGTTCATTTTGTCATAAAGACAAAGTGAGCGCTCCCTTTAATCATGGTTTAATAACAGGCTGGCCTCTTAATAAGTTTCATAAAAAGTTAGCTTGCCAGAAATGCCATGGAAACAAAAAACAATTTACAAAACTGGATAAAAATTGTAATAAATGTCATTCAAGTTGGAATTCGAAAAACTTTGATCATAAAATAACAGGATTGATCTTAAATGAAGATCATAAAGATAATGATTGTGAAGATTGTCATATAAATCGTGACTTCAGCAAAAAACCAACTTGTGATAATTGCCACGATAATAAAAGTTTTCCTAAAGATAAACCCGGAAAGCTGGTAAAATGAAATAATGTTTAATTTAAAATATTTTTATAATGAGACAATCTAAAGTAATAACAAAAATAGGGTTAAAGTTAATAGTTGCAGTTGGGATAATTACAATTGCAATAATTGGTATTTTTTCTTACTTCAGTATTCGTGCACAGAGCGATGCCTTACTTTCTCAGGCAGAATTACAGGCAAACAAATTAAGTGAAACTATTAAAAAAAGTACACATTCAAGTATGTTATTAAATAAACGAAACGAAGTTTATGCTATAATTAACACAATCGGGCAAGAACCAAGCATTCGTGAAATACGTATTTTTAATAAAAGGGGTAGGGTTATATATTCGTCTAAGAAAGAAATGATAGGAAAAATGGTTAATAAAACAGCAGAAAGTTGTTATGCCTGCCACACAGCAGATAAGCCGCTGGAAAAGCTTGCTATAAAAGATAGAATGCGTATTTATAAAATTTATCCTGACTCATCTAGAATACTCGGTGTTATCAATCCAATTTACAATCAATCATCTTGTTGGAGTGCCGATTGCCACGCACATCCAAAATATAAAAAAGTACTCGGTGTTTTGGATGTAAAAATAAGTTTAAAGGATGTTGATCAGCAAATGGCAAGTAGTAAATTCGGTTTAATAATATTTGCAATAATTGCTATAGTAACACTTAGTATTATCATTGTATATTTTATAAGAAAATGGGTGGGTAAACCTGTAAATGAATTAGTTAAGGCAACCAACCAGGTTAGCACAGGTAATCTGAATTATACAATTAAAGATTTAGGTAATGATGAACTTGGAATTCTTGCAAAATCGTTTAATAACATGACTAAAAAATTAATCGAAGCAAGAATGCAACTTTTTCAATCTGATAAAATGGCATCGCTTGGAAGGCTTGCTGCAGGAGTAGCACACGAAATAAATAATCCTCTTACAGGTGTTCTAACTTATAGTAGCTTCCTTCAAAAAAGGACAAAAAACAACCCTGAATTAGAGGAAGATTTAAAAGTAATTGTACGTGAAACAATGCGAAGCAGAGAAATAGTAAAAAGTTTGTTAGACTTTGCAAGACAATCAGTTCCTAAAAAACATAATGCTGATATAAATGAAATTATTAAAAATGCATTTGAAGTTGTAGATAATCAATTATCAATTAAACGAATTAAACTTGAAAAAAACCTGGACAAATCTTTACCAAAAATTACTGTAGATGCAAATCAAATACAGCAGGTTTTTATAAATCTTTTAGTAAATGCAGGCGATGCAATAGGTGATAAGGGAGGAATTGTTTCAGTATCTTCTTCAATTATTTCATTATCGCCATTGGGAATTGCACAAATTAAAACAGCAGTTTGTCCTAAAAGACACGATCTAATTGATAATGAAGTTAAAATTCATGGAATGTCAACTATTAAATTAAAAGTTATTTCTAGTAGTAATGAAGGATTTATAAGTTTTGATCCTGTTTACGGTAAGCATAGGCATCAGTATGGAATTGAAATACAAAAAGGCAAAGATGTTCAAATTACATGTCCTAAATGTGAAATTTCTCTAATTGAAGAAGACATTAAATGTCCAAAATGTAATTCCCCTGTTTATACCTTTGAAGTTCCCCCGCACGGTATGTTTGAAGGATGTACAAATCCGGAATGTACTTGGCAAAGATGGGAAGCAATGGATGAAGCAGGATATAAAGATTATATAGAAATTAAAATCTCTGATACAGGGGAGGGCATTCCAAAAGAAGATTTACCAAGAATTTTTGAACCGTTTTACAGCACAAAGGGACAAAAAGGAACAGGGTTAGGTTTAGCAGTTATTTGGGGTATTGTTGATAATCATAACGGTACAATAAACGTTGAAAGCGAATTGGGTAAAGGCACTACTTTTATAATTCATTTACCTGTTCAAAAAATGAGCTGAGTTACATGGCAAATGAAGAAAAAATATTAATAATTGATGATGAACAAGTTATTCTGGATGCTGTTTCTAAAATAGCCTTATCTGAAGGTTGGAAAATTGATGCAGTATTAAATGTAAAGACCGGCTTAGAAAAAATAAATAAAAATAATTATTCACTTATTTTAAGTGATATAATGATGCCGGAGATTGACGGTTTTCAGCTTTTGGATGAATTATACAACAAGCAAATAAACACTCCTGTAATAATGATAACAGGTTATTCGACAGTTGAAAATGCAGTAAAATCATTGTACAAAGGATCAATAGATTTTATTCCAAAACCTTTTACGTTTGATGAAATTACAAGCTCTATAAACAGAGGATTAAAGTTCTGCAACATTCAAAAGAAATTAGAAGAAGCAAAAAAAAATAAGACAGAGAAATCTATTATTTATGTACCGTGTCCACCTAAATATAAACGCTTAAGTTATATAAGTTGGATGAACCTTGAATATGAAGGTTCCGCTTTAATTGGGGCTACTGATTTATTTCTTGAAACGATAAATGAAATTACTCAAATAGAATTAATGGAAATTGAAGATATAATTTTACAGGGAAGTTCTTGTGCAAAATTTGAAACAAATGATAATCTTATCCATAGTTGCTTAGCACCTTTAGGTGGTAGAATTGTTGAAAGAAATGAAAAAATCTTGTCTGATCCAACACTATTAGAAAAGGACCCGTATTTTGAAGGATGGCTGTATAGAATAATACCGACAGATGTAGAATATGAATTAAAATACTTGTTCTCTTGTAGTTCAGATAGGTTGTAAATTAAAAAATTAAATAACAATAAAATAATTTAGAGGATATAAAAATGGCACTATTTATATTAGCACTTATTGTCTTTGTTATTGTTGATATTCTAATAAGAATGATAACAAAAAAAATCCGAGCTAAACGAAGACAAAAAGAAAGGAAAGAAGCTTTGCAGATTAGTTTAAATTTAGATTTTTCAAATGAAGCAAAAACACTTAAACGAGCTGAAGTTGAAAATCCAAAAGCACGAATTTTGTGTGTTGATGACGAACCTGTAATTCTAGACAGCTTTAGAAAAATTCTTGTTTTAGACGGATATTGTGTTGACACAGTAGAAAACGGAAAAGAAGCACTTGGATTAATTCAAAATCATTCTTATGATTTTGTTTTTACAGATCTTAAAATGCCTGTTATGTCAGGATTAGACGTAACTAAATCCGTTAAACATCTTCGTCCCGATATTGATGTGGTTATTATTACAGGCTATGCAACCGTAGAAACTGCTGTTGATTGTATGAAATACGGAGCTATGGATTATGTTCAAAAACCATTTACCGAAGATGAACTATTAAAATTCACAAAAGAATTATTAATTAAAAGACAGGATAGAATACAGAAATTACTAAAACCGAAAGTTCATATTTCTCATATTAATGAGGTGTTTGATGCCTCTATACCTGAGTTTTTAATACCTGGCGGAGTTTTTATTTCACAAGGTCATTGTTGGTCAAGTATCAATGAAGAGGGTATTGCAAAAGTAGGTATAGATGATTTTGCAAAAAAAATGATTGGCAAAATTGATGGAATAGAATATCCTAACGTTGGTATGGATGTTAAAAAAGGTGATGCTTTATTTACCGTTAAACAAGGGAACAAAAATGTTATTTTTAAAGCTCCTATAAGCGGAAAAGTTAAAAAGATAAATAATCTATTAAAAGATGATTTAATATCTTTAGATTTTTCTTCCTATGGTGATAATTGGATTTGTGAAATTGATGCTGAAGAACTTGATAATGAAATTCCTCAGCTTAAAGTTGGAAAAGCTGCGGTTTCATTCTTTCAAAGTGAAATTGAAAAACTTCAAGAAATTAAAAATAAATTAAGGACAGGAAAAGGCAAAGACATGTTTTCATCACATCTTCATATTGGAGAAATGGAAAATGTAGATGATGTTACCTGGAATCGTTATAAGGAAAATTTTTTCGAGTATTAATTAATTTAATATACTAAAAAGAAAAGGGGTTAAGCAAAAGCTTAATCCCTTTTTATTTATAGATAATTTTAAAATTATTTCTGCTTTCCTTTAATTATTTTTTTCTCTTTTACTATTTCCTTTTTTTTCTTCATGTGATGTTTTTGAAACATCATCGGTATATTGAATTTATCACTGAGCATACCGAGGTTATCCAAATTTATTTTACCTACAATATTAACAAACGAAGCCTTTCCGCTATCATCCAAAGAAACAACGGCTAATCCTTGTACATTGGAATCATCCTTAGAAGATTTTAAATAAACATTAGTATATTCCTTTTTTTCTTTTACTTTGATAAGCCTATACCATTTTTTTTTCAGCAGCTTTTTATCAATTTCTGCAATTCTACTTCTCAAGTTAGTTCTTGAATTTTTCGGCACTTCAAATGAATATACGCGGATTAACTTTAAACCGGTTAGTAAATTTTTCATTTCAGGATCATCTTTCCCAGTCATTTTTGACATCATTTTTAACAAATGCTGATCTAAAAAAACTTCTGTAACATCATCACCATTGTAAAACGATGTTAGTGTTCCAAAGTCAACATAACCTGGCTCATTTCTGTACTGACTATCATCTTGTGCTATAACTGTAATTGCAAACATGAACACAGTCAGCAAAGATAATTTTAATAATTGCTTCATTTCATTCTCCTATTAATTATATAATTTATTTATTGTTTCAAATCCTATTTTAATTGGTCTTCTAATTTTATTGTTAACAATATCTTCGTTCAATTTTTTTTCTGTTTCGCTAAATATTTTACCGACTATGGCAAGTGAATATTTCAGTTCTTTTTCACTTTGTAATAGTTGAGCATTTGTATAATTAACATCGCTACTCCTGTTTACTAATAAAAATATACCAACTACACCTAATAATAGAACAATTGAAACATAGGAAATATTTATTGGTTTTAAGGTAATTAAAGAAATAAACTTTGTAATGATATTGTTTTCCTTTTTCTCCTTGTTTGGTAAATTTTGTAATTCAATGTTTTCTAATTTAATTGTATGCACGGCTTTTGCCGTATATCTATAATCCAAAAAAAGATTTTTAATCTTTTTACTGATTATCATTTTAAAATATATTTCAATTCGTACTATAAATGACGAATCACCGTAAGCCGTTTTTATTATTTTGTTTAATAATATATCGTCTATTTTATTTTTAGTTTTCATATCTGAATTCTCTTAAATCTTCTTGTAATTTTTTTCTTGCCCTTAATAAATACACTTTAACACTGTTTATGGGAAAATTTAACGCTTGACTTATTTCACGATATTTGAATCCTTCTATTTCATATAAGACAAATACGCATTTTAAATTATTAGGTAATTTTTTGATTGATTTGTTAATTCTGTCCTTTAGAATATTTCTTCTGTAATTTATTTCAGGATCGCTTAAAAAATTTTCTTTCTTAGAAATTGTGTTTTCATTAATCTCCGTTGAATCATTCATTTGTTTCTTCCTTTTTCGTAAATAATCTATACACAAATTATGTGTTGTACTCAGTAACCAAGATTTTGATTTGGAAAGATTTATCTTTTCAAAATTGTTCCATAATTTTATAAAAACTTCCTGAGTTATATCCTCAGCATCCATCCTATTGTTTACCATAAATAAAGCATAATTAAACATTTTGTTTTTCAGTTGACTTATTAACGAATTATATTTAATCTGCTTAAGCATTGTGTTTATATTATAGACGTATCTACTTTAAGAATTGTTACAATTTATATTGTTTTTTATTCTATTTATTTTAGGTTTGATAATTAAAAATATTTATTTAATTAAATTAGCTTTCAATTAAATAATACTAAATAAATAATTACATAACACGTATTAATGTTATAAATAAAAGGGGAAAATAATTATGTCGGCCGAAAGAAAAAACATATCATCAAACGCCAAATGGGAAGTAATGTTTGGTTATTCAAGAGCAGTAAAAATTGGTAACCTTATTGAGGTTTCGGGTACGGCTTCTGTTGACGGAGGAAAAGTTATAGGCGTTAACAATGTTTATGAACAGACTAAATTTATTATTAAGAAAATAGAAAATGCTTTAATTGAAGCAGGCGGAAAACTCACAGATGTTATTAGAACAAGAATTTATGTAACTGATATAAGCAATCAAAATGAAGTTGGCCGTGCTCACGCAGAATATTTTAAAGAAATTAAACCTGCAACTTCTATGGTCGAAATTAAAGCACTAGTTTTACCTGAGTTACTTGTAGAAATTGAAGCTACAGCTTATTTGCAAAATTAAAAGTTTATTTTAGAAACTAAAAAAAGAGATTTCTTTTAATGAATTATAAAATTTCACCTGATACTCAAATTGGCCACATTCATCTTACAGTTAAAAATTTAAATAGATCAATAAAATTTTACCGCGATTTATTAGGATATGAAATTAAAACCTGGTACGGTGATTCTGCTGTTTTCCTTTCCGCAAATGATTACCATCATCATATTGCATTAAATACTTGGGAAGGTAAAAATGCAAAACCTAAACCAGTCGGACAAGCAGGACTTTATCATTTTGCAATACTTTTTCCAAACCGAATTGAACTTGCAAAAGCTTTTAAAAAAATATGGGAGGAAAAATATCCGGTTCAAGGTGCAACAGATAGCGGAATATCGGAATCAATTTACATTTCTGACCCGGACGGTAATGGAATAGAACTTTATGTTGATAGACCTGAATATGAATGGCCAAGAGATGAAAAAGGTAATCTTGTATTTGAAACCAAAGAATTTAATATACTGGAACTACTTTCCGAACTGAATTCATAAATAAATCGATTTGAAAAAAACAAATAAATTAAATATATTTATGTTAATGCTTACGTTTTTACTAACTTATTATTTCTATTTTAATGAATAACAATCATTTACCAGAATTAAATTTGTTTTTATTGGGAGATTCTTTAAAAAAACTAGGTGAAAAAATACAAAGACAAATAACGGATGTATGTAAAAGCAGGGGTGTAAATTTTGACCCCAAATTATTCCCTGTTCTTTTTTATTTAAATAAATATGAAAAAAGTACTGTCCAAAATTTAGCAGAAGTTTTAATAATTACTCATCCGGCTGTTGTTAACCTATTGAAAAAGCTAAAGAATTTAAACCTAATTGAATTAACATCAGGTAAACAGGACAAAAGACAAACCTATTCAACTTTAACTGAAAAAGGAAAGGAACTGTTTAAAAGCTGGCAGAATCTTTTTAATCTAATAGAAAATGTTAACAAGGATTTAGTTGATGAATTAGGTTATAATATTTTTAATATGATAAGTTCATTTCATAATCTTCTAAAACAAAAAAACTATAATAAACGAATCCAAGAAAAAGTTAAACAAAGTGTAATGAATCAAATTGAAATAATTACATATAACAAAAAATATAACGATATATTCAAAAAGCTAAACTATGAATGGCTTGAGGAATATTTTTCAGTTGAACCTGAAGATGAAAAGCTATTAAACAATCCGGAAAAATATATTATTAAAAAAGGAGGAGAAATATTTTTTGCGCGTATTAATAATGAAATAATCGGTACTTGCGCGGCCATTAAAATTGATAAGCACTCTTATGAACTTTCCAAAATGGCTGTTACAAAAAAAGCACAGGGTAAACAAGCCGGCAAAAAACTTGCTTTATCAGTAATTGGTTTTGCATTTTCTAAAAAAGCAAAATATGTAACTCTATTAACAAACAAAAAATTGTTTGCTGCTATAAATCTTTACAAGCAATTAGGTTTTGAAATTGATACAACTATTGAAAATAAAATTTATAACAGGGAACTTTTTAGAATGACCTTACTTTTACAATAAACTTTTATTTTAATGATAATATTTACTATCTTACTCATTATTTTAAAATAGCCCATAAAAAATTATGAAGAAAAAAATTGAAATTTGGAACCAATTAATGAATTTAGGTTTTCATAACCTGAATAATGTTTTTTATAACCAATCAACTCCCTCTCTCTATGAACAAGCAATAAGAAGAAGAGAAGCAAGAGTTTCTCACCTTGGACCATTGGTAACCAGAACAGGTCAGCACACGGGAAGAAGCCCTAACGATAAATTTATTGTGAAAGAAACAAGCAGTGAAAAAAATGTTTGGTGGGGAAAGGTAAACCGACCTATTAAAGAAAAATATTTTGATAAATTATTTACAAAGATGCTTTCTTATGCTGAAAGCAGAGACATTTATCTTCAGGATTGTTACGCAGGTACTGACCCCGATTACCGTTTACCAATTAGAGTAATTACCGAAACAGCGTGGCACAGTTTGTTTGCCAGAAACATGTTTGTCAGACCAAAAGATAGCTCACAGATTAATCTTAAAGAAGATAGGTTTACAATTATAGATTTTCCATATTTTCATGCAGATACGGAAACAGACGGAACAAATTCTCCTGTGTTTATTCTACTTCATCTTGGAAAAAAACTTGCACTTATTGGCGGAACAAGTTATGCGGGTGAAATAAAAAAATCTGCTTTTACCGTTATGAATTATTTACTTCCATTAAAAAAAGTAATGGCAATGCACTGTTCTGCAAATATTGGTGAAGAAAATGATACGGCTGTTTTATTCGGTTTATCAGGGACCGGTAAAACCACTTTATCTGCAGACCCTAAAAGGAGACTTATTGGAGATGACGAACACGGTTGGAGTGATAAAGGTGTTTTCAATTTTGAAGGTGGATGTTATGCAAAAGTAATAAGACTTTCAAAAGAAGCCGAGCCCGAAATTTATGGATGTACAAGAAAGTTCGGAACAATTTTAGAAAATGTTGAAATGGATGTTGTTGATAGAAAAATAGATTTGTTTGACGATTCTCTAACAGAAAATACTCGTGCCGCATACCCGATTACACATTTAGAAAACATTGAGACAAGCGGAATGGGTACACATCCTAAAAATATAGTAATGCTTACTGCCGATGCTTTCGGAGTTCTTCCTCCAATTTCAAAACTTACAACCGAACAAGCTTTATATCATTTTATTTCTGGTTACACCGCAAAAGTTGCTGGAACTGAAAAGGGAGTTACAGAACCTGTTGCTACATTCAGTACTTGTTTTGGTGCACCGTTTATGCCTTTGAATCCCTCTGTTTACGCAGAACTTTTGGGCCAAAAAATTAAAAAACACAACTCAAACTGTTGGCTTATTAACACAGGCTGGAACGGTGGTCCGTACGGTGTTGGGAAAAGAATGAAAATTCAATATACTAGGGCAATGTTAAATGCGGCACTTAACGGTACATTGCAAAATGTTGAGAAAGAAGAAGATCCGTTTTTCGGACTTTACTTCCCGAAAAAAATTCCGGGTGTGCCTTCGAAAGTATTAAACCCGAGAAACACCTGGCAAAACAAAAGTGATTATGATACGGCTGCTAAAAAACTTGTAAATATGTTTCATGAAAACTTTAAAGAATTCGAAGCCGATGTTGATGAACCGATAAAAAATGCAGGACCGAA
>Ga0114931_10010643_pt1 | contig 10944 bp, 8 predicted proteins | sample 2SBtaG_FD_89579 | JGI IMG/M metagenome (GOLD analysis project Ga0114931, IMG submission 89579) | Deep subsurface microbial communities from Kolumbo volcano to uncover new lineages of life (NeLLi) - 2SBTROV14_V59a metaG | ecosystem: Environmental > Aquatic > Marine > Volcanic | place: Kolumbo...
CGTTGGGGAGCCATGGTCGGCAACCGTGGACTTGCCGTGTTGGCCATCGCCGGCAACATCGCCACGGCGTGGTCGATGTTCGGGGTGAATGAACTCGGCGTCGGGCTGCACGCCTATGGCTTTCACGAAGGAATGCGAATCGCCCTGGCAACTTTCGTCACAAGCCAACTGGCGGTCATCGCACTGGGCTTGCTGCCGTTGTCGTGGTGGTGGAGTTATCGTCGCCGGTCGTCCGGCGACACGCCCACCGTTGTGCCAAGCGGTTGATGCCGCACGTCGCGATTGAGAGACTGCCCCGGCAACCGGTCGTGCAACGATGACGGTCGCGGTCGCGGTAACCACTCCGCCAATGCGCCGACGGGGCCTTGAACCAACGCCCCGATGTCGCTGCCAGAGGCAAGCGTGCGTAGCACGGCGGTGACCGGTAGGCGGTTGTGTGGTTCGACCAAGATCGGGCCGCTTCGCTCGGAGAGAACAACGCCCACGGAATGCGAAGGTCGCCCATCCGTTCCCGGCGGAAGGTCGCTTCGCGCGTCTTGCTGCCCCCGAATAAGGATGCCTCGGCCGTCGATCACAACTTGGGCCGTTAGTCGCTGGTAAGCCACGATCGCATCGCTCCGCGAGCGGCTTCCTTCGATCAGCGGCATCTGAAGCTCTTTGCTGGCGGATCGCAATAGATGCTGGCTGACCGTTCCTGGCCCGGCATCAATCGTTACTTCGGCCAATTCAAGACGTCCGTGGTGCATGAGGGCGCGATGAATTCGTAACCGAGAGGTGCCTGTCACCGGATACCCGTGGGTGCGTGTGATCAGTTGATTCAGGTCAACGTTGTTCAACTCTCCGGTCAACTCTCCGCGGCGACCATCGTCTGCGTCGATCGTCCAAAAGCGGCCGGCAAACGTGGCATCGCTTCCCACGGCATCCCATTCCGGAGCGAATTGCCCTAAGAGCGAACAGGACAGCGGAGTGTCGCCCGTGTGGAGCATGAACGTGGTTGCCGCGGGGGTTACTTGCCGATTGCGGAGGAGTTTGATCTTGCTGGCTTGTGGGCCAACGTCGCCTACCTTTCGGAATGTCAGATCGACGACCGGACCAGAGGGTCCCATGCCTCGATGAGCGGTCAGTTCGATTCGCGATTGTCCCCGTCGCTGGTCGCGCAAGGTGAGTTCGTCAATTTTCACTTGCCACGCCACGTCGTCGCCCGTGGTGGCCAGTCGTCGCTGTAGTTCCTCGTACAGCCGCCCGGCTCCCTCGGTTTCGAGCGTGGCTTTCGCCGCAGTCAATGCACGGCGACCTCCCAAGTCGCGTATTTCCAACATCGGGAGTCGCAACAACGGTTGGTTCGATTCCGGATCGGCAAGTTCCAATCCCAGGATTCGGGTGACCCCCGGGCGGGGATATTCAACCTTGTCAAGCGTTACCCGCACTGCCAGCGCGTTGGCCAGCGCGTCGCGAATTGCCGCGCGATGGATCGGCGCGACGTGCCACGCTCCATAGACGACTAGTGCCGTGGTGGGCGCTAGACAGGCGATGATAAACACCGCGCGGCAGGCGGTTTGTCGTGCGTAAAAGGTTCGAGGGAACATCCGTGTTCACTTGACAGCTTGACTAGAAACTCGTGGAACGAACACCCGTTGCGATTAACGTTCTCGGGCCATTTCAAGAAACAATTTCCATCTTGCCTGCATTTCGAGAATACTATCGCCGCCAAATTTCTCGACGACGGCCGTCGCGACTTCAAACGCCACGACGTTTTCGATGATAACACTACCGGCGGACAACGCACACACATCGCTACGCTCGTAGGCAGCCGCATGGGGCTGCTTGGTGTCGAGATCGATCGACTCCAGCGGTTTGCGGAGCGTGCTAATCGGCTTCTTCGCCGCGCGAATCACTATCGGCTGCCCGTTGGTCATGCCAGCTTCCAAGCCGCCGGCGTTGTTGGTCGGGCGTGTATAGCCCAAGTTGGGCGTGTCAACCTGATCCGCATCGTATGCGATTGGATCATGCACTTGAGAACCACGGCGCCGGGCTGCTTCAAACCCCAGCCCGATTTCAACGCCCTTGAAGGCTTGCACCGCCATCACAGCTTGTGCCAATCGCCCGTCCAACTTGCGATCCCATTGCGCGTGGGTGCCTAGCCCAAACGGAACGCCTTCGACCCGCACTTCGACAACGCCCCCCAGCGTATCCCCCTCCTTGCCGCGGAGGTCGATCAGGGCTTTGAGTTCTTTGTCGCGTGCCGGGTCGAGCGTATAGAGTTCGCTTTCGTCCCGCATCCTTGTCTGCTCATCCAACGTGCCGGGGCGTGGTTCGATGGCGACGCCACCCAACTCAACGACATAACCAAACGCCCGCATGCCGAAGATGCCCAACAACTGTTGCGCCAACGCGCCGGCAGCCACGCGCGCTGCCGTTTCTCGGGCACTTGCCCGTTCCAGCACACCACGAATGGAGCCCAAGTACTTAATCGCGCCGGTCAAATCACCATGCCCCGGTCGCGGGCGAGATAAATCTTCGAGACGTTCGAGCTTATAGTCTTTGTTGATCACCTGGAGTTGGATCGGGCTGCCGAGCGTTTTGCCGTGCCAGACGCCCGTCATGATTTCGACGGTATCGGTTTCGATCCGCTGTCGCCCACCACGACCGTAGCCGCCCTGTCGCCGCTTTAGTTCGGCGTCGATGGTGTCGGTGTCGATCTCCAGACCGGCTGGAAATCCGTCGACGATCGCGGTCATCACCTTGCCGTGCGACTCGCCGGCGGTCCAATAACGCATGTTCGTAAGCCAGTTGAAAAACAGAGGATCGGGTGCGGTTTCCTCGGGAAATGATGTCCCAGAATAGGTCAATTGTATCTGGCGACCCGATACGCGGACAGGTCGGTTCAAGCGGCTCGAATACGCGGGAAACCGGCGTGGAACTCCCAGGGTGGCTGTCGGTTCACGGATGAGGCACGATCCGCCGTGGCAACCTCCGGGTGTCATTGCCGGCTTGTCCATCGGTGGAACCCACCGCATCTGGTAAGCCGTTTCTCTAGGTGGGTGGTGCTGCGTAAGGCGTAAACCGATTGTGACGTTCGTTTCGGTCCGACGGCATAGCGGATGTGAACAAGCCGGCTTTGTCTCTCGATCGAGAGGGGGGACCCATGAGATAAGCTTTATGCGGAGATTCGTGCCACACACCGATTCAAGTGTCGGCGATGCGCTTACGCCAAAAACTTTGTGAAGGGGTGACCGACCATGATGAATGTCGCCGAACAACCTGGGCAACCGACGAACAAGTACCTTGTGATGGGTCGCTCGCGTTTCGTTTGGCGCTATGGGGTTCTTTTGTGGGGGCTCTCCACGGGCATTGTTTGGGCCATCGTGATGACGTTCAGCAATGGCGGGAGTGAACCATTTTCGTTCGGACGATTCATGATTCTGCTCGCCGGTGGGGTGTCGTTGTTTCCCGTCGGTGGTTACTTCTGGGGTCGCGTGATGTGGCGAATCTTTACCGGCAAATGGGGACCTGCCTCATCAGTAAGCCTCCGCTGACGGGTTCGGTGCCGGTTCGTTGAGGAACCCGGTGCCCTCAACACGATCACTTTCTTCCGCCACGTTTGAAGAACGATGCCTGCCGATCGTACAATGAACGGCATGGCCATCGACCTCATCTTGGGAACCGCCGGACACATCGACCATGGTAAGACAACGTTGGTGCGCGCACTGACGGGTACCGATACCGATCGTTTGCCAGAGGAGAAGCGTCGCGGCATCACCATCGAACTGGGTTTCGCCTCGCTCGAACTGGGCGACTATCAATTGGGAATTGTCGATGTGCCAGGACACGAGCGATTCGTCCGCAACATGCTTGCCGGAGCTTCCGGCATCGATTTGGCGTTGCTCGTCGTGGCTGCCGACGATTCGGTGAAGCCACAAACCCGCGAACACCTCGAGATCCTGCGACTGTTGGATCTCACCGCTGGCGTGATCGCGCTGACCAAGTGCGATTTGGCCGACGCGGATTGGACCGACATGGTCGAAGAGGAAGTTCGTGAACTCGTGGCCGGTTCGTTCTTGGCTGAAGCGCCGATCGTCCGCACCAGCACGGTCACTGGCGAGGGTCTCGATGAGCTTCGACAACAACTTGCCACCGCGGCAGCCAAGGCCGCCGATCGCTCGGTCGATCGTGACGAGGGACCGTTTCGAATGGCGATCGATCGCGTGTTCACCTTGGCGGGGCACGGCGCCGTTGTCACCGGCAGTGTCGCCAGTGGATCGCTGGCGGTTGGCGATTCGCTGGTGATTGAGCCTCTTGGTGAAGAAGTTCGCGTCCGCGCGTTGCAAAACCACGACAGGGCTGTCCAAAACATACATCGCGGTCAACGGGGGGCGGTGAACCTGGTCGGAGTGCATCACACCGAGATCCGCCGCGGTCACGTCTTGGCGTCCGTCGGACATCTTGTCCCCAGCCGGTTGTTGACCGTGCGGATCGAACTGCTCAAGTCGGCTGCCAGACCTCTAAAGAACCGTTCTCGCCTCCGTGTTCACATGGGTACCGACGAAGTGATGGCCAACGTATCACTGTTGGAAGCTGATTCACTCGACCCGGGAGCACGTTGCGTGGCGCAGCTCTTTTTGAGCGAGCCAGTAGTCTCCGTCTGGCGACAACCGCTGGTGTTGCGACAAGTGTCGCCGGTGGTTACCATCGGCGGCGGTCATGTGCTCGACCCCGATGCAACACGGCTACCCCGCAAGGATATGGGCACGATTCGGCGTCTTGAACAACTCAACGCGAAGGAGCCACGGGACCGGGCTTTGGCCAGCGCGTTCTTCTTCGATCTTCGGCCATGGGACAGCGGCGATCTCGCGCGAACCGTCGCCGTGCCAGAGCCCGAAACGGTCGTTGCCGAGCTAGTTTCCGCAGGCGACTTGCGTTCGCTGGTTCTGTCGCCGACCCGCACGCGATTGGTTCATCGCGATGCGCTGGAGAGTTGGCTTCTGCGGATGGAGCAGGCACTCGCGCGTCTGCACGCGATGAACCCGTTGCAACCCTTTATCGAGCAATCGCGGCTGACGTCACGGTTTCGTTATCTCGACGATCCCCCCTTGGTGCAAACGATGTTGTCGGAACTCCAACGCCAAGACCGCGTGCGCATCGCGCCGGCGGGAGTCGCGCTGCGGGGGCATGGTCCTCAGCTTTCCAAGGGCGAACAGAAATTGTTGGATCAGATGGTTGAAACGTATCAGCAGGCGGCATTGCAGCCTCCGAGCGTCAAGGACTTGCGGGCCAGCGCGACGAAAAACCGCGCGGCGGTTCCGCAACTTATCGAACTGGCGGCAGCCGAAGGGCGGCTTGTGAAAGTGACCCCCGAGATGTACCTGCACGCCGATGCCGAACAGCGGATGCGAGCGATTCTGGAAGACGCCTTTGGCGAGACGTTCCAACTAACCGTGGGCCAGATACGCGATCTCTTGGAAGTTAGCCGCAAGCAGGCCATCCCGCTGAGCGAGTATCTCGATCGCATCGGTTTCACACGTCGCGTCGGCGATGTGCGAGAGTTGGCCAGCTAGCCCGGATGTTTTATGAACGATCTGCCGCGGAGTCCTAAGTCGGTCAGCTACTTTGTCAAAGAACGACATTGTTTGATTCACGGATTGACCAATACACCGCACGGGCAAGTGGTTGTTGTTTTCCTTGCGTCTGCCTCGATTTAGCCGATCGGAGAAAACGATATTGCCGTGGGATGGGACTGGGTCGCACAAAATATCGGCTACGTGACATTCGAGTGTTTCCGCCTTTTGACCAAGAATGAATGTGAGAGAAAGGGGATGATTGGTATCGATTCGCGGTTCCCAACTGTTTCGGAAGAGGAACAAGGCTGGCCTTGGATTCAATCGCCCAAACGAACCCGATGAGACCCTATTGTTCGCAGCCCAGCATGGGACCCCGTCCCGTGTGCCGCGTGGATTACAGCCGGGCAAGAATCGCGCGCTACGACAATAACCTTTCCATCCCCATGGGTGTGCTCGACGAGACAGCCCGTGACCTTACAATACGGAGCAGTTGTAACGAGGTGCCAGCGCCGTTATCTCTTCTTACAGTGGTGGCTTCTTCCCGGTTCAACAGGTACCCTTCCACGTTCTCCAAAGCCCCGTGCGGTGACAATGATCTCGCAATCTCCGAATACCACCATCGGTCTGCTCCTTAGCGGTGGACTCGATAGCAGCATCTTGTTGGGCCACCTGCTGCGACAGGGGCGAAGGGTCCGCCCGTTCTATGTCCGCTCGGGGTTGTGTTGGGAAACGGCGGAGCTGGATGCCCTGTCTCGGTTCTTGAAGGCCCTCGATTGCGAGCCGCTTGACCAGCTCGTGGTGCTGGAATTGCCTCTGGGCGATTTGTATAACGACCACTGGAGCCTGACAGGCACCGGGGTGCCCTCGGCGGAGACGCCCGACGAAGCCGTTTACTTGCCAGGGCGTAACGCGCTATTGGTCATCAAGGCACTCCTGTGGTGTCACCTTCGCGGAATCGATCAATTGGCGCTGGCGCCGCTGCAATCCAATCCGTTCCCCGATGCGAGCGACAGTTTTTTCAAGACCTTTTCACAAGCGATGAACACCGCCGCCGCCGGGCAGGTCGAGACGGTGCGTCCCTTTTCACATCTGGACAAACGCGAGGTGATGCTGCTAGGACGTGAGCTACCACTGGAACTAACCTTTTCCTGCATCGCCCCGCGCGACCAGTTACACTGTGGGCGATGTAACAAGTGTGGCGAGCGGAAAACCGCCTTTCGTGAAGCCGGGATCGACGACCCGACCCGTTACGTTTCGCTGCCGTGTTCCACCCCCTCCACCACTCACTAGGCATTCGCAGAACCATGTATCGCGTCAGTCGAGAGATCGAATTTTGCTACGGACATCGCCTGCTGAATTACGAAGGCAAGTGCCGCTATTTACACGGACACAACGGGAAGGCCGTGATTTCGATTGAATCGGATAAGCTCGATACTCGCGGCATGGTGCTCGACTTCAGCGACATTAAGCATGTCGTCAGCAAATGGATCGACGATCATCTGGACCACCGGATGATTCTGAACCGGCAAGATCCGGTGGTGCCGGTACTCGAAGAGATGAACGAACCGCTTCACTTGATCGACTCCAATCCCACGGCTGAGAATATTGCTCGACTGATCTACGACTACACGGCTTCGCAAGGTTTTCCCGTCGTCGAAGTTCTGCTGTGGGAAACTCCCAAGTGCTTTGCCACTTACCGACCTGCTTGATCGGTCAAAGGGGCGATCGCCACGATGGACGAATGGTTCAATTTCGCCTCGCGACTGGGATGGGGCCTCAGTTGGTGGTCCGTGCTGGCATCGACCACCTATCTGCTGGCGATCATCAGTATTCCTTCGGTGTTGCTCCAGCGACGCGGGCATCCGCAGTCGGCCATCGCTTGGCTGTTGATCTTATTTTCGTTGCCCATTGTCGGCCTGTTCTTGTGGTGGGCGCTGGGACGCAAGCACCTCACCCGCAAACGCCGACGACGATTGCGGGCCACCGAAACAGTCTCCGAGGCGTTAGCGAGGCTACGCAACGCGCTACCCACGCCGCCGGAGGCAGCTAGTTGGGAATCGCTTTCCCTGCGGCGGTTGCCGCCGGACGAAGCACAGTGGGTGTTCCCGCCTACTTCGGGAAATCACGTTCGGTTGTTGCGTGACGCGGAACAAACTTATCCCGCCATCGAAGACGCGATCCGCGCGGCCACCAAGCACCTGCATCTGCTGTTCTACATTTGGAACGACGATGGCACGGGCCGGCGATTTCGTGACCTGCTTGTCGAAAAGGCACATTCCGGCGTCGAAGTTCGTGTGTTGTGCGATGCCGTGGGAAGTCCCGCGGCGCGCGGCAAACTGATGCGGCCTTTGGTCGAAGCTGGCGGAAAGGTGGGCATTTTCCTACCCCCCCACGTGTTTTCGAGGAATCCCCACTGGAACTTCCGCAATCACCGCAAGCTGGTCATCGCCGATGGCTGTCGTGGAATTGTCGGCGGCTTGAACATTGGCGACGAATACACGCACAACTGGCACGACACAGCCCTGGAAATGCGCGGCCCCGTGGTCGATCAACTTCAGGAGGTGTTTGCCGATGACTGGTATTTCACGACTGGCGAAAATCTTTCAACGACGCGTTACTTTGGTTGCCATCTTGCCGATCAAAACGAAAGCTCTTCCTGGGGAATCGACGACGACGCGCTGTGTGGCGTGATTGCCAGTGGGCCGCATACCCGGCACAATTTGACGCACGACACGTTGTTCATCGCCATCACGCAGGCGACACATCGTGTGTGGATCACCTCACCCTATTTGATCCCCAATCCAAGCATTCGCGCGGCATTGCGTACGGCCGTCTATCGCGGTGTCGATGTAAGAGTTCTTCTGCCGGAGTCTGGCGATACGCGGCTCGCGCTTTGGGCGTCGCGGTCCTACTATCCAGAGTTACTGGGTGCCGGCGTGCGAATCCACGAATATCTTCCTTACTACATGCACGCCAAGACGGCGGTGTTCGACGATGATCTTTCGGTCGTGGGCAGCGCCAACATCGACATCCGCAGTTTCCGTCTCAATTTCGAGGTCAGTTGTTCGGTTCGCAGCGCTGCCTTCTCGAACGAGCTGGCCACGCTCTTCGAAAGAGATTTACAAAAGAGCCACGAATTGAGCTACAAGGAACTCGAAAAACGATCGGTTTCAGTCAAACTTATCGAGTCAGCGGCACAACTATTCAGCCCCTTGCTGTGATGTTTGATGCTTGGGATATAACACCGCGTCTTGGGAAGGCACCACGCACGAACGGCATCTACCGCGCGGTCTCCCTCTCGGAATAACCCACCCACACGGCATGAAGAGACGGCAGACGATCTCCGCAAGCTGTCGCTGATTCGATACGTGGTGTCGTCGATTGGCGGCGCTTTTTTGGCCTTCGCCAAGCCCAGGATGCCCCGATGTTTCATGGGCGTATCCGTCATGCGATAAACACGTTACGTTGCCACGCATCGTTCGCGACGCGAATCTGGCATGCGACATGCTTCTGGAGTTCGTCGACGAATCGGCACGGAGTCGATTCGCACGATCCAGGGCGATACGTGTCACCGTCGAAAGAGAAGGGGCCCGGCAGCGACACACGCGCAGCCGATTCGAGCCGGGAAGCGGCTTTGCCGCGGACCACTCGAAGGGAGTCGGAAGAATCGACTCGATATCGCCCTCCTGTTTGGAGGAATAGTCTGATGAAAAAACTTGCTCATCGAGCGTTCTTGGTCGCGGCCGTGTTGGGCATCGCGGCCCTGGCGGTTCCAAAGTCTGCCGAAGCTGGCGTGGGGATATCAATCACTGCTGGATATCCGGGCAGCTACGGCTATTCATCGGGATTTCACCCTGGTTATCACGGATACCATGGCCGTCCCTTTTACCGGTCACCGCGGAGCTATGGTGCTTACTATGCTCCATCCCGTGGCTACCCCTACCAACAACAGCCTTATTACAGACCTGCCGTTCCTTACCGCGGTGGCTACGGCTGCTACTAATACGAAGTCTCTTCCAAAACGTCTGTAGGGAATGCTCTCGGAAGCGTTCCCTACAGTTTTTTGGGAGCGCCCCAACGGTAACGCCCATCATCTCTTGCGTGCTTGCTTTCCTCCGGCTCTCGGTTCACGATAACCGCTACGGATTGACACAACGACAAGCAGAGGTGCGCGATCATGGTACGGTTTTGGCGAACAGCGGCGGTGTGTGGGTTCTTTGTTTTCTGCGCCACGGCGACAAGCGTTTCACAAGATGTGGCGAAAGAGCGATCCACGGTCGTGAACACCCGCCGCGGCGACGCGATGTTGGCCAAGTATTTTCGCCAAGAAACGAAGAAGTTAGCCGACAACTGCCTGAGCGGCGTCAAGACGCTCGAAGATTGGACCTCGCGCCGCGCGGAGTATGAATCGCAGTTGTACGAGATGCTGGGTCTCGATCCCCTGCCAGAAAAAACTCCGCTGAATCCGGTCATCACGGGCCGCATCGAACGCGATGATATCGTTGTCGAGAAGCTGCAATTTCAGTCACGCCCGGGGTTGTATGTGACGGGAAACCTCTATCTACCAAAACAGCTTAATGGGCCCGCGCCGACGGTTCTTTACCTTTGTGGTCATGGTCGCGTGCAGCGCGACGGCGTGAGCTATGGCAACAAGGTACATTACCATCATCACGGTGTCTGGTTCGCGCGGCACGGCTACGTTTGCCTGACGATCGACACGCTGCAACTTGGCGAAATCGAGGGACTGCATCACGGGACCTATCGCGAGAACATGTGGTGGTGGTTCTGTTACGGCTATACCCCGGCGGGTGTCGAAGCCTGGAATGCGATTCGCGCGTTGGATTATCTCGAAACCCGCGCGGAAGTCGATTCCCAACGGATCGGCGTAACGGGGCGTTCTGGTGGCGGCGCGTATAGTTGGTGGATCGCGGCGCTCGATCCGCGGATCAAAGTCGCGGTGCCCGTGGCGGGCATCACCGATCTGCAAAACCATGTCGTCGACGGCACGGTCGAAGGACACTGCGACTGCATGTTCATGGTGAATACGTACCGCTGGGATTTTGCAAAAGTCGCCGCCCTGGTGGCTCCACGACCGCTGCTGATTGCCAACACCGACAAAGATTCAATCTTCCCGCTCGACGGCGTCATTCGGATTTACGAGAAGGTGCGGCACATCTATCGCCTCTATGGGGCGGAGGACAAGCTGGGGCTCAACATCACCGCGGGACCACACCGCGACACGCAGGAACTTCGGACGCACGCCTTCGTTTGGTTTAATCGTTATCTCAAGGGAGAAGAATCCTTGATCGATCAGCCGGCGGTGAAGGTGTTCGAGCCCGAGCAGTTAAAGGTCTTTGACGAACTGCCCAAGGACGAGCGCAATACA
>Ga0114931_10010644_pt1 | contig 10944 bp, 11 predicted proteins | sample 2SBtaG_FD_89579 | JGI IMG/M metagenome (GOLD analysis project Ga0114931, IMG submission 89579) | Deep subsurface microbial communities from Kolumbo volcano to uncover new lineages of life (NeLLi) - 2SBTROV14_V59a metaG | ecosystem: Environmental > Aquatic > Marine > Volcanic | place: Kolumbo...
GCATGGCGGCACCGCCGCAGGCGGGAGAGCCTTGCTGGATTGCCGTAGGCCGTGAAGCTTCGCGGCGGGACGAGCGGTAGATGGCAATAGGTTGCCGCAGCGTAGGCTAAGCCAGGCTTGCGGCTTGCCGCAGGCAAAAAGCGTGCCTGGCGTGCCGTTAAACGCGTGGCCGCTTTCGTGATCGTAGGTAACGATCACGAACGCTCTATACGGCATCGGTCCAAGTCTTCTTGCTTCGCAAACCGACATGAACCTATGCCTGAGCTAAGGCCCAAGACAACTCCACATTCAATGCGTTCCTAAACTTCTGAGCGATATCGACGCGCGTAAATGCTCGCCGTGATCAATACAACCGCTACCGCAACGCCAAGCCACAGATCGCCTGAGGCAAACTGATCGGGATCGGCATAATGATCGAACATTTTCATGATCGCGCCTTGTGAGGTGTCCATGAGCCCCTTGCCGCCAACCGTGATCCCCTTCATCGTCATGCCATTGGCCACGTGTTGTAACAGCCATTTGCCGATCGTGCCGCCGTTGGTATCGATCATGCCGAGAAAATTCAGCCATCCTTCAAGAAATCCCACACCGACGGGCACAGCAAATGCCAGCAGCCAAGGGCTACGTTTGGAAAATGCGGAGCACAACATCAGCCAGGCGTACAACGGCGACCACCACAAGCTGGTAAAAAACATCCCCAGCAGCAAATCACCCCACAGGTGGGCAAAGGCCGTGGGACGCCATAAGCTTGCCCATACCGGTACGCCTTCGATCCACACCGCAACCAGGCTGGCAAGAATCATGGCGAACATCTGGGTGACGGCGATCAGTGCCAGATAAATCAATGGTACAACGATTAGCGTGGTGCCCAGTTTGGATAAAACCGTGTCGCTGTCCGAGATCGGCAGAGATTTCCAAAACAATATGGAACGGTCCTTGCGGTCGTCATACAGCGATCCAACCATGTAAAACACCAGCACGATGCCCAAAACCATGAGAAACGGCCAGGCCACCGTCGCCAACCCGTTGTTCAGGATCAAAGCGCGCATGTGCTCACTGGAATCGGCGAACTGACGCAGTGAATTACTCAGCATGACATCCGCGCCGTTGATCTTCGTAGTAAACACACCAATGCTAACCAGCGCGATTACCAGCATCAACATTTGCAATCCACCGATGACCACGGGGGTAATGAAAAAAGCGCCCCGATGCTCCCAGAATTCCCGTTGTAGAAGTTGCGCGAATAGATTCATTGCGCCACCTCCTGCATGTGCGCCACAAACAAGTCGGCCACCGAAGGCGTGCCCGTATCGCCGAACTCGGACAGTGCTTCACGCGGCACGCCGTCAAACACCATGACCTGTCGGCCCAGCATTTGCCATTGTTTCAACGGTCCCAGTGCCTGCGCTTGCGAAACTGCATCTGGACGGACCGATAATTCCACAAACCGTTCAGCGACTTCCTCCATGCTGACGTCCAGAACAATTTTACCGTCGTCGATAAAGATCAGATCGGTGAGAATATGCTCGATCTCCTCGACCTGGTGCGTGGTAATCAACACGGTGTTGTTTTCATCAAAATATTCCGTCAGCAAATTGTTGTAAAAGGTCTTGCGAAACAGGATATCCAGACCCAGCGTGGGTTCATCGAGCACCAATAGTCTTGCATCAATGGCCATGACCAGCGCCAAATGCAGCTGTGCAACCATGCCCTTGGAAAGCTGGCGAACCTTGCTGGATTTTTCGATCCGGGTTTTGGCGAGAAAGTATTCGGCTTTTTCGCGCGAGAATTTCGGATGTACACCGGCAAGAAAATCGATCGCATGACTGACCCGCAACCACCTCGGCAACACCGCAACATCGGCAATAAAAGAGACTTCACGCATCAAGTCAGCGCGCTGGCTGCGGGGATCGAAGCCCAGAACCTGCATCTCTCCATCGAAGGGCGTAAGCCCCAACAGCGTTTTCAGTATCGTGGTCTTGCCCGCTCCATTAGGCCCGATAAGCCCCACGATACGTCCCGCGAGCAGGCTAAAATCAACGCCTTTTAGAACTGCTTTTTTTCCATAGCTCTTGCGCAATCTACGCGCTTTGACAATCGGCAATCCGTCCTCTGTCCGTATATCACGCGTCGTATCCGGCGCCGCGTCGGCCACCCGGCCGCTTTCGAGCACCGGTTCACTAACGCTCATTGTTGTGCTCCTTTTGGTCCGTATTCACCATCGCCAATAGAGTTTCGATTTCAAGATTCATACGTTGCATACGTTCAACCAGTTCGGGCCACTCACGGGCCAGGAATTGTTCCCGCTCACTAGCCAGCAAGCGGTCGAAAGCGCCCGGCCGGACAAACATGCCCAGACCGCGACGCTTTTCAATCAGGTTTTCATCCACCAAGGTCTGATACGCCTTGGAGACGGTGATTGGATTGAGCTGGAACTCCACCGAAACAGCCCGCACCGAGGGTAAGGCGTCACCCTCGGTGAGATCGCCGTCCAGTATTCGCGCAATCACGTGATCGCGCAATTGGCGATAGATCGGTTGATTATCATTCCATTTGGGCTGCATGGCAGGCGACGGTATTAACGTTTTAGACCGGTACGCAGAATGCCCAAGCCAAAGGTCCAGGTCAATGCACTGGCAATGTGTCCGGCATGCTCGATTTGAACGTCGATTTTCTCGTCGATCTCGCGACCCAGATCCGTAACCCCGGTCAAACTCAGTGCCTGGGCCACTGCATCGTCACCGTTCTCCGTTACCTTTTCGTCACTGGGACGCGCCCATGCATACCCGGCCAATTGTGCCCGCAGCAACTCCAGTTCCTGCCCAGCGTCAACCGTTGGGCGCAACGATTCATCGATGGCTTGCATGGCCTGTTGGCCCTGACGTTGCATTGAATCTTGCAGGTTGGCCGTCAATTCCGCCCGCGAGCCCGAAGCCAGCGCCAGATTGGAGCCCAACATACCCAGGACTAAGGCGCTCACCAGTAATTTGCGTATTCGCATAACGATTTCCTCCGTCGATCCACTCGTGTTTGGTTGTGTTATCAATCTAGTGTTGTAGTGAAGTATAACACCAATATTGCGAGGGTCAAGTCTTTTGTTCGCGATAATGAACGAAGGACCCGCCGAATGGATTAGCGCGAAATCAGGGACACAAGGATGGATTGTTGTAGTTGCGCGTACTCAGTGCTGGCGTAGCAACTCTTCACGCCCCTGGGGAGACATTTCCAATAGTCGCTTGCGGAATTGTTGCCGTTGGGCCGGGCTCATGGGCGCCATGCGCCGGCGCAGAGCCTGACGGGACGGCCGGGAAAGATGCTGAAACATTTCCCGCGTGGCGCGGCGTTCGCGTTGCGGAATGTCCCGGAGAAAATCGTCTCTTTGTTTTTGTGCTCCGGCTTCCACGCCCATGCGAAACGCTCTCCGCGCTTCCGGAGTCATGTCCCGATAGCGGCGCATCAATTCTTGTCGACGGCGTTGCGGCAAGCTTTGTACCGCGCGGTGCATTTTGCGTAGTTCACGCTGTTCATCCGGAGACAAGGAGTTATAGAATTCCCGTTGTTTGCGCAGCACTTCGCGGCGTTTCTCGCTCAGGCCGCCCCACTTTTTCAGGCGCTGCCGCAGTTGGCGTCGTTCCTCGGGGCGCAAGGTCTGCCACACCTCGGCGTTGTGGATCAAGGCGCGACGCTGTTGTAGCGAATAGCCGGCCCACTGTTCGGAAAAAGGTTGTAGCAGGCGTTGCTCCAATGGCGTGAGGTCCGTCCATTCGAGATCCTTGGCAGCAAGTACCGTGGAAACGAGGATCAGGGCATAGGCCAGCAGCCGGCATACCCTACCCCGCATCCATTTCTTCCTCAAGCCACACATAGAAATCCAGATCCTCGACCAATTCCATATCCTGCGCATCCGCCACTACATTGAGTTCCATAGGTACGCTTGCAGGCATGCTGTTACGGGCGTGAAAGTGCACGCCAACCATGACCGCAAGACCCAACACCGCCGCCGTTGCCGTGGAGGCAAGCAGGCGTGGCAGCCAGTGGTACCGGGAGCGTTTCGCGGCATCCACAGCCGCACAACGAGCTTGGGTCAGTTGCGAGCAGGTGGCGCCGTCCAGTGCGACGGATTCAGCATCCAGGTGGCGGCGAATTTCACGGATCAGTTCAGCATCTTTATCAATCATGGTAATCGCTCCCCAGGGCAATCCGCATGGAAGCCATGGCACGGGATAAATGGGTTTTTACGCTGCCTTGGCCGCAACCCATGGCGGTTGCGGTTTCCGCCACGCTAAAGCCTTCCCAAGTACGCAATAAGAAAGCCTGGCGTTGCCGGATCGGCAATCTGTTCAAGGCCGAGCGCAACGCGCTGCCGAGTTCATTACTTTGCAACTCACGCTCCGGATCCATCGCCACCGGGTCCGGCACGTTGGCCATGGCATCGCCCTTACCGTCGGGTCCTACCGGACTCAACCAGCCACCCCAGCGACGACGCACTGCCCGGCGTCGGTACCAATCGGTGAGACGACTGTTCAAGACCTTGTAAAACAGGGGCGGCCATTGAGCAGCGGGCTTGCGTGCATAGGCGCGGGCAAAACGCAGCATCGCATCCTGGACTACATCCAGCGCATCTTCTCGGTGGCTGGTGCCCATCAGGGCCATATGATAGGCGCGCTTCTCAACCGATTTGAGAAAGCGGTTCAGCGAATCGCAATCGGCGTCGCTTAACACACCCAACCCGGAGCGCGCCGAGGAATCCGTGTCGGGCGATTGCATATAGATAAGTTGTGCGGGTATTGCCATTCAATCCTCGTCGCCATAAATCCAGCGCCGGTGTTTATGATCGCGAAGCCTGGTGCCCTCGTCAAACCGCCGGCGCGGCAAAAAACCAAGGTATCCACCTGTCTCTAACGCGCCACTGGCGCAGTGGTTGACAGGTTCGAACCGATCAGCCCGATGTGGCGGATCCGATCGATTTCATCACGCACCTGTGCTGCCCGCTCAAACTCCAGATTCTGGGCATGCGTGAACATGGTCTCTTCCAGCGCCTTAATACGCTTGCGCAGGGTTTCCGGGTCGGCCAGTTGACAATCCGCTTCCGCTTCGGCCACGCGTTCGCCAATCCCGTCCCGTGCGCTGCCCGGCGCCTCCATGATATCCAACACCTGTTTGACCACGCTTTTCGGCTCGATGCCATGACGGGTATTGTAAGCCTGCTGCTTGGCGCGACGGCGATTGGTTTCGTCGATGGCGCGTTGCATGGAACCGGTGACCTTTTCGGCATACAGAATTGCTTTACCACGTACGTTGCGCGCCGCCCGACCGATGGTTTGGATCAATGCGTGATCAGAACGCAGAAAGCCTTCCTTATCGGCATCCAGAATTGCCACAAGCGATACTTCGGGCATATCCAGCCCTTCTCGCAACAAATTGATTCCCACCAATACGTCAAAGCTGCCGGCACGCAATTCACGGATGATCTCGACCCGTTCCACGGTGTCGATATCCGAGTGTAAATAACGTACGCGAACGCCGTGTTCATCGAGATAATCGGTGAGATTTTCCGCCATTTTCTTGGTGAGCGTCGTAACCAGTACGCGGTCACCCCAAGCGGCCCGTTCCCCGATTTCCGATAGCAAGTCATCCACTTGAGACAACACCGGGCGCACTTCGAGTTGCGGGTCGACCAGGCCGGTGGGCCGCACCACCTGCTCCACTATCTGTCCCGAGCGATCCAGTTCATAGGCGCGGGGCGTGGCCGATACGAAAACCGTTTGCGGCACGCGCGATTCCCATTCGTCGAAGCGCAGGGGACGGTTGTCGAGCGCCGACGGCAGGCGAAAGCCATAGGCCACGAGCGTTTCTTTTCGCGCACGATCTCCACGGTACATGCCACCCAATTGCGGCACGGTAACGTGGGATTCATCCACCATCAGCAAGGCATCCGCCGGCAGGTAATCATAGAAGGTTGGCGGTGGTTCTCCCTCCTGGCGACCCGTTAAATGCCGCGAGTAGTTTTCAATGCCGTTGCAATAGCCCAACTCCACCATCATTTCCAGATCAAAGCGGGTGCGTTGCTCGAGGCGCTGCACTTCGACCAATTTGTTTGCATCGCGCAACACCTGCAGGCGCACACCCAACTCTTCCTTGATGGCCTCCACCGCCGCCAAAACGGTTTCACGCGGGGTCACATAATGCGTTTTCGGGAAAATCGTCAGGCGCGGCACGCGACTGTAGACTTCGCCCGTGAGCGGGTCAAACAGGCTGATTTGCTCGATTTCTTCGTCAAATAGTTCAATCCGCACCGCGCGGGTTTCGGAATCGGCCGGAAACACGTCAATTACATCGCCGCGTACCCGGTAGGTACCGCGTGTGAGCACCGTATCGTTGCGCGCGTACTGCATCTCGGCCAGGCGTCGCAATATCGCCCGATGATCAATGGTGTCACCGCGCGAAACGTGCAAGACCATGGATAAATACGAATCGGGTGCGCCCAAACCGTAAATGGCCGACACCGTGGCCACTACAATGGCATCGCGCCGCTCGAGGATGGCCTTGGTGGCCGACAAACGCATTTGTTCGATGTGCTCATTGATCGACGAATCCTTCTCAATGTAGGTGTCGGAAGATGGTACGTAGGCCTCGGGTTGGTAATAGTCGTAATAGGAAACGAAATATTCGACCGCGTTGTGCGGAAAGTAGGCCTTGAATTCACCGTACAATTGCGCCGCCAGGGTCTTGTTCGGCGCCATCACCAACGTAGGTTTCTGCAGATGCTGTATCAGGTTGGCGATGGTAAAAGTCTTGCCCGATCCGGTGACGCCCAGCAACGTCTGATAGGCCATGCCGGCTTCAAAGCCGTCGATCAAGTGCTTGATCGCCGCCGGTTGATCACCGGTGGGCGAATAATCACTTTTCAGTTGAAACGGTTTTGACATCGAAGCTCAGACTCGACATGGGTGCGGTAGAATGTGCCTTCTTTTCCCAGTCAGCACCAGGTGTCATTGTGGCCTTTTCGATCTCCGATCGCGCTCAACAACTACAACCCTCCGCCACCCTGGTGGTCGCCGAACAGGCGGCGGCGCTCCGTGCGCAAGGGATTGATATCATCGCCATGGGCGCAGGAGAACCCGATTTTGACACGCCCGATCACATTAAGCACGCGGCGATTCTGGCCATCGAAAACAACCAGACGCACTACACCGCCGTGGATGGCACGCCCGAACTGAAATCCGCCATCATCGAAAAACTGCAACGCGACAACGAGTTGCGCTACAGCGCGGATGAAATCATTGTCTCCTGCGGCGCCAAGCATTGTATTTTCAACCTGATGCAAGCCGTGCTCAATCCCGGTGATGAAGTGATGATCCAGGCACCCTATTGGGTGTCCTACCCGGACATGGCCAAGCTGTGTGGCGCGTCACCGGTAATCATCGATTGTGTCGAAGCTCGGGGCTATAAGCTGTCCGCCGCGCAACTGGCCGCAGCGGTCACCGACAATACCCGCCTCTTGGTATTGAACTCCCCCTGTAATCCCACCGGAATGGCCTTTACAGCCGCGGAGTTGGAAGAGCTTGCCACCGCGCTGCGCAAACATCCCGATGTGTATATCATGAGCGACGAGATCTACGAATCGATTTACTGGGGCGATGAACCCTTGCGTAACCTGCTACAAGCCGCGCCGGATTTACGCGATCGCTTTTTTCTCATCAACGGCGTCTCCAAGGGCTACGCCATGACCGGTTGGCGTATCGGCTACGCCGCGGGACCGTCCGACGTCACCAAGCAAATGCGCAAAATCCAGGGCCAAAGCACATCCAATCCATGCTCCATCGCCCAGGCTGCGGCCGCGGCTGCGCTGGGCGGTGACCAATCCTGCATCGACCCCATGCGTGACGCTTTTCGCAGCCGGCAAAGCTGCGTAGAACAAGCGATCGCCGCGGTTCCCGGCGTCGACTTGCAACCCGGCCAGGGAACCTTTTATGCGTTTCTGGACTGCCGCGTAGCGATCGAGGCCCAGGAAGAAATCGGCGATGACGTGCAGCTATGTGAGTTTCTCCTCAATCAGGCGCACGTGGCCCTGGTGCCGGGCACGGCATTCGGCGCCCCCGGTTTCATCCGCATGTCCTACGCCACCTCGCAAGACAAAATCAAACAGGCGGTGGGCCGTATTGCTAAAGCGCTGAGTTGAACGGAAACGGCGGTCGATTCAGCGCGTGAATCGGCGCCCCCAGACACCCGGATTCGGCACGGGGAATTCACTGACACGACAACACTACGATTTCCTACACGACGACGCGCCACCAGCGCATGTGGTCGCGCCACATCGAAGCTATGCTTCCCGTCAGCTTATTTTGACGAGGAAAACGCAATGCACCGATCGAGGGGATTTACACTCATAGAATTCCTGGCAACCGTGGCCGTGCTGGGCATTCTGCTCGGTGGTGCGCTACCGAGCATGAGCGCATTCATCGCCAGACAGCGAGTGATCAGCGCCGCCAACGAATTGATCGCCGGGCTGCACCTGGCGCGTACCTTCGCCGTTACCCACCATCGGCAAACAAGCCTGTGCCCAAGTGCCGATTTGATCATTTGCAACAGCGAACCGGATTGGGGATCCGGGTGGCTCGTTTTCGATGATGCGAATCGCAACCGCGAACACGATGCCGACGAAGTCATCTATCGCGCCCACCAACGCACATCAGCCATCACCATCCGCACGCCGCGTAGCCGCCGCCGCATCCGCTTCCGCGTCGACGGGAGCGCACCGGGAACCAATGTCACCTTTACCGTTTGCAGCAGCCAGGGAACGGCAGCCCCAACGGCCTTTATTCTGTCCAATACCGGCCGCGTACGGCATAGCGACGAGGGGCCGTCGGGGCGCGCATTGAACTGTGAGAAAAATCAGAAAAGCCGTTGAATTTTCCAGCCGCCAGCCGCTCACGACATAAGCGCTCTGACGCGGGGTTGACTCGCCAGCGAAGTTAACGCAGAATGCGCGGCTGTGTTCCCCGGTAGCTCAGTCGGTAGAGCGGGTGGCTGTTAACCACTAGGTCGGCGGTTCGAGCCCGTCCCGGGGAGCCAAATCGCACCAGCATTCCAGCGAAACATCATCCACGCGCTGCCCGTTCGGGGCCACCTCTCTGCGTTACGTCTTTCGGGTGCGGTGCACGCCAACGGCTGCACGCCTTGACCGAACCCGGTTGCCCCCGGCATACTCAAATATCTTTCCATCATGATGAAGGGATAAAGCGATCAAACTGGAGCATTGTTCATCGCTGTTGCGACTGTTGGCGGACCCGACACGGATCCGGCTGGTGGCGCTGCTGGATCAACACGAGTTGAGCGTTGCCGAATTGGGCGCGGCGACCGGTTTGGCGCAGCCGCGTATTTCGACCCACTTGGGTAAATTGCTCGCGGCCAACCTGGTGCAAACCCGGCGCACCGGCACATCAACGCATTACCGCTTCATCGAGCGCAGCTTGTCGCCACAGGGCTTACGCATTTGGGTGGACTTGCGCGACAGTTTGAATGATCCGGTGATCAAGCAGGACGCCGCACGGGTGCTTACCGTGATCCGCCACCGCGGCGTCGGCCAACGCTGGGTGGACTCGGTGGCGGGCGACATGCAACGGCATTATTCCCCCGGACGTACCTGGGAATCCACCGCGCGGGCCCTGGCGACCCTGGTCCGTGACGACGATATCCTGGATATTGCTTCGGGGGACGGCATGTTGGCGCACTTGCTCGCACCGCAGGTGAACCGGTTTGTATGCGTGGAAATTAACGCCAAAGCGGTGGCGGCTGGGCAACAACAGCTCGCCAATGTAGAGAATGTCCGATTTTTGCGTGGCGATATGCATGCCTTGCCGATTGCGGACGCGAGTTTTGGCACCTGCCTGTTGTTGCATGCCTTGACCTACACACGGCAACCGGCACGTGTTCTTGCCGAAGCCACCCGGGTGCTGCGCCCCGGTGGCCGCCTGCTGTGCATGACGCTGGCGCGACATGACCAACAAGAAGCGGTGGCCGCCTTCGACCATGACAACCACGGATTCAGCGACAGCGAAATGACCAGCCACGCGCGCCAAGCGGGCCTGGTCGTTGAATCGTGCCGGGTCGTGAGCACGGAACAGCGGCCACCGTACTTTCAGGTCTTGTTATTGAAAGGGACGCGGCCGACATGATATACACCGGCGCCCCGCTTCCGGAAATGCTGCAACGCAGCGCGCAAAGTCGCATCCTGCTACTGGACAGCGCCATGGGCACCATGATCCAGCGCGCACACCTCGATGAAGCCGACTATGCAGGTGATCTCGGCAAGCGCCTGGAACGACCGCAAAAAGGCAACAACGATCTGCTCAACCTCACCCGCCCCGCCCTGATTGGAGAATTCCACGCGGCCAATCTCGATGCCGGTGCGGACTGCATCGAAACCAACACTTTTAACAGCACCCGCATCGCCCAGGCGGACTACGCCGCCGAGTCGCTGGTGCATGATCTGAATTGCGCCGGGGCGCGTATTGCCGTTCAGGCCGCCCGGGAATTCAGCGAAAAAACACCCGACCAACCGCGTTTTGTCATCGGCGTGCTGGGGCCGACCAACCGCACGGCCTCCATGTCCCCCGATGTCAACGATCCCGGAATGCGGCAGGTGACCTTCGACGATCTGGTCGCGGCTTACACCGAAGCGGCACAAGGTCTCATCGAAGGCGGGATCGACCTGTTCATGGTGGAAACCATATTCGATACGCTAAACGCGAAAGCGGCCTTGTGGGCGATCGATGCCGTGGGTCGGGCGTGCCAAAAACCACTTCCCGTGCTGATATCCGGCACCATTACCGACGCTTCGGGCCGACTCCTGGCCGGGCAAACCGTGGGCGCTTTCTGGCATTCCATCCGCCACGCAAAACCCAGCGTGGTGGGCTTTAACTGCGCGTTGGGCGCCAAGGA
>Ga0114931_10010645_pt1 | contig 10943 bp, 5 predicted proteins | sample 2SBtaG_FD_89579 | JGI IMG/M metagenome (GOLD analysis project Ga0114931, IMG submission 89579) | Deep subsurface microbial communities from Kolumbo volcano to uncover new lineages of life (NeLLi) - 2SBTROV14_V59a metaG | ecosystem: Environmental > Aquatic > Marine > Volcanic | place: Kolumbo...
ACGTTTCCCTCCTGCTCCAATCCGCGATAGAGCCCCCGGTCCGGGTCCAGATTGTGATATTCCAGATCAAGACTTTTCAGCCACGGATCGTCCCAGTTCAGGTTTTCTGTCTCCACAAATTGCGTGAACAGTTTTTCCTTGATCGCCCAGTCAATGCGATCCGCCAGTTTCTCCGGGCCGTGCTCCAGTTGATTGAGGGTCCGCCGCCATTCATGAATGATCCAGTCGGTTTCCTTGCGCCAACCCGTGTAGCATTTTTCCACGGCATCGAGGTAGAAATTTTGCACCTCCAATGGCGTGATCGTTTGCCCCTTGATATTTTTCAACGCCCGCTTGCCGGTTTTATCGAACGACACTTTTTTAATATCTTCCACCGGGTTTTGAAGCTCCGGCGGAGACGGTAATTTTTTCTCCCCGATCAGCGTCAACACCAGCCGCGTCGTGCCGACCCGGAGCGCCGTGGCATAGGCCGACATGTTGGCGTCCCCCAAAATCAAATGCAGCCGCCGGTATTTCCCAGGCGCGGCGTGCGGCTCATCCCGAGTGTTGACGATCGGACGTTCGGTCATCGTCTCAATGCTCAAAAGACTTTCGATGAAGTCTGAGCGCTGGCTGAGTTGCAGTCCGGTAAAATCCGGTCCCTTGCGGTTTTCAGTTCCGACCTTGCCCGCTCCGGCAAAAAGCTGGCGGGTGACGAGAAAAGGAACGAGCCCCCGAACCCAGTCATCAAACGGCAAGTGACGGGGAATGAGAAAATTGTCGTGCGTTCCGTAACTGTGGCCGCTGTAGTCGGTGTTGTTCTTGAACAACTGAATGACATTTTGTCCAAGGTTCTGATTGCGCAATCGCGCGCATTCCCCCACGATCCGCTCACCCGCCAGATCGTGCGTCACCAGTTGCAGGACGCTGTTGCACTCCGGGGTGGTGTATTCGGGATGGGTGTGGTCATTGTAAAAACGCGCCCCGTTGCCGAGCACCCGGTCACACTTCATCTCCCGGTAAGAATACGGACGCTTTAGGTCCTCGGCGCAAAACTCGTCTTCCTCCTCGTCCTGCGCCAGGGACGCAACCTTAAAGCCGCGCAGATCCAGATGCGAGTTTTCGCGACGGTACGACCAGGTCCGAAACGCGCTTGGAATCTCGCAACGCTTGAGCAATTGCATGGACTCTTCTACCGGGTCCGAAGATTCCACATCTTCGCGGATGATTCCGTATTCGGTTTCAATCCCCATCAGGGGAACCAAGTCGCTCATAGGATCGATCGCCTGATGGTGGTCTCGGCCGCCCGGTCCGAGGCATTCGGTTTTCTCACCCGGACGACATGACGGGATTCCATATCCAATAACTGCAACCAGTCTTCAAGGTTCGATTCGGCGGGCAACAAACTGCTTTCGGTGAACTCGGTTTCCAGACAATTCAACAGATCCTGCACCGTGATTTGGAGCTCTTCCCCATTGATGGCGCGCTCGATGGCCCGTTCCTTGGCGCGTTTCACGATGCTTTCAATCACCGCTCCGGAAATAAAGTCTTTCCAGTACAGTTTTTTGAAATCACCGTTGCGAAGCGTCAAAACCAGAACCTCCTGCTCTACAGTGCGCAGAAACAATTTATCCAGAAAAGGCTCGGCCATGTCCGAGAAGTTGGAATGCTCCAGAGGCATGTTCTCTTTGAGATACACTTTGAGAATCGCCTTGCAATCCTTGCGATCCGGCCTGCCCACCTTGATCTTCCGGTCGATCCTACCCGGACGCAATATGGCGGGGTCGATGAGGTCGGGCCGATTGGTGGCCAGGATGACGACTGTGTCTCTTAGAGATTGAATGCCGTCCATCTCGGCGCAGAACATGGGCACCAGCGTGTTGGAAATATTCAAGCCGCGGCTCGCCTGCCGCGTTCCCAGAACCGATTCGGCTTCATCGATAAAGATGAAAGGAACCTGACCTTGATCCCTGTAGTCGCGCGCCTTCTGAAAAATTTCGCGGATTTTCCGTTCAGACTCTCCCAGCCACATATTCAGGATTTCAGGTCCTTTGACGTGAATGAACCGGCCCTTGAGTTCTTTATTTTCCTTGCCGGAAAGTTTGCGGATGACTTCAGAGAGGATGGCCCTTCCCATCAGGGTTTTTCCACAACCAGGCGGGCCGTAAAATAAAAACCCCTTGGCCATCTGATATTCCATCCTGCTTAAAATTTCTTTGTGCAGTATGGGATATTCGATCACTTTTCTCACTTCTTCGATCATTTTTTCCTGACCGCCCACCTGGTTCCAGTCCACCCGCTCATAATCGTCTTCGGCAAACCCTTTGGATTCCCGTTTGGCAAGTTTTCCAAGAATGACCTTCTGGTTGGGGTCGAGAAACACTTCTTCCCCTTCTTTCAGGGAGGAAATGTCCAGATCCGCATGGTGGAGTGCGATGGATTCCGACCCGGCGCTGGCGCCTGTAACCAGCCACTGGCCATTGGCGAGCCTGCTGGTGATTTTTACCAGAGGGCCCTGTTCAGGCAAAGGAAGTTTTTGAATGGCGACATAGCCTTCATTGAGCGCCACCTGATCCCCTGTTTTCAGCGAATCGTTTTCCAGCAATTCCGGCGCGACCGCGGCCTGGTATTCCGTACCGCCGACCACCAGGCGATAGAGATCCTTTTCCCCTTTACCGAGAACGGTTCCGATGCGGTGCGCGGGAGACTTTAATTTTTCGATGGCTTCCTCAAGGGTTTTCATCCTCAGGGACATTTGTTGAACCGTTTGCTGGGAATGAAACAAGGCGTCGCGCAGATCAAAAATCTTTTCCTGCAAATGCGGCGGAGTTTCTTCCAGAATCTGATCGATCAACTCAATGATGTGGGTTTGGTCGCCCATTAAAAAAACCTTTAAAATAAAAGAGAATGAACAATTGTATGTCTAAAAAAAATTAAACGTCAAGTCTATTATAAGCGAGAGGCTGTGGTCTTTCGCCCGTTCTATTTGGCGCTCAGAACTCCAGAGTGAAAATGTTCCGAACTCCCATTTTGATCGTTTTTTACCTGCGGAAAGAAAATCGGTTGTCTGCCATTCATCAAACATGGTAAAAAAAGGATTCGCAATGGTAATAACCAATTCGGGTCCACCTGCCGTTATTTACATCCGCAAACTCTCACGGTTTCCTTAGATCACAAATGTTTTCAGCCCAGAATAAACCTTTTATCGACAAATGCATCCTGAGCTTCAGCCACAACAAGGCCGCCTCCCGGCTTGCGGCCAACCGCATGAGCATCGACAAAGCCCAGCGCGAAATCGCCGCGGGAAAAAAAGGCGTCAGCCACCTCATTTTACGCGCCCAGGACGATGAAATCGACCAGCTCAAGTTTCTGTTTCTCATTCACGGCATTCCCCTCATGTGCTATGCCCTGGCAAACCTGCTCCAGTCCAGTCTCAAGGAAATCGTGGTTATCGGATCTCCCGAAGTGGAAAAGGTGCTGAACCGGTTTCTGGAAGTCGTCCCAACACGCGATAAAAAAATAATTTTTGCTCATGAAGAGCCGGGCAACCTGAGCCTGATCAACACCATGAACCTGGGCCGGCGTAAACTGACGCTCGACCCCAATGAGTTGATTCTGTTTCAACCGGGGGACCTGCCCTTCATGTACGACCTGGAAAAAGTCCTTCGGGATAAGGACATCGAACATGCCAATCTGATCCTCTGGCTGAATTCGAAACAAAAAATGTTTCCCCGGCATCAGGAGGACCCGGACAGCGAATTTGTTCAGCGCAACTATCATTACCGTGCCATCTATGAAGATATCAATGAATTGCACGACATCAAAGAACCAAATGTCTATCCCATCAATCTTACGGAAGTGAACCCCGACATTATCAACCATTTGCATTCTTCCAGAAAAGACGGCAAGATCCTGCGGGCCGGCGTCAAACAGGCCCTGGGGTTGCCCATTCGGTTTCTGAAACTCCTCCCCGTGATGGCGAATCACTACCTCCGGTTCGGAACCGACCTCAAACGGTTCCGGAAAAAGGATCAGTATCAGTTCGGAATGCACGCAAAAAATTTTCAAAAAGGCGCTTCCATCCTGCTCAACACGGCGTTCAAAGCCAAATTACATGGGGACCCCGCTTTCGTCAGCGATGTGGACGCGCTGGAAGATTGGGAAGACTTTGAATCGCTCACCCACTATGCCCGCCAATTCCACGGAGAGAAAGGTCTGACCCGCATTCACCCGCTTGGCGGCGAACTGCTTCGGTTCAAAGATCTGGGCATGCCGAAATTGCAAAGGGAACTGCCCATGTATCACGACTTCCCCGCGTACATTAACCGCATTCACCAGGTCCTGCAGATGAAACATATGCCTTTCGATTCCCAGGGGAATTACATTTCCCAAAATTCGAACCACTCCAGAACGGAGATTGCGTATCGCTGGTACCAAAGAAAGTGCGAGGAAGTTAAGTTTTAAAATTGGCGGGCCGTCTGAAGTTTCCATTTTGCATTTTCCGACCAGATGGCAAACATAACCTTCACCGCCGCCTTCAAGAAGAGAAGAACAGCAAACGGGCTGTAAAATCATTCCTTACAGCAATCCTAAATGCATCGCCCCTTCAGCCTGGCTCCGGCCTTATCTGCAACCGCTTTGACGGCGCCGCGGAAAGCTTGCACTGGCAGGCATTAACGGGTAAATTGGTCGCATGAACTTGTTTTTTTTGAAAGAAAATCTCTCCCAATGAAGTCAGGCGCGGCCATAGACTTGGCAGACGTGGGATCGTTCTCCTCGGAACGGTTCTGGCTGGACAGCAGTCTTTTGAACCAGACCCGGCTGAACCGGTTCATCGGTTACTCCTTGCTCGTCCACATTTTCTTTCTGCTCCTGCAGTGGCTGATACCCACTCCATCCGCCGTTAAGCCCTCCAACCCGATTCACGTAAAATTTATTGAACCCCAAAAACTCAAGGACGAACTGGAAAAAGGGACCATCATCGACGCCCCCAAGCCAAAAAAAATCGAAAAACCCACGACCTCGGAATTACGGGCCAGTTATGACAGCCGGGCGCATTCCAATATCAAAAAGTCGCCGGACCAACAATACCGGCGGAAAAAAACCATGGTTCCCAAGCCATCCGGAGTTCCGAGAGCGGCCAAAAAATTACCAACGCCACCTCAAAAAAAGATCAATCGTTCGGTGGCAAAGAAAAAAACCGTGGAAAGTAAACAATCGTTTCCTTTAACGGAACGGGGCATATTTGTCCCCCTGGCTCAGGACAAACCGCAAAACGAAAGTAAATCCAGTTTGAACGCGGGAACCAAGGGAGCGCTTTCCCTGCTGGATGGATTCGATCCCAACAAGTACGCGTCTTTGGACACGAAAACGAAAAACCCGGAGGATGCCGATGACGGCGAAGACGTTTCCCTTGACACCACGGAGACGCAATACGCTTCCTACTTCGCCCGAATCAAACACCAGATTGAACTCGTATGGACCTACCCCAGTGAAGCGGCGCAACGGGGAATCAACGGCAGACTCACCTTGCGGTTTCGAATTTCAAAGGACGGGAATCTTGTCAGCGCCCGGGTGGTCGATAAATCGGGCCATGATATTCTTGATTACGCGGCCATCAAGGCCGTCAAGGAGGCGGCGCCCTTCTACCCCTTCCCGGCCAATATCAAAAAGAAAAAACTATCTATCCTGGCCACATTCATCTACAGCCCCACCTATGGGCTGTTAAAGAATTGACAAAAGATTTTCTTCTTCAATGGACTCCCTACGGCAAGCTGTGATCCTACTGGCGCCCCTCTCCTCGGGCTACCGGATTCTGTTTGAAAAGGATGTTGCCGGTCTGAAATTATTCCCGCGGCTCCTCCTGACGCTTCACCGCGCGGGAATTGAAGAATTTGTTATTTTATCAAAACACCTGCCGGAAGAAGAACGGATAAAGATCGATCGCCACCTGAAAAGTGACTTCCGTTTTAAGGGAAAACTGTCCTGGGCCGACCAAAACCGGTTTTTATTGAAGTCAGATGAATCGTTACTGAAGGTGCTCGAAAACTCCGCCGGTTTTTTACTGCTGGACGGCAACCGGGTGACCACACCGGGGTTGATCCAGGAGTTTATCAAGCAAGCCTGGAGGGCGGACACAGGGGGCAAATCGCAAATCGCCCGGTTGATATTGAATGATCCTGAAAATATTTTTGTGTTTCCGCCGCATTCAACCGAACGGTTGATCAAGTTCTTGAGCCATGAATCCCTAGACGAAACGACCGTGCCGATCGAGATCGAAGGAGAACAGTTTCTATTGAAAACGGTTGAGGGAATGCCCGACGCCCGGCAGGCGGAGTGGGAGTTGATCCAAAAACACAAATGCCATTATTCGCAAATCATGGACAAATGGTTCAATTCGCATTTCTCATTGCCGATTTCCTCGGTGCTGGTAAAAACCCCGTTGACGCCCAATCAGGTCACCCTCATGGGCCTGCTCATCGGCCTTGCCTCCGGCTGGTTTTTTTCCCTGGGAAATTATTGGGGTGGATTGACAGGCGGTGTCCTTTTGGCGGGAACCGCCATCTGGGACTGTTGCGACGGCGACGTGGCCCGACTGAAATTCATGGAATCGGATTTCGGAGACACTCTGGACACCAGTTGCGACAACATCATCAATGTCTTTATCTTCACGGGAATGATGATCGGAACCGCGCGTTCAGAGGGGATGGTTTATGCGTTAGTGCCTTTTTCGCTTTTGGCGGTCGGGGGAACGTCGATTTTTGCTCTCATTTACTTCCCCAAAGGCGGTAAAGGAAATTTTTTCAAGGATACATGGATGTATGGTGTGATCCAGGTTTTGGCCAGCCGGAATTTTATTTATGTCATTTTGATTTTCGCGGTTTTCGGACGCGTCGATTTATTTCTCTGGGTTGCGGGATCGGGCTCTATCATTTTTGCCATGGCTTTGTTTATAGAAAAAAGAAGGCTCGCCAAGCCAGCCTCGAAAAAGCTGCTCGACCCAAGTCATCCCGGCAAATCGAAGTCTCCTTTTTCAGGAACTTTCTTTTTTGCAGGTTTCTTGGCATTGATTTTTTAGTCTTTTTTGTTATTCTCCAAAGTCATCACCCCATTGAAAGTTTTATTCCATGTCACTTGTGGCCCACACTCAAAAAACCGCGACCGAGGATAGAAAATTGTGCGTGGTGCTGGTTCTATCCCATCCACCTGCTCCCTGGGGAATTACAGACTGGTACTGGAAAGAAATCGCCGGGGTTCCTTTTCTCTTGAGAAATATTCTCAACATCCAACAGGCAGGAGCCAGACGCCTCATGCTGTTTGCGGATAATAATGGTGAAAGGCTCGATGAACTTTGCCGAAGAGTGAAAAACGACGCAAGAGTCCATCTGCAACTGGAATGCCATTCGAAACCTGAAGAACTGGTCGCGGACACCGGGCAAGACAGTCGCTTGCTGTTCCTCGATGGTTCCACTCTGCAAAATATAACCCGGCTTGCAAAAATCATCCAGCCAGCCTCCGGGGAATCGAGCCCCAAAACCGCCAGCAACTTTTTCCTTTGCCCGAATCATCTGGAAACGCTCATGCAGCGGATTGACAACCGGGGCCTGTTACCCTGGCAGAGAAGTATTCTATCTCAGGACATCGCTCAAGAAATTTCACAAAATCCCGGCATCCACATTAAATTCATGGCAAAAACAGATGACTTCAGGATCGCTCAACCGGAAGATTTCAAGACGGCAAGTGATCGACTCATCAAATCCTGTGGATTGAGCAACGACAGTTTCATGGACCGGTCCGTCACACGCTTTATTTCCCGGCAACTGACTCGTCAACTTATCAAGACCCCTCTCACTCCGAATCAGATCACTTTCATCAGCTGTGTGGTCGGCCTGGGAGCCGCCGCCTGTTTTCTGGTGGGAAGTTACGGGATGGGAGTGACTAGCGCGGGACTATTGCTGCTCTCCACCTGGATCGACTGCACCGACGGGGAAGTCGCCCGGCTCAAGTTTCTGGAATCCTCTTTGGGAAAGCAGATGGACATCGTTAGCGACAACCTGGTCCACATGGCGGTCTTTTTTTCCATAGGACTGGGGTTGAGCGCAGAAACCGGCAACGGCCTTTTTATTTTTCTTGGCGGCCTGGCCGTCCTGGGTTGCCTGGTTTCCTTTATTTTGATAAGCCAGGAAATCGTGAAAAATAAAATGAACTGCGGTGAATCAAAACCCTTTCAAGAGCAGAAAAAAAGTATCGTGGACCGGCTGGCCAACCGCGACTTCACTTACCTTTTATTTTTCATGGTCGGGATCGCAAGGCTGGATGTTTTTTTAGTTCTTTCCGTCGTGGGGTCCAATATTTTTGCCGGATATTTGCTTTATGACAAGTTCAAAACTGCATCTTGACGGGACAAGATCGGAAGGAGGCCTGAAGGAGTAACGCTCTCGGAAACCTGAATTGACACAAAACCGGTCTTTGGTTTATTTTCTTAAATTCACTTGAAAAAATTTCCCAGCTGAGAGGCCAGCCAGCTTTTCGGTTTCCTTTGCGTTCGTCTTTGTTTTTGAACGCCGGGAAGCGCCGCCGTATCGCCCACCGGTTTCACGCGCGCATTTTTAAGCCGAGGCTTCCTCTTGATTCCGCTCCGCCTTTTTTTGCTTCGTTTCTTCTTTAACCTGGCTTCTTCTCTCAGCGTTTTCTTCGAGCGCTTTTTGGCAAACTCGGTATTTGGCGTTCCCAGAGGACTCCAGAAGTTGGAAAACCCCCGCAAACCCGAATGCGCCCGGCGCGAACGCTTGGCGACCTTGATCAGTTCAAAATTTTCATCAAACACGTTGGTCACAAACGGACCCGTTTCCGGGCCGGACAACATTTCAGACACGGTCTTGCCCTGAGTAGGCGAGGGTCGATTGCCGAATAGATACCCGGACTCCAAACCCGTGATGATGTTCATCGTCCTTTGGGTGGAGACCTCCGAAAGCGTTTTCCCGAATTGCGGCAGAAACAGACTTCCCGAATCCCGGTTGGTGAATGTCTCCGTCCCATTGGCGGCGATAGCATTCGGCTCACCCGTCAGGGTTCCAAAATAAGAAACGTTGATGTCTCCCGTTCCCGAATGGTTGATATTGACGATGTTCAAACTGTCGGTTTCAAAAATGTTGACTTCACCCGTTCCGGTGTTGTTGATGTTGACGGATGCGACTTTGGTTTCGATGGCGTTTGACGGCGCGCCAAAGCCGGTGACGCTGTTGACCACCAGGCCGCCGCCCGCCGCGCTGATGTCCAACGCCCCGGTGACATCGCCATCGAAAATGCCTCCCGCCAATGACGTGAGCGTGACCGCCGACGCCGATGCGTTTGTCGTTATGAGCCCTCCGGTCAAAGTAATATTATTGTCCGCCGTCAGGGCGATCGTGCCGCCGACGGTTTGATTACCGCCAACGATCAGGCCGTTGCCGCCGGCCACCGTCACCACCTGTGTGCCGCCAACGGTCGAACTCGCCAGAGTCAGCGCGTTGTTGGTCGAAAGAGTCGCGTTCCCCCCTGTATTCAAGCTCACCGCGCCGGTGAAAGAATTGGCCGTATTGGTGAAAAATATTCCCTGCGTTCCGGCGAAACTGGATGCCCCGTTTACGATAAGGCTTCCGGTGGCGGTGTCGGCCACCGTTCCGCCGGCGTTCACGGTCAGACCGCCAAACGTCGAGGCACTGTTGGCGAACGTCACGCTCGATGTGGATTTCGTGGCGTTCAACGTCACTGTCCCGCCGGTGACGCCGTCCACGGTGATGTCTCCATTGGCCGCGTCACCGATTATCAGATTGCCCGCTGTGATCCTGCCAAGCTCGCCGTTGTCAACGGTCCAATCTTTCGCGGTGGCTCCAAGCCCGATCGTACCGCCGTTGGATGAAAGAAGCGTCGTTGTGCCTGTGCCGCTGTTGAGTGACCCGGTAAGATCGATATCGGCTCCGGTGACGGACAACGAATTGTTTCCGGTCGAAACCGTCTTGCCTCCCGCCACCGTGAAACTGCCACTGCCATCGTCATTGGAATCCGCATCGAAAGAGGTGGAGCCCTGCGTGGCTAAATTTCCAGAAACCGCGATCCCATTTTCTGAGTTGACGGCAAGACCATTAAAGGTCGAATCGTTGTTGAAGGTCACTTTCGATGTGGATTTCGTGGCGTTCAACGTCACCGTTTCGGCGATGTTGTTGCTGTTCGCCGCCGTGATGCCATCCACGGTGATACTGCCGTTCGTGCCATCGCCGATGACCAGATTTTTCGCCGTGATGTTTTGCAGTTCCGCACCGCTTATGGAGAACGTGCCGCCCGTGGCGCCCAAACCGATCGTACCGCCGTTCGACGAAAGCAGAGTCGTCGTGCCATCGGCGCTGTTGAGCGATCCGGTAAGAACGATATCGCCTCCGGTGATCGACAGCGAATTGCTGCCGGTCGAGACCGTCTTGCCGCCCGCGACCGTGAAACTGCCGGTGCCGTCGTCATTGGAATCCGCGTCAAACGCCGTGGCTCCGGCGGAGGTGAAATCGTTGTTCAAGGTGATGCCGTTGGCCGCACTCACCGTCACCGCTCCTAAAGCGTTGATGCCGCCCGAGGTGCTTCCCAATGTAAGCGCCCCGCCGGACGCGATGTTTACCCTGTTGGCCAGCGTGACTCCCGTCCCGCCATTGAGACTCGCGTCCCCCGATGTGGTCACGCCACTGTTCAACACCAGATTGCCAACGGTCGTCAACGCAATTCCGTTGGCTAAAGAAATAGTGCCGCCGCCGGAATTGTCCGAATCTCCATCGAACGTCAGATTACCCGTGTCGGTCGTCACCGCCGCATTGGCGGAAATCCCATTGCCGGCATTCACGGTCAACGCGTTAAAGGTCGAAGCATTGTTGACAAAAATCACTTGGGATGAAGATTTCGTGGCGTTCAACGTCACCGTTTCGGCGATGTTGTTGCTGTTC
>Ga0114931_10010646_pt1 | contig 10943 bp, 11 predicted proteins | sample 2SBtaG_FD_89579 | JGI IMG/M metagenome (GOLD analysis project Ga0114931, IMG submission 89579) | Deep subsurface microbial communities from Kolumbo volcano to uncover new lineages of life (NeLLi) - 2SBTROV14_V59a metaG | ecosystem: Environmental > Aquatic > Marine > Volcanic | place: Kolumbo...
CGAGCTCATCGGAGCGCGCAGCGCGCACGGGAGCAGTACTCAACAGGAGCATCGCGAGCTCATCGGAGCGCGCAGCGCGCACGGGAGCAGTACTCGACAGGAGCATCGCGAGCTCATCGGAGCGCGCAGCGCGCACGGGAGCAGTACTCAGAATGAACCTGGATTTCACCCCCGATCTACAGTCGTTTCGCGCCGAGGCGCGCGCGTGGTTGGAAGCGAATGTGCCGGCATCGCCGCTGCCTTCGCTCGACACGGAACAGGGCTTCGCGCTGCATCGCGAATGGGAGCGCAAACTCAACGACGGTCGCTGGGCGATGGTACCGTGGCCGGTCGAGTACGGCGGTCGCGGCGCCAATCTGATCGAATGGCTGGTCTTCGAGGAGGAATACTACCGCGCCGGAGCGCCGGGCCGGGTCAACCAGAACGGCATCTTCCTGCTCGGCCCAACCCTGATGGAGTACGGAACGCCCGAGCAGAAGGCGCGTTTTCTCCCGAAGATGGCGTCGGGCGAAGAAATCTGGGCGCAGGGTTGGTCGGAGCCGAACGCCGGCAGCGACATGGCGGCGATCCGCGCGACGGCGCGGCGCGATGGCGATCACTTCGTCCTCAACGGCCAGAAGACCTGGGCCTCGCGCGGCGCCTTCGCCGACTGGCTCTTCGGCATCTTCCGCACCGATCCCGACTCGCAGCGCCACCGCGGGCTGACCTTCATCCTGGTGCCGCTCGACGCTCCCGGCGTCAAGGTGCGGCCGATCGCCCAGCTCGACGGCGAAACCGGATTCGCGGAAGTGTTCCTCGACGACGCACGGGTCCACATCGAGAACCAACTCGGCGACGAAGGCGGCGGCTGGAAGGTGGCCATGGCCACCGCGGGTTTCGAACGCGGACTGATGCTGCGCAGTCCAGCCCGCTTCCAGGCGACGGCAGCGCGCCTGGTCGAGCTCTACCGCAAGCTCGGCGGCGATTCCGACCCGTCGCTGCGCGACGCCGTCGCCCGCGCCTGGACCAACGCCGAGGCCTACTGCCTCAACACCTACCAGACCGCGTCGCGCCTGATCACCGGAGGCTCGATCGGTTCGGAAGCCAGCCTCAACAAGATCTTCTGGTCCGAGATGGACGTGCACATGCACGAGACCGCGCTATCGCTGCTCGGCGCGCGCGCCGAGCTGCTGCGCCACGCGCCCGACGCCGGCGACGTCGGCGACTGGCTCGACGGCTTCCTTTTTTCGCTCGCCGGCCCGATCTACGCCGGCACCAACGAGATCCAGCGCAACGTAATCGCCGAGCGTCTCCTGGGACTGCCGAGATGAGAAGCGGCTTTCAGCTTTCAGCCAATCACGGAAGGCTTTAGCAATGGACTTTACGTTCAACGAAGACCAGGAGATGTTCCGCGACAGTGTTCGCGGACTGCTCGACCGCGAATGCTCGCCGGAGACCGTGCGCTCCCTCTGGGAGACCGAATCCGGACGTTCCGCGGATCTGTGGGCCAGTCTCGCCGAGCTCGGCATCCTCGGCATGCTGGCGCCGGAGAGCGGTGGCGGGCTCGACATGAACGAAGTCGATATGGTGCTGCCACTGATCGAAACCGGTCGCGCTGCGTTGCCCGGGCCAGTCGTCGAAAGCGCGGCAATCGCAACCGCCACGCTGCGCGACCTCGGCGGCGCCATCGCCGAGCAGTGGCTGCCGCGCCTCGCCACCGGCGAGGCGATCGCCACGGTCGGGCATCCGGGCAATGCGTTCGTCGCCGACGCACACGTCGCCGACCTGCTGTTGCTGCACGACGGCGACGCGCTCTACGCGCTGACTCGCGATCACTTCGACTGCGTGCACCAACCCGGCAACGATCCATCGCGCAAGCTGTTCCGCGTCGATCGCAAGCCGGGTACCGGGATCACTTGCGCGACCGGCACCCGCGCCGGCCAGCTCGCCGCGGAGGCCTTCGATCGCGGCGCCTTCGGCTGCGCCGCACAGCTGGTGGGAGTTGCCCAGCAGCTGGTCGACATCGCCGTCGCGTACGCCCAGCAGCGCGAGCAGTTCGGCAAGCCGATCGGCTCGTTCCAGGCGATCAAGCACATGCTGGCGACGGTCCAGGTCAAGACCGAGTTCGCCAAGCCCCTGCTCTACCGCGCCGCCAACTCGCTGGCCGAAAAACGCGCGACGGCATCGGCCGACGTGTCGCAGGCGAAAGCGGCGTGCGGCGAAGCGGCGGCCGCGGCGGCCAAGACATCCCTGCAGGTACACGGCGCCATTGGCTACACCTGGGAGTGCGACCTGCAAATCTGGATGAAGCGCGCATGGTCCCTCGATCTCGCCTGGGGCAGCGCCGCATGGCACCGCGCCCGGGTCGCCGACGCCGTCCTCGACAAGACCACGCCGGCAGAGAGCTTCGGCTTCGAGGCGAGGGTCTGATAAGCTCCCCAACTCTTCGAGTAATACCCCCGACAAGTGGATGAGAACAGCACCGAACCCGAGCCCACACACGCGCCACACGCGTGCCACACGTACGCTTGGGCACAATCACACGGAGAACTGAATGGCCAAGAACAAGGTCCCCGCGATCGAGGGGTGGTTCGACATGAACTTCAACGAGCCGCACCTGATCGGCAGTCGTTGCACCTCCTGCGGTAGCTATTTTTTCCCGAAGGAGTCCTACTTCTGCCGCAACCCGAGCTGCACCAGCTCCGACTTCGAGGAACGCCCGCTCTCCAACCGCGGCGTATTGTGGTCGTTCACCGACAACCGCTACCAGCCTCCCGCCCCGTACGTCTCGCCGGACCCGTTCACGCCCTACATCGTCGCCGCGGTCGAGCTCGAGGACGAGAAGATGGTGGTGCTCGGTCAGGTCGATCCAGACGTCGAGCTGAGCCAGCTGTCCGCCGGCACGACGATGGAGCTCTACCTCGACACTCTGTTCGAAGACGACGACAACGAGTACATCGTCTGGAAGTGGCGCCCGGTGTCCCAACCGGCTGCGAAAGGACCGAAGCCATGACGAAAGAAGTCGCAGTTCTCGGAGTCGGCATGCACCCCTGGGGCAAGTGGGGCAAAAACTTCGTCGAGTACGGGGTCAAAGCGGCGCGCGAGGCCCTCGGCGACGCCGGGATCGAGTGGAAGGACGTTCAGTTCGTCTCCGGCGGCGACACCGTACGCAACGGTTACCCCGGCTACGTCGCCGGTGCGACCTTCTGCCAGGCGATGGGTTGGAGCGGCGCCAGGGTCGCCAGCTCGTACGGCGCCTGCGCGTCGGGCTCACAGGCGATCAACAACGCGCGCGCGCAAATCCTCGCCGGCATGTGCGACGTCGCTCTGGTCGTCGGCGCCGACGCCGCGCCGAAGGGCTTCTTCGCTCCCACCGGCGGCGATCGCCCCGACGATCCCGACTGGCTGCGTTTCCGCCTGATCGGCGCGACCAACCCGATCTATTTCGGCTTGTACGCGCGACGACGCATGGAGATCTACGGCGCGACCGAGCACGACTTCGCCAAGGTCAAGGTCAAGAACGCCAAACACGGATTGACCAACCCCAACGCGCGCTACCGCAAGGAGGTCGCCAAAGAAGACATCCTCGCGTCGGCCGTGGTCTCGGACCCGCTGCACCTGCTCGAGATCTGCGCCACCAGCGACGGCGGCGCGGCGCTGGTTCTGACCAGTATGGATTTCGCTCGCAAGCATACCACCGCCCCGGTGAAGATCGCCGGTGTCTCAACGGTGACCCCGAGCTACCCGAACACGGTCATCGAAATGCCCAACTTCGCGACCGACTCGGCCGCCGCGGTGAGCCCACCGGCGACGCCGTTCCGCGACTCGATCGCCAAGCGCGCCTACGAGGACGCCGGGCTCGGCCCGGAAGATATGAGCATGGCGGAGGTCTACGACCTGTCCACCGCGCTCGAGCTCGACTGGTACGAGAACATCGGCCTGTGCAAGCCCGGCGAGGCGGAGCAGCTCCTCAACGACGGCGACACCGCGCTCGGCGGCCGCATTCCGGTCAATCCGAGCGGCGGGCTCGCCTGCTTCGGCGAGGCGGTGCCAGCCCAGGCCATCGCCCAGGTGTGCGAGCTGACCTGGCAGCTGCGCGGCCAGGCCGGCGGCCGCCAGGTCGAGAACGCCAAGGCCGGGGTCACCGCCAACCAGGGACTGTTCGGGCACGGTTCGTCGGTGGTCGTCACTCGTTGAGAACCCGGCAAACCAGGCACAGAGACACCCGGACTACGGCCCATCGCCAACATGACTGAATTCAAAGACGCGACCGCAATCGTCGGCATCGGCCAGACCGAGTTTGCCAAGAGCCTCGACGGGTCCGAGACAGAGCTCGCCTGCCGCGCCGTACTGGCGGCGCTCGACGATGCCGGCATCGATCCGTCCGAAGTCGACGCGCTGGGATCGTTCACCCTCGAGACCACCGCCGAATACGAGCTCGCCCGAGCGTGCGGACTCGGCGAGATCGTCCACTTCGCGCAGGTGCCCTACGGCGGTGGCGCCGCCTGCGCCACAGTCGGCCAGGTCGCGATGGCCGTCGCCGCCGGAGTCGCCAACGTCGGCGTCGCCTGGCGGTCGCGCAAACGCGGCGCGCGCAGGGCGCGCAATTGGTCCCAGGTGGCGGAGCGCATCGAAGGGCTCGGCAAGTACTCCCGTCCCTACGGCCTGGTGCGGCCGGTCGACGAAGTCGCGATGCTGGCGCGGCGCTACATGCATCAGTACGGCGCCAGCCGCGATCACCTGGCCAACATCGCCCTCGCCTGCCGCACCCACGCCAACCGCAACCCGAACGCCTTCATGTACGAGCGCACGCTGAGCCGCGAGCAGTACATGCAGGCACGCTGGATTTCCGAACCGCTGTGCCTGTTCGACAACTGCCTGGAGAGCGACGGCGCCCTCGCCGCCGTCATCGTCCGCGCCGATCGCGCCAGGGACTGCGCGCAGCCGCCGGCCTTCATTCACGCGTATTCACAAGGACTGTCACGCCAGCACCAGGTGATGGTCGACTACCACTCCGACGACCCGCTGCACGGATGTTCCTGGCCTGCGGCGCGCAACCTGTGGCGCCAGGCCGACTTCGGCCCCGACGACGTCCAGGTCGCGCAGTTCTACGACGCCTTCACCCCGCTGATTCTCCTCTCGCTCGAAGCCTACGGCTTCTGCGGAGTCGGCGAGGCTGCGGCCTTCACCGAGAACGGCGCTCTCGAGCTCGGCGGGCGCCTGCCGATCAACACCTCCGGCGGCGGACTTTCCGAGGCCTACATCCACGGAATGAACCTGGTTACCGAAGGCGTGCGGCAGATCCGCGGCACCTCCACGGCGCAGGTCGAAGACGCCAACGTCAGCCTGGTCACCAGCGCCGCGGCAGTACCGACCGGCGCGCTGCTCCTGCGGGGGGACGCATGATCGACGGAATTCCACTTCCGGCCACCGACAACCCCGGCGACGCTCCGTTTTGGGAAGGGACACGAGCCGGCGAGCTGCGCGTCCAGCAGTGCGCGCGATGCGACACGCTGCGTTTCCCACCACGGCCGGTTTGCCCGCACTGCCGGTCGTTCGAGGTCGGCTGGAAACCGATGTCGGGACAGGGCAGAATCTGGTCCTTCGCCATCCCCCATCCGCCGCTGCTGCCGGCCTTCGCCGGAGTCGCCCCCTACAACGTCATCATCGTCGAGCTGGACGAGGATCCGTCCATCCGGATGGTCGGCAATCTCGTCGCCAGCGCCAACGGAGAGATAAACGAAGTCGACCCGGCCACGATCGAGATCGGCAGCGCGGTAACCGCCGTCTTTCAGAAGGTCGGCGACGACGTAACCATGGTCCGCTGGATCCCCGCCTAGTCAGCAGCCCGCCGCAAATCGCCAACCACGAGTCACCGATCACCAACCACCAAACCTGGAGCCCAACATGCCCGAAGCCTACATCGTCGACGCAGTTCGCACCCCGGTCGGAAGACGCGGGGGCTCCCTGAGCCAGGTACATTCGGCCGACCTCGGTGCCCACGTCATCAAGGGCCTGATCGAGCGCACCAAGGTCGATCCCGCGGCCGTCGAGGACGTCATCTTCGGTTGCGTCGACACCATCGGCCCCCAGGCCGGCGACATCGCCCGGACCTGCTGGCTCGCCGCCGGCTATCCCGACGAGGTTCCCGGTACCACCATCGATCGCCAGTGCGGTAGCTCGCAGCAGTCGGTGCACTTCGCCGCGCAGGCTGTGATGAGCGGCACCAGCGACCTGGTGGTCGCCGGCGGCGTGCAGAACATGAACCAGATTCCGATCTCGTCGGCGATGACCGCAGCCGAGCCGCTCGGCTTCACCGACCCCTTCAGCGGCTCGACCGGCTGGGTCGCGCGCTACGGCGATCAGGAAGTGTCGCAATTTCGCGCCGCCCAGATGATCGCCGAGAAGTGGGACATCTCGCTCCTCGACATGGAACGATTCGCGCTCGAGAGTCACCGGCGCGCCCTCAACGCGATCGACCAGGGACGATTCGTCAACGAGATCGTCCCCTTCGGCGAGGTCACCACCGACGAAGGACCACGCCGTGGGACGTCGCTGGAGAAGATGGCCGCACTGCCGGCATTGCAGGAGGGCAGCCGCCTCACCGCGGCGGTGGCGAGCCAACTCTCCGACGCCGCTTCGGCAATGCTCATCGCCTCCGAGCGCGCAGTCCGCGAGCACGGCCTGAAGCCGCTCGCCCGCGTCCACCACATCAGCGTGCGCGGCGCCGACCCGGTGTGGATGCTGACAGCGCCGATTTCGGCCACCGCTTACGCCCTCGAGAAAAGCGGTATGAGCAAGGACGACATCGACCTGGTCGAGATCAACGAAGCTTTCGCGTCCGTGGTACTCGCCTGGCAGAAAGAGACCGGGTGGGACATGGACAAGGTCAACGTCAACGGCGGCGCGATCGCACTCGGACACCCGATCGGCGCCACCGGTACCCGCTTGATGACGACCCTGCTCAACGAGCTCGAGCGAACCGGTGGCCGTTACGGCCTGCAGACGATGTGCGAAGGCGGCGGCCAGGCCAACGTCACGATCATCGAACGACTCGGATAGACGGCACCGACCCACATGCACTTCTCCTTCACCGAAGACCAGGAAGCCCTGCGCGAATCGGCGCGCGTCTTCCTCGCCGACCAGTCGTCGTCGGAGAGAGTTCGCGCTGCCATGGTCAGCGAGATCGGCTACGACGCCGACGTCTGGCAGCGCATCGCCACGGAGATGGGTTGGAGCGCGATCACGATCCCGGAGGAATACGGTGGCCTCGGGCTCGGTTACGTCGAGTTGGTCGCTCTTCTCGAGGAAATGGGTGCTCACCTGCTCTGCTCGCCCTTTTTCTCGAGCGTCTGCCTCGGCGCCAACACCATCATGGCCGCCGCCAGCGACGAGCAGAAGCGCGAGTTGCTACCGGCGATCGCCGCCGGCGAGACCGTGGCGACATTGGCGCTGACCGAGGTCGACGGCCGCTGGGACGCGAGCGGGATCACCACTACGGTGCGCAGCGAAGGTGACGGGCTCATCCTCGACGGCGCCAAGACCTTCATCCCCGACGGCCACGTCGCCGACCTCTTCATCGTCGCCGCGCGCCAGCCCGGTTCGACCGCTGACGACGGCATCAGCCTGCTGGCCGTCCCCGCTGACACCGACGGTGTTCGGCGCAAAGCGCTGCCGACCATGGATCAGACACGGCGCCAGGGCGAGGCCCACTTCGACGGCGTTCGACTGCCCGAGAGCGCCCTACTCGGCGCCAACCGCGACGCCTGGCCGGAGCTCCGCACGGCGCTACAACTGGCGGCGATCGCGCTCGCCGCCGAGCAGGTCGGCGGCGCCGCTCGCACGCTCGCGATGACCGTGCAATACGCCAAAGAGCGAGTCCAATTCGGGCGACCGATCGGTTCGTTCCAGGCGATCAAGCACAAGTGCGCCGACATGCTGCTGCGCGTCGAGTCGGCGCGATCGGCGAGCTACTACGCCGGTTGGGCGGCATCCGTCAGTGAAGCTGACCTGCCGCTGCTCGCGTCGCTCGCCAAGGCGTACTGTTCCGAAGCCTACTTCCACTGCGCCGCCGAAAGTATCCAGATCCACGGCGGGGTCGGCTTCACCTGGGAGTACGACGTCCACCTGCACTTCAAGCGCGCGAAATCGACCGAGACCCTGCTCGGTTCGCCGGCCTACCACCGCGAGCTCATCGCCACCGGCCTCGGCCTCGGATCTGGCGATCGGAAAGCGGACGACGGATGACCATCGGCTTCGATTTTTCGACCAAGGTGGCGATCGTCACCGGCGGCACCAAGGGGATCGGCCGCGGCATCGCCGAACGATTTCTCGAGGCCGGCGCCGAAGTCGTCGTCTGCGGGCGCGGCGAGCCGGAAGATCTCCCCGCTCACGCCGATCGCACGGCCCACTTCATCGCCGCCGACGTGCGCGACGTCGAGCAGATCGCAACCGTCGTCCGCTTCGCGACCGATCGCTGCGGGCGGATCGACATCCTGATCAACAATGCCGGTGGCGCACCTCCCGCCGACGCCGCGACCGTCTCACCGCGCTTCTCGGAAAAGATCGTCCAGCTCAACCTGCTGGCGCCGCTGAACTTCGCCCAGCAGGCCAACCGCGTCATGCAGCAACAGGAGAGCGGCGGCGCCATCGTCAACATCGCCAGCGTCAGCGCCCTGCGGCCATCGCCCGGTACCGCCGCCTACGGCGCAGCCAAGGCCGGAGTGATCAACCTCACCCAGAGCCTCGCCGTCGAATGGGCGCCGCGGGTGCGCATCAACGCCATCGCCGCTGGGATGATCCGCACCGAGCAGGCCGACCTGCACTACGGCGACGCCGCCGGAATCGCCGCCGTCGAGGCAACCATCCCGCTGCAGCGCCTCGGCGAGCCGAGAGATGTCGCCGACGCCTGCCTCTACCTGGCGTCGCCGCTGTCGAGCTACGTCAGCGGCGCCACCCTCGTGCTGCACGGCGGCGGCGAGAAACCGGCGTTCCTCGGCGCCGCCACCGCGAAGAAGAGCTGAGCATCGCCGGCGCCAGGGTCGTCGCCAGACAGGGTCGTCGCCAGAGAAGATCCGCGCCAGAACGGAGTACACAATGCCAACGATTTTCAACAAACCGTCCGAGCTCAGCGACGCCGTCGGTGCGAAGCTCGGCGAGAGCGAGTGGCTCGAGATCGGCCAGGACCGGATCGACCTCTTCGCCGAGGCCACCGGCGATCATCAGTGGATCCACGTCGACCCCGCGCGCGCCGCGGACGGCCCCTTCGGCGCCTGCATCGCGCACGGCTACCTGACCCTGTCGCTGGTCAATCTCTTCCTGCCGCAGATCGTCGAGGTCCGCGGCATCCGCATGGGGGTCAACTACGGCGCCGACAAGGTGCGCTTCCCGTCGCCGGTCCTGGTCGACTCGAGGGTGCGCGGCAGCGGCGAGTTGATCGCGGCCGACGAGACCAGGGACGGCGCGGTGCAGGCCACCATCCGCGTCACCGTCGAAATCGACGGCGCCGACCGCCCCGCCTGCGTCGTCGACACGATCAGCCGCTTCTACCCGGAGTAGGCACGCCGATCCACGCGCTTTACGGCGACTCCGATGGTTTTTCCGGCCTACGATTCGGGCTGGATCGCGTAGTGGGCAACGTAGTCGGCGTAGGCTGCGCGGACTGTCGCTTCGTCGAGACCGAACTCCTCGAGCTTGTACTCGTGCACACCGAACTTACCCTTCGGCTTGTCGCGGAGATAGCCGCGAATCGCCTCGCCGTGTCCCGGCGGCCAGTCGAGTCCTGCGCGATCGTAGATCTTGCGCACCGCCGCGGCGGGGTCGGAGATCAAGTCGATGTAGTGACTGTCGATGAACCGGGCGTCGGCAAGCGTGCCGTTGCCTCGCAGCGTGCGGACGAGATCGAGCATGAACGCGAATCCGACCATGGCGATTTGCCCCTGCAGCGCGAGATCCACTTCATCCCGGCGCAGCCAGGCCAACATCGCCGTCGTGCTGGCAGTCGAACCGACGAACTTGAGCGGGTCGCGATGGGTCTGGATGATGACCGCGTCGGGGTACTCTGCAAACAATGCCTCGATCGTCACCAGGTGCACGGGCGATTTGAGCAGCCACCGCCGGGCCGGCGACCCGTGCTGAAGGGTCTGCAAAAAGCGGCGGTGGTCTGCGTAACTACGCGCCACCAGATCGGGTTGGCCCGCCGCCCACTCGTCGAACGAAGGCGTCACGTAGTGCATGCCGTAGTAGTTCGATCCGAACTCGATCGACATGAAGTGGACGCACTCGCAGGGTAAATCGCTGCGCAATTCGTGCAGAGTCATGAACTCCGGTTGGATGTCGGCCCACAGCTCCTGCTCTGCCTCGGCGAGCGCCATCGACGACTCCGCGTCGGTCGCGACACCGTGCGGCAGTGGGTGATGCGCCTCCCAGGCGATGGGCGCGCGCAGCGCCGGATCGAGCGCCAGCAGCTCGAGCATGATCGTCGTCCCGGTGCGCGGCGCGCCGGCGACGAAGATCGGTCGCTCGATCGGCTCATCGAGGATCCCCGGGCACACGTCCCACTCGCGGACGAGGCGCAGACGTGTCTGCAAAATGCGAATCGTCTCGGCGCGGCACAAGAGACGGCCGAGCAGGTTCAAGCCCGACTCTCGATCGATCGATTCGATCCGGCGCCGGTAGGTCTCGTGCCACAGCGCGTCGCCGATCTCTTCGAGCCCGGTCGATCCGCGCGCAGACGCCAGCATCTCCTCCGCATCGAGAGGGACGATGTAACGCGGATCGCCGGTCGCCGGTCCGAACTGGTTGAGATGGCGCACCCAGTCGGGGCGCACTCGGTATGGATTCATAGGGAAAAACAGCTTTTGGCTCTTAGCTCAATGACAAATCGTCGACAATCGTCGCACAGCGACCACCCGCCTCAGCCTGAGCCTATGCCCGTGCCTCAGCCTACGAGCGAAGCGAGTCTC
>Ga0114931_10010647_pt1 | contig 10942 bp, 7 predicted proteins | sample 2SBtaG_FD_89579 | JGI IMG/M metagenome (GOLD analysis project Ga0114931, IMG submission 89579) | Deep subsurface microbial communities from Kolumbo volcano to uncover new lineages of life (NeLLi) - 2SBTROV14_V59a metaG | ecosystem: Environmental > Aquatic > Marine > Volcanic | place: Kolumbo...
CCATTGGATTGATTCCGTGCAACAGTACCGGAACCGTTTTCATGTCATGGTGGGTAAGTTAGCCTTTATGCAGCAACTGGCCAAACAACTGAATCGATCCTGGTATAAGGGCAAAGGTGGGGTTATGGCGCTCTATCGCGGCGCGATCATTTTCTTCCACTTTCCGCAGAATCATACGTGAATTGCGCTTGGCCTCGGGTAATCCTCGCGTTTCGATTCTTGTCAATCCGATTCAGTCCGTATTTTTTTGCAATTTTTTCTGAAACAACAGGAGTCATGTCAAAGTCATCATGGGCGGAGAAAGTTTTACGGCCCTGTCCACTGCCTCGGGCTGTGGCGGGTCATTGGCTGGATGTTTTGCGGGGCAATCCGCAGGGTCCACACAAAGCTTGATGGTAGTCGGGAATTTGTACACACTTGGATACGTTCAAGGGTGTATGGAGTCGATGGCTAAATTCAATTTAAACCGGGTTGACAGATCCCTGCGGCTGGACGAGTTAAAACGGTTTATCGAATTTTGGGCCGGTTCAGGAAAAAATCGTTTCAGGTTGAACCGCGAGCGCAACACCACGCGGCTTGACTTTATGTAAAATTTACACTAACATGATTATCACGCTGGGTTACCGGCTTTTTGTTGGCCTTTTATTGTGTCAAAACGACATAGAAAGGAGATGTTATGACTGCATTTACCTTGTCGACCGATGCTTATCATCACACCATGGGTTATTGGTTGTCCGACCCGATGGCCGAGGAAACACATGTGCTTTATGCCCGGCGTGGCGGCCCCCAAGTGGTGATCGATTTGGTGCGATCACTGGCCGGCATTATCGCGGCGGTACCTACACCCGATGCGGTTCACGACGCGTCCCGTTTCTGGGCCGGCCAAGGCATTCCATTTCCTAGTGCCGCCTGGTTATCGCTAACCGAGCGTCGCCATCTGCCCATAAGCGTGCGTGGCGTGCGTGATGGCGAAGTGGTTCGGCCGGGCGACCCCATCGCGGTGGTACGGGCGCCGGCGTTTCTGGCCGGTGTCCTTGAGCCGCTTCTCATTGGGGAGCAAATGGCCGCCGTGCAGCTAGCCACACGTATGACCAAATTGGCTTGTGCGGTTCAGTGGAAGACCGAGCGACTGTTTGAAGTGGGCTACCGCGCGGTCGACGGTTACGATGAACATATACGTAAACTGATGCGCTTAAAAAGGGCCGGGTTGAAAGCGACTTCCCATGGGCTGGCGGCCCGGCAATGGGGTCTCAAAGCCGTGGGTACCATGGGCCATCGTTTTACCCAACGTTTTACCGGTGCACAATGCGATTTGGATGCTTTTCATTATGCGGTCGATCGTATGCTGGCATTTATCCATCAACAGGGCATAACCGATCCCATACCCTTATCCTTGCTGTTGGATACCCGTTCGACTCTTGAGCATGGTTTACCCGCGGCATTGCAGCTTATCCGAACACGCATGCAGGACATTCAGGGCCGTATCGATATAAGTGTACGCTTGGATTCGGGCGATCTACACAAGCAATTTGCCATCATCGCCGAGTCGTTTCTTGGTACTTTCCAGGGTGGTTCGTTGATGCCGGGAATCGTTTTGGAATCGGGCCTGAACGCCCGGGACGTCGCCGACTTTGAGCAACTGGCCGATAGCATTGGATTCAATCGAAATAAATTGTATTACGGTCTTGGCGGCTATCTGGTCAGCGGTATTCAGCGCGATACCATTTCCCTGGTGTATAAATTAACCGCGTTCCAGTCGGACGGCCGTATGAACGCGAGTATGAAATTCGGCGATGAGACCAATGCCGGAAAGGAAAGTTATCCGGGCGATATCGAACTGTGGGAGGGGAAAAAAGACGGACGTATTGTGCGTGAGCTGGCCTTGCGACAGGAGACCCCCCGGCAGTTGCGCAAGTCCTACCGTCCCCTGTTTGTGGATTTGGTTATCAACGGTCGCTTACAAAAGGGCGCGCTTTTGTCCGATGCGCAGGTGCAAACCCGAGTGCGCCAACGCTGGCAGGAAGTCACCCAATCCTATATTGGCGACGATCGGGATTTTTATGCCGTTGACGATCCCGACCGCCGCCGTCCGTATTTTACCCCTTGCCTGCAGGCACTGGTGGATCGGTTGCGGTTGCAACAATTTTCCTGATAAAGCAAAAGGAGAAAATCACATGAGCGTCACGAATTATGAAGGTTTAACGCGAGTCATCGTCGACTGGGTGCGGAGCAAAATGGAAGAGGCGAACACAGGCAAACTGGAGGTGGATATTTCAGGTGGTATTGATTCGGCGGTCACCGCGGCACTGGCGGTACGAGCCGCGGGCGCCAACCATGTCATTGGTGTTTACAGTGCCTGCCATTCACGGGATCAAGCCGCGGTATTGGCCAGGCAGGTGGCCCAATGCATCGGTATTCGATTGGTCGAGATCGATTTTGAATCCATGTTTAATGACATTGTCACAGGCACGGCGAATGCGTTTAAAAAGCTCGGCTTGGATTTTCCGGATCGCGATGCTGACAAACTTGTATTTGGATCATTGCGGTCAACCTTGCGTGCCCCCATTGGCCGGTTTGTGAATCGGGCATTCGGCGGCGGGTTGCGCGTGGGCACCGGTAACCGGGATGAAGATGAACTGGTGCGGTTTTATCAGAAAGGCGGAGACGGCGAGGTGGACTTAAATCCCATCGCCGGTTTGTACAAAAGTGAAGTTTGGGCACTGGCGGCTTATTTGGGATTGCCTGACGCGGTGATTGAAGCCACGCCGACACCGGATTTGTGGGGCAACGGTATGGAACATACCGATGAAAACGAACTTGCGCAAATAAGCGGTGTTGAATTGAGTTATACGCGCCCGGGAAAAACCATGGGGAGCATCGAATGGGTTTCGCGGGAAAATGCCAAACACGGCGTGATCAACGGTGACGCGGCGGCCGTTGAGCCCGAACAGTTGGCGCAACAATACCGGTATAACGAGCGGCAAACCGCGGTGATAGCGGCCGTTCGAAAATTGGAAAAACAAACCCGGCATAAAGCATCCCCGCCGCCTTTGTTACAGCGAGAGCGGCTTGAGTCCATGGGGTTGGTGCAATGACGATGCCTGACTGGCAAATCGGTGCCGGCACGGCACCCGGGTTTCATCATTGGCGGGCCTATCGAAACAATCAGGATGCCGTGGTGGTAAACAGCAGGGAAAACGCTTTGGTGGCCACCGTTTGCGACGGTTGCAGCCAAGGTGCTTGCAGCGAGGTGGGTGCCCAACTGATGGCGCGGTTTTTCAGCCAGCGTGCCATGACCATGATACAGGCCAATGAAAACAATCGTTTTTGGTTTTTGGCCGAAGCGGCTGACCGGCAAGTGTTTTTAAATACCCTGCTTTGTAGCGGTGAGCACTATCTGGACAGTCTGATAACCGGTTTGCAAGGCGATCGTACATCTCAGATTCAGTCCATGTTCCTGTTTACCGTGCTGGCATTAATCATCACGCCGGTTGTCAGCTTTGTGTTTGGTATGGGTGACGGTGTTTTTCAAATCAATAACGACTATCGGGAGATCGATGAACATAACACCCCTTTGTACTTTGGATACCGGTTACTGCCGTCCGGGCTGTTGGATCTGGACCGTGACTCGCTGGTGTTTCGCGAACACGCGGCTTTGCCAACCCGGCAGGTAAACACGGTGATTCTGGCAAGCGACGGTGCTCTTGCGCTACAGCAAAGGGCCGGCGAAGTGCTGAAGGGCGGTGGGAGTGTCGGCCCGCTTACTCAATTTGAATCCGAAGCCCGTTATACGCGACATAAAAATGCAATCAACCGCCGCTTAAACGTACTCAATCTAATTAATCGCAAAAGTCACGATGATATGTCGGTGGTCGTTGTTAAGCGGGAGACCAGCCATGCCTAATCGCGTTCGTATCAACGGCAAATGGGTTACGTTCAAACCCACCGATCTGATCGGTTCCGGCGGTGAAGCAGAGGTTTACCGGTACGGTAACAACGCCGTCAAATTGTTTCACCCGCCGGACATTATGCAACAGCTTAACCCGGGCATCGACGCCAGGCAGCTCAAGCACAGGCACGTGGAGAAACTACGAAAGCTGCAAGCGTTCCCCCAGGCGCTACCGGCTAATGTGATCGCGCCCCAGTCAATCCTGACCGAAGGACGCCGGCTGCTGGGGTATGTCATGGCGCTGGTCCGCGACACCTATGATTTCAGGCTGTTGTCCAAACGATCCTTTCGCGAGGGTTCGATTGACAATGCAACCGTGGGTACATTGCACATCAACCTGCAAAAAACATTGGATGCGTTGCATCGACGAGGCATTGTGGTTGGTGATCTCAATGATAATAATGTGTTATTCAAAGGTAGCAGCGTTTACCTGATCGATGCCGACTCGCTGCAGTTCGATTGTTTTGCATGCCCGGTGGCGACCGAACAATTTCTGGATCCCCGCCTGTATGGATTGGACTTAAGCCGTCAGGCGCAATTTTCCCCGCAAACCGACTACTATGCGGCGGCGGTGTTGCTGCTCAACAGTTGGCTTCATGTCGGTCCTTACGGCGGACGGCACCCGACCTGGCGTACCTTGCTGCGACGTGCCCAGCAGCGTATCAGTATTTTCTCCGATACAGTCCAATACCCCAAGGCCGCGGTGCGCTACGACATATTACCTGACGATATACTGCAGTATTTTTCCGATACCTTCGAAAAAGATCAGCGCAGTCCCCTGCCGGTACAGGTCATCGAAGCCTTACCCTGGACGCGTTGCGCGTGCGGGTTGGAACATGCCCGTTCGCAGTGTCCCTGTCACCAACAAAACGGGGCCGTCAAGGAAACCACGATTGTCAATCAATCGGTAAAAGTCACCACCTTGTTTACTACCAAGGGCCGCATTCATTGCGCCAGTGTGCGCGGTGATCAGTTGCACTATCTGTATAGCGACAATGGCGCATGGTATCGTGAAAACGGTGAGCTTGTGACCCGGGGCCAGCAGCCGGCGGGTATGCGATTTATCATGCAGGGCCATGCCAGTTGGATCGGCAAAGGCGAACAACTCGTAAAAGTTGAAAGCGGCGCGGTGGTTGATCGCAAGCGTACGGCGCTGTTTGCCAATCAGCCCGTGTTCGGCTTACTGGCTGGAAAAGTCGTCATCATCGACGGCATGCTGTTAATGAGCGACGGCCGTCGTTTGGGCCGGGTGTTATCCGGCCAGACATGGTTTTCCACCGGCGACAACTTTGGGTTTGGGTATTACCAGGCCGGCGCCTTGTCGGTGTTTTTTCTGTTTGATACCAAACACGGTCATATCCGCGAGGTTTCCCTGCCGCTGCCGCCGCTGCTTATTCGTGATATTCAGTGTCATTTCAGCCATTCCCATGTACTGGTCATGCTGGATACCGAACAAAACGGTGTGACGCGCAGGTACGCTTTGATGTTGCGCGAAAGCGACGGGGCGATCGAGGCGGTATGCCAGGGCAAGCCGGAGGACGATCCCTTGTTGGAGCATATGGGCAGTAAGGCGCTGAATGGCCGAATGATTATTACCGCCGCCGATGACGGTCTGGCATTGTTCACCACAGCCGAAGGGAGGTTTAATCAGGTAAAACTTTTCCGCGAAACCGAGCCGTTTATCCAGCCCGGTGCGGATTTTATGCTGGGCGAACAGGGTTCGATTTACCAGGTCACAACCCAAAGCATCAGCCGTTTGTATTTGCTTAATTAAGTGTCATTTTGACACTATAAATCAGGAAGGAGTTAACCATGCCTACACAAGTCAACCCAACAGTCGCCGGTAACCCGGGCTATCCATGGCCGGCGTTTTACCAGCCGGATGCCACCGATCAATTATGGCTGGAACGCTCGCAAGCGATCGCCGACCATGCCGACACGTATCGGCAGAAGCACGCTATTGTGCCGGCCATACGGGATAAGGAGAAAATTGCCGTTTTTGGTATTGATGTGCAACTTGGATTCGTCCATTCCAAGGGCAGTCTACGTGTGCCGGGTGCCATCGACGATGTGAATCGGGCACTGGCGTTTATCTACCGGCATATCGGCCGAATTACGTCGCTGCAGTTTTCGATGGACACCCACCGCGTGTTTCAGATTTTTCATCCGTCGTTCTGGCTTGATGGTAACGGCAACCATCCTGCGCCGTTTACACCCATTACCACCGACGATATCCGCCAGGGTAAGTGGCGTGCTATTCAGAATCCGAAGCTGGCGTACGAGTACTGCGCAACCCTGGAAAAACAGGGCAAGAAAGTGCTGGTTATCTGGCCGTACCATGCCTTGCTGGGCGGTGTCAGCCACGCCTTGGTACCCGCGGTCATGGAGGCGGCTCTTTTTCATTCCCTGCTTCGGCAGTCACAAACCCATTTCGAAACCAAGGGTACCCACCAGATGACCGAAAACTATTCGGTATTGGAGCCCGAGGTAAAGCGTATCGGGCAAACCGTGGTCGGTGAGCTTAATACAGCGTTTTTGGACTTGCTGCTGAAGCACGATCGTATTTATATCTGGGGTGAAGCCTCCAGTCACTGTGTTGCCGAGACGGTCTGGTCTTTGGAGCGCTATATCCAATCCACCGACCCGAAACTGATGGATAAAATTTACATATTTGAAGACGCCATGAGTCCGGTACCCAAAATGGGGGAGGGCGAGTTGGACTTTCCGCAAGTTGCCCGACAAGCCATTGAGGGCTTCCGCGCGGCGGGTATGCATGTGGTGAAAACCACCGATGCCATGTCATAGGAGACAAACCCATGAATACACAAAACAGTCAAAATCTTGAAAATCTCTTTGAACAGGCCCAGGAAGACGGTGTGCTGGGGGCTGCGTCCCAACAGGTGTTGGTGGAAAACCTGTCGCCCATGGTGATCGCCGGTGCTAGCGGTAAGTCGGCGGAGGAAATCGATGCCACGGAAGTCACGTTGGTCACGGCAGTTATTGACGACAGTGGTTCGATTCGGTTTGCTGGTTTGGCGGACGCCGTGCGTCAGGGTCAAAATGAAATGCTGCGGGCGCTGGCCAACAGCAAGCAGCAGGACGCTTTGATGGTGGCTCAGTGGAAGCTCGGATCGCAATCGGAACTCATTCACTCCTATGTGCCGGTGGCTGATGCCGAAGCCTTGAACAAAAAAAATTACAATCCCCAATCCGGTACCGCCTTGTACGACGTTTGGATGGACGCGTTGGCTTCCAATATCGCCTATGCCCAAACCCTGGCGGCAACCGGCGCACAGGTTACATCCATTGCGTTGATCATCACCGACGGCCAAGACCAGCATTCACACCGCTATTTGGCACGTGACTGTCGCAAGCTCGCCACCGAGTTGCTGCAATCGGAGACGTTTCACCTGGCTTTTATCGGTGTGGGTGAGCAGCGGGAGTTTCAGGTGGTGGCCGAGGAAATGGGATTTATGCCGGCGTCGGTTTTGGTCGCCGATGCCACGGCCTCGGCGATTCGCCGCGCCATCAACCTGGCATCGCAGAGCATCATTCGTGCATCGCAGGGATTGATCCAGCCCGGCTCACAGGCCGGCTTTTTTCACCCTGGACCTTGATCGGGTCAGTGGGCGGCGCGATACGGATGTCGCGTTCGGTCCACGGCCATTGGTGGTTTCCAGGCGGCCCGCTACGGTTGCTTGCCACGTACACGGCATCGTGATTATATTGTTATTTTTACCCTAAAGGACTCTCGACCATTGCCCGAGAATATTTCCGAAGCCGAGTTTCTACGCCGGCACCAAAGCGAGCGTTATAAAAAGCCAAAGCTCATGGTGGATATCTCGATATTCACCATTTTTGATGATGCGCTTAGGGTCCTGATGGTCAAGCGTGGCCAACATCCTTTCAAAGGCATGTGGTCGCTGCCGGGCGGAGCGGTACATGTCGATCGCGATAGTCCGGGCGGATTTGATGAAACCCTTGAAGATGCCGCCAAGCGGGAGTTGATCGAAGAAACAGGTGTCAAGGCTCGCTATCTTGGCCAGGTTAAAACCTATGGAAACGCCAGCCGAGACCCGCGAGACTGGACCGTCAGCGTTGCGTATTTTGCGTTGATGGATAGCGGCAACATCGCACTGCAACACGGCAGCAAGCTCATTGACGCCGGCTGGCATACGGTTCGGAAAAACGGCGTGGGTGTCAGCCTGGCATTCGATCACTCCGATATTCTCGGCGATGCCGTGCAACGACTGCGCTCAAAAGTAGAGTACACCGCCATTGCCGCCTGCTTGCTGCCAAAAGCATTTACCCTGCCGCGCTTGAAACACGTCTATGAATTGTTGTTGCAGGAAGCGATACCCAACAAATCTTTTCGGCGCCGGATCGAAAATACGGATCTTATCGTGCCGATCGAAGGGCGTTTCGAAAAAAGCAAAAAGGGTTCGAAAGCCCAACTGTTCCGCTATAAACCCAAGAAGAAGCAAACCTTGTTTTTTCCCCGCAGTATCGTTTGGGCCGAAAAGCATAATGAGTCCGGCTGATGCAGCACACTCTAAAGTCGATGCGTGGCCGAAATTGATGTGTTTGTCGATTGGGCGGCAAGATGCACACTCATGCATTAAAGCCGAATCGGAATGCTATGATAGAGGCAAGCCCTTAAGAGTTTGTTCAAGGACCATTGCATCATGATTGTCGTGGCATATGCTTAACGTTTAATCACCTCCCTCACGGTTTGCCCCACCGCTATCAATTCGGGGATGGTTATAGCTAAAACGGTATTGTACGCTTATGTTTGGTCCATATAGCGGTTTGTGATGATGGTGCGGGATTTTCGGTCGATAGGTGGCGTCGCTTACCATAAAGAAATCTGTGACTGTTAATAAGGGTTTTACGCTAACTGGATTATGGATTTACGGCATAAGCCGTGAGTGAATGGTACAGAACATGTCAGGCTTTATGACCATTGCTTTTCGATAACAAAAACTCATAGTTACGAAGGCCATTTATCGCCGAAAATTTATGAGCATATAAATTCAGGAAAGCTTTTGACAAGTCAGTTGCGTAAAGGTACAAAGGTGAGACTTATTTTGTTAGCCGTTTGGTGTTCTTTTCAGCATAAATCCAGCCTTCCAGCCTTCCAGGCTGAACGGCTATGCTTCGTGACTGGATTATTGGCACTATCAGTTATCCATTGTCAAGGTTAATATACACCAGCAAATGGTGACCGATTAATTCTACAGCGCGATTTAAGCAAACCACTGATGGTAAATATTGAATCTTACAGAGCCCTTAGGCATGGCAGCAAGTAATATTATACGTCATGAATTAGAAGAGCGTCTTGTTTTGCGAAACAGTATTCACACGGTTAAAATAATGGGTCGGCAAGCCACGTAAAATAAGGTAAACTACTCTAAGGTTAAATGACATAATCGTAAACTAAATAAAGCGCTTGATTAAAATCTAAGAACACATGATTGACGTCAATTAAAGTGTCAATAGCTCGCTTTCGGATGGAAAAATGTGCTAATTATGTTGAACCAATTTTAAATCGAAATTGTTGGAAGGGATTTAATGAAAAAACTTTTATATATAGTATTCCCCCTCAGTTTGATGCTTGTATTTGCTTGCAGCTCAGATTCAGGGGGGCCAGCGCAGCCCGCAGGAGAACAAACCACTACCACTAGCGCTACCACCGTTTCAGGTGTGGTCAGTGATGTGGCCAGCGGCAGTGTTACGGTAGACAACATTGTTTACGATACCAGTCAGGCCACGGTAAGCATAAATGGCCTGGCCGCGGCCGATGATGAATTGCGGTCCGGCATGGTGGTAACCGTCAATGCATCCATCGACCTGCCGGCCAATACAGGTGTGGCCAATGCCATCGTGTATTTTCAAGCACTCAAAGGTACGGTTGGATCCAGTCAGGGCGGTACCCTGGTGGTAGATGGAAAAACCGTACAAATCACTCCGAAGACTGTGGTTTCCGGCACCGTTGGTGTAGGCAGCGTTGTCGAAGTCAGCGGACAGGTGTTTTTCGATTCCGTTCGGGCGACCATGATTGAGGTGGATGATGATTCCACAACCGGCACCGGCACAACGAATCCCAATCTCCCGCCGAATCATACTGACAATCAGGAAGGTGTACTGCACGGCGCCGGCAAAAACATGCCGTATAGCAATGGTTGTACCGCGTGCCACGGCCCAACCCTGGAAGGCGATCTCGGTCCCTCTTGCTTTAGTTGCCATGATAAGGAATGGCGTGAAAGCGCACCGAGTACCGGTGGCGGCACATTGCCCCCCAACCATACCGATAATCAGGAAGGTGTGTTGCACGGCGTCGATAAAAACATGCCTTATACCAGTGGCTGTACCGCGTGCCACGGTCCTACCCTGGAAGGCGATCTCGGTCCCTCATGCCTCAGTTGCCATGGCAAGGAGTGGCGTGAAAATGCTCCGGCTAGCGGTGGTAATACCGGAGGCAATACAGGTGGTGGAAGCACATTACCGCCCAACCACACCGACAGTCAGGAAGGTGTACTGCATGGTGTAGGTAAAAACATGCCGTTTACAAACGGTTGTACCCTATGTCACGGTCCAAGCCTGGAAGGTGGCGATGTAGCGCCTTCGTGCTACAGTTGCCATGGCCAGGAATGGCGTGAAAATCCTTCGGATACCGGCAATGGTGGTGGTGGAACAAACGCTGGCGGGGTTGACGCTGCCAATGGCATGGCTATCTATCAAATCAAGTGCGCGGTCTGCCACGGTCCTGACGGAACCGGTGGTTCGGCCGAGGCAATCCGTGGCGAAAGTGCCGAGGATATTTTCGGAGCGCTTGCGGTAGTGGAAGATATGAGCAGTATCGTGCTCAGCGATATGGAAATAGCCGATTTGGTGGCGTTTCTAAATATGCCGCTGGACTCGCCGACGCCGACGCCGACGCCGATGCCGATGCCGATGCCGATGCCGACACCGACACCGACACCGACACCGACA
>Ga0114931_10010648_pt1 | contig 10942 bp, 10 predicted proteins | sample 2SBtaG_FD_89579 | JGI IMG/M metagenome (GOLD analysis project Ga0114931, IMG submission 89579) | Deep subsurface microbial communities from Kolumbo volcano to uncover new lineages of life (NeLLi) - 2SBTROV14_V59a metaG | ecosystem: Environmental > Aquatic > Marine > Volcanic | place: Kolumbo...
CGCCCTCACGAAAGAAAATCTCGGTTGGGACAAGGACAAGATGTTCGAGGTCCCGGAGGAGGCGGGCCTCCACTTCCGTCGCGCCGTCGAGAAGGGTGGCGCCCTTCACGCCGAGTGGGACCGCCGCTTCGCCGCCTTTCGCGGCGCTCACCCGGAGCTCGCAGAGGAATGGGAGCGGCGCCTTCGTCTCGAGCTTCCGGAGGGTTGGGACGACGCATTACCGTCGTTAGAGACCGGGGAGAATCTCGCCACGAGAGAGGCGTCCGGTAAGGTGCTCAACCAAATTGCGGTGCGCGTGCCGGAGCTCATCGGAGGCGATGCGGATCTTTCTTCGTCGACGAGAACCGCGCTCAAAGACATGGGCTCGTTCGACGCTCAGACCGGTGCGGGCCGAAATATCCACTTCGGCGTCCGCGAGCACGCGATGGGAAGCATCGTCAACGGCATGGCGTATCACGGCGGAGTTCGCGGCTACGCTTCCACTTTCTTCGTGTTCGCCGACTATATGCGGCCGCCGGTGCGCCTCGCCGCTCTCGCCAAGCTTCCGGCGATCTACGTGTGGACGCATGACTCGGTTGGCGTGGGCGAAGATGGTCCGACGCACCAGCCCGTGGAGCAATTGATGTCGCTCCGCGTCATGCCGAACCTTCATGTTCTGCGGCCCGCGGACGCGAACGAGACGCTCGAAGCGTGGCGGCTTGCCATGGAGAGGACCGACGGGCCCACGGCCCTCGTCCTCACTCGGCAGAAAATCGCGACATTCGACCGCGATGCGCTCGGCGAGGCCTCAGGAACACGCCGCGGCGCTTATGTCCTCGCGGAGGCCGAGGGCGACGGGCCGCCGGACGCCCTGATTCTCGGCACCGGGTCGGAAGTGACGCTCGCGCTCGCGGCGCGGGAGCGGCTCGCCCGAGACGGGGTGCGGGTTCGTGTCGTGTCGATGCCGTGTTGGGAGATCTTCGAAGCCCAAAGCGACGACTACCGGGAAACGGTTCTACCGGACGCCGTGAAAGCCCGAGTCTCCGTGGAAGCCGGCGTCACACTCGGCTGGGAGCGTTACCTCGGCGACGAGGGCCGGGCCATCGGGATCGACCGTTTCGGCGCCTCGGCTCCCGGCAACGTCGTTTTCGAGAAGCTCGGCTTGACGGTCGAAAGCGTGGTGGAGACCGTCAAACGTCTCGTGTGAGGCTTACGGCGGCGGGCGGAATCATGCCCGGGGAGAGCGTGCTCGAGGTCTCCGCTCTCTCCAAACACTACGGTGAGCGTGAAGCCGTGAAATCGATCTCTTTCACTCTTAGAAAGGGTGAGGTGTTCGGGCTGCTCGGTCCTAACGGCGCTGGGAAAACGACGACGATCGGGATGATTGCAGGCATCCTTCCATGCACGGAGGGTACGGTCCGCGTCGCGGGCGAGCTCGGACTCGTGCCGCAGCGCATCGCTGTCTACCCTTCGCTCACGGCCGAGGAGAACCTCGACTTCTTCGCCCGCATCTACGGTCTTCCTCCCGGTGAGCGCCGAGCTCGCATCGCTTCTTTACTGGAGCTCGTGGGATTGACGGCGCGGGCGCGTGACCGCGTGGCTGACTTCTCCGGGGGAATGAAAAGGCGTCTCAATCTCGTGTGCGGTGTCGCTCACGAGCCCGACGTCGTGTTGCTCGATGAGCCGACCGTTGGCGTCGACCCCCAGTCGCGCGAGCGTATTTATGAGGCGTTGTCCGCTCTAGCCGATAGAGGGTGCGCGCTGTTGCTGACGACGCATTACATGGATGAGGCGGAGCGACTGTGTGCGCGACTCGCCATCATGGACGAGGGGCATTTCGTCGCCGAAGGCTCCATCGCGGAGCTCGTTCGCCGCGCCGGGATCGATCGCCACGTCGAGCTCATGCTCTCACGACCGCCGGGGGAGAAGCTCGATGCGAGGTTGAGGGGGCTCGGTGCGCACTCGGAGTCGGAGCGTGTCTACCGGCTGACGGGCTCGGACTCCCTCAGGGCGCTGCCCGAGATCCTCGCTCTCGTGACGTCGGCGGGAAACCTGTTGCAGGAGCTCGAGGTCCATCGGGCGAACCTGGGCGACGTGTTTCTTCAGTTGACGGGAAAGGCACTGAGAGACTGAGACGTTCACAGGGGTTGTGCGAGCTGCGGACGGTGCTTTTCGAGCCACTCTCGTACCGAGACGGTGGCGACCTTTTCCACTTGCCGGATGCGCTCGCGCGACAAGCCCAGGGCTTCGCCGATCTCCTCGAGCGTGCACTCTTTCGGGTAGCCGATTCCGTGGCGCATCGAGAGAATGACTCGCTGACGCTCGGGCAGCGCGTGCAAAACGGCCTCGATCGAGCGGTTCGTTTCCGCTTCCATCGTTTCGTCGAAGGGAGTGGGGCTGTCACGGTCGTCGAGGGTATCTCCGAGGTTTCGTTCGCCTCCAGCGATCGGGGCGTCGATCGAGTGGATGGGCGCGATCGCCGGGAGGAGCTCGGCGAGCTTGTGCTCGGGCAAGCCGATTTCGCGCGAGATCTCCGAATTTTCTGGGCGGCGGCCGAGCTTTTCTCCGAGCCGCGCCTGGGCCATGAGGGTTTCGCGGACTTCCGGAATACGGTTCACCGGGATCCGGATCGTCCGGGCCTTTTCCGCGAGCGCGCGCCGGATGCCTTGCTGAATCCAATGAGTAGCGAAGGTCGAAAAGCGGGCGCCGACGGTAGGGTCGTAGCGATCCACCGCACGCATCAGGCCGAGGTTGCCTTCCTGGATCAGGTCGATGAAATCGAAGCCGCGCCCGCGAAATCGTTTCGCCACCCAGACGACGAGCCGCAAATTCCGTTCGACGAGCGCCCGTCGGATTTCTTCCATTTCGGTCAAAGCGGCCGCGACGGCTCGAAGCCGCGTCTTCGTGAACCCGGGCGGCAGGGTGGTCTTGCCGGGACTCTTCGTTGATTCAGACAGTCGGTACGCGAGCGCTTCGACCCTTGCGAGCCGGCGTCTCGTCGAAGGTGTCACCGGCCGCGCGGGTGCGGCGATCTCGGTCGTCGGGACGGTCGTCGCGGTGTGTTTCGCTCGCCTCAGCAGGCGCAGGAGGCGCCGGCGCGCGATCCATAGAGCGCGCCCGAGCCGACGCTCCTCCTCGGCGGTCAGGAGATCGTGGCGGCCCGCGAGGTTCATGAAGTAGCCCAGGTCGTTTCGTGTGAAGGGGATGTCCGTCTCCGCCTCATCGGTGTGCGGAGGCGCAGGTGGAACGAGGTCCCAAGCCGGTCCGTGGAGCTCAAAGCTTGCGGTCTCCACTTCGTAGCTGAGAGGAGGGAAGGTTTCGAAGTCGACGTTTGTCGTCATGCCGTACCTGCCGGATTCGAGGAGGAGCCCCGCGATGGAGAGTGAGCTGAATGAGCCGAATAAGGAAGCGGCACCAGGTCGACCATCTGGCGGCGCGCCTGTCTCTCGTTCAAGAGCAGCAAGGTGAGAGGCATATTGTCGAGGAGTTTCTGGATGTGATAGTTGAGCGTGCTCCAAACCGGCCGGAGCCCGCAATCCTGGTTGTGAACGCAGCGGCTCTCGTCGCCCGTGAAACGCTGGCAAATGGCCGCGTGGGTCAGAAAACTTCCGAGAGCGCGCACGACGTCGCCCACCGAGATCTCTTCGGGCGCTCTCGTCAGGCGAAAACCGCCCTTCACTCCCCGAACCGACTCCGCCAACCCAGCTCTGGACAATTGGTGCAGGATTTTCTCCGCGTAGGCTCTCGAGATACCCTCGTCCGCGGCCACTTCCCGGACGGTTACGGGGCGGAGCTCCGACTCGTGGCGGGCGAGCTGTAACAAGCACCGGAGCCCGTACTCTTCCTGTGCGGTAATCTTCATCCACGTCATTGTTTCTAAATCTGACATTTTTGTCAAGTATTGATGGTATATACTTCGCGCTTCCGGGGAGGAGATGTTTTTCGAACGTGACGGCTCTTATTGCGCTCATAGAAAAAGACTTCAAGCTCCTCTTGCGCGATCGCCTGGCGCTCCTGTTGCTTTTGCTGGCGCCCGTCGTCGTCATCACGGTGGCCGGGTTTTCGCTGTCGACGCTCTACCGTAGCTCCCGCCACACGTTTCCCGTGGCCGATCTCGACGGCGGCGCCGTTGCCCGCCGGCTCGTCGAGACGCTCTCGGAATCGGACGAGCTCGCCGTCGTCGAAGTCGGCGCCGAAGAGGCGCGCCGGCTCGTCGCGGACACGCCCCGCGCGGGCGCGGCACTCGTGATTCCCGAGGGGTTTTCCGACGCCTTCAGCGCAGGTGAACCGGTGGAGCTCCTACTGTGGAGCGATCCGGTCAAACATCTCGAGGGACTCAAGATTCGTGCGGCGGTGGAGCGGGCGCGGGGTGGTTTGACGGCTACACAAGTCGCGGCCCGCATCGCGGTCGTCCAAGTCCTGACTCATGCGGGCGAGGTCGATTTCGAAGCTTTGTTCGAAGACTCGGCGGAGCTCGCCTCGCGCTTGCTGGACAAGTCGGTTGCGCTGCGTGAGGAGAGCGTTTTCGAAGGACCGACGGAGTTCAACACCTTCGACCAGAACGTCCCGGGTTTCAGCATTACGTTCTTGCTTCTCGGCATGCTATTCGGCGTGGGGCTCGGTCTTCTGGACGAAAGAGAGTGGGGCATGCTCGACCGGCTCGCGTCGAGTCACGTCGGGTCGAAGACGGCGATCACGGGAAAAGTCTTGTCCCGTTTCGTCATCGGCTCGGTCCAGATGGCGATTCTCTTCGCGTTCGGGCGCGTGGCCTTCGGTATCGCGCTGGGGCCGTCGATCATGGCGCTCGCCGTCGTCATACTCGGAGTTTCGTTCGCCTCGGCAGCCTTCGGTCTGCTGGCGGCGACGGTGGCGCCGACCCGCGAGGCGGTTCTGCCCATGGGAACGATTGTCATCGTTGCGATGGCTGCCGTGGGCGGCTGCTGGTGGCCCATCACCATCGAGCCTCATTGGCTCCAGCAGATCGCTCACGTATTTCCCACGGCCTGGGCGATGGATGCGTTCAACGATCTGATGTTGCGGCGAAGAGGCTTCGCCGAGGTGTGGCCCGCCGCGGCCGCGTTGATCGGCTTCGGGTGCGTGTACCTGATCGCGTCGTGGCGGCTCTACGATCGCTGGAGAGTGTCGTGATCGCGGTCTTGCCGGGTGCCGTGCTCGTCGCACAACTGTCGGCGGGCGCCATCGTGGCGCGCGCGAAGAACGAAGACCTGCGGATTCGAGACTTGGAGGCGAACGCTCAGCTCGAAATCCTCTCTGGCGGCGAGCGCAAGACTCGACGCATGCGCCTGTCCTTGAAACGAGACGGCGTCAACTACCGGGCGCTCTTCGAGATCCTGGAGCCGCGCGCGATGACCGGGACGAAGTTTCTCGTCCAGGCCGAGAGGGGAAAGCGAAATCGGGAATGGGCCTACTTTCCCGACTTGGACCTCGTCCGCTCGATTCCCGGAAAAAGTCAGGACGATGCGTTTCTGGGCTCCGATATTACCTACGCCGATCTCGCCGGAGGAGCTCACCTCGACGACCTGCTTCACCGTCTCGTCGGTGAGGTAACCGTCGATGGTGAGGAGTGCTATCTCCTCGAAGGCACGCCGCGGCACGAGATCGTTTATGGAAAGTTACGCGGATACGTACGCAAAACGGACTTCGTCACCGTCAAGGCGGAGTTCTTCGACTCCGGCGGGCGTTTGGTCAAACAGGCGCACTTGACCGACGTGCGCGATTTGGGCGGCGGCATCGAGCTCGCCTACCGGATCGAAATGCGGAACGTCGTGACCCATAGTGTGAGCGTCCTCACGCTGAGTGACGTTCGCGTCAATCAAGACCTTTCGCTGGATGATTTCACGGCGGACGCGCTGCCGGGACGTTCATCACCATGAAGATCGCCAGTGTGGGGACCGCATTTCCCGACAACTACTATTCTCAAGAGGTGCTTTCCGGAGCTCTCAAGAAACGCTGGGCCGGGCGCCACTACAACCTGGAGCGGCTGGAGCAGCTCCACAGAAACGTGCTCGTCGGCGGGCGACACCTCGCTTTGCCGCTCGAGCGCTACGAGGAGCTCGAATCCTTCACCGAGTTCAATAACGCCTACATCGAAGTGGCCGTCGATATTGGCGCCCGCGCGATCGAAGCGGCCATTGCGCCGCTCGGACTCTCGCCTTCGGAGCTCGATCATATCTTCTTCGTGACGACGACCGGTGTCGCGACGCCGTCTATCGACGCGCGAATCGCCAATCGGCTGTCATTCCGCACCGACGTGAAGCGCTCGCCGTTGTTCGGGCTCGGCTGCGTCGCGGGTGCCGTGGGAATTGCGCGCGCCTTCGACTATTTGAAATCCTATCCCGGACAGGTGGTGATTCTCCTTTCGGTCGAACTTTGCAGCTTGACGCTCCAGCGTGAGGATCTTTCGATTCCGAACATCATCGCGTCAGGCCTTTTCGGAGACGGTGCCGCCGCGGTCGTGCTCACCGGCGACGACCGCGAGGCGAAGGGACCCTCGGTGGTCGCGACCCGGTCCGTGTTCTATCCGGATACCGAACGGGTGATGGGGTGGGACATCTCGAACGCCGGGTTTCGGGTCGTGCTCTCCGCCGATGTGCCGAAGCTCGTCTCGAGGGAGATCCGAAGCAATGTGGACGGATTCCTGAAAGCGCAAGGTCTGACTCTCGCTGACATCGGGACGTTCATTTGCCACTCAGGTGGACCGAAGATCCTGGACGCGTTCCGCCAGGCGCTCGATGTGCCCGAGGATGCACTCGCGTTGACGTGGGATAGCTTGAAGCGCGTCGGAAACCTCTCCTCGGCCTCGGTCCTGATGGTGCTCGGCGATACGCTTCGTTCCCGTGCGCCCGCGGCCGGAACCTACGGGCTACTCCTCGCCATGGGCCCCGGTTTTTGCTCCGAGCTCATCCTGCTGAAATGGTGAGCGCGTATCTGGTCTTCCTGCTCGTCCTCGCCGGGGAGCGTGTCGTCGAGCTTCTCATCAGCCGCAGGAACGCCCGTTGGTCTCTCGCTCAGGGCGGCATCGAGTACGGTGCGGACCACTTTGGCGCCATGAAGCTCTTGCACGGGAGTTTTTTCGTCGCCTGCGCCCTCGAGGTCTCGTTGTTGAAGCGCCCTTTTATCCCGGCGCTCGCGGCGGCGATGCTCGTTCTCGTTCTCGCCGCCGAGGGACTTCGCTACTGGGTGATATTCACGCTCGGCAAACGCTGGAACGTGCGTGTCCTCGTCGTGCCCCGGCTTGCTCCGATCCGGACGGGGCCGTACCGGTTTTTGCGCCATCCGAACTACGTCGCCGTCGTCATCGAGGGTTTCGCCGTGCCCTTGGTACATACCGCGTGGTGGACGGCCCTCGGGTTCAGTTTGCTCAACGCTGGGTTGCTCGTCGTGCGCATCCGGTGTGAGAACGCCGCCCTCCGGGCTCACTACGGTGAAGCGTGAGCTCGATTACGAGGGCGGGAGTGCTTCGAGAAATCCGAGACGTGCTCGCCGAGCATCTACAGGTGAGCGGCGTCGACGAGCACACGCACTTGTTTCGGGATCTCGAGCTCGACTCCGTCCAGCAGCTCACCTTCGTCGTGGAGATCGAGAACCATTTCGAAATCTGTTTCGATGACGGCGATGAGGCCACGATTCAAACCGTTGGCGACGTCGTCGACGCCGTTTCGCGGAAGCTGCTCGACTCGTGAGTGAACCTTGCACCTTGATCGAATGTTTCGAGCGTGCCGCGGGACGTGCGTCGCTCGGGGTGCGGTTCGTCGGGCGGTCGCTGCGGGCTCCCGACACGCACCACACCTACGCTGACATCGCCGAGCGAGCGCTAGGGCTTGCGGGCGGTCTCCGGGCTATCGGTATTTGCCCGGGAGATCGTGTCGCGATCGCGCGACCGACGGGTGTGGGCTTCTATGAGGCTTTCTTCGGGACACTTCTCGCGGGCGCCGTGCCCGCCCCGCTGCCGCTACCGCGTCGGTTCGGGCCGCGCACCGATTACGTGTGCACTACCGCTCGCATGCTGCACGCCTGCGGGGCCCGCCTGGCTCTCGCGTCGGAGCGAACTTTCTCAGCGGTCTCCGAGGCGGCGGTGGAGCTCGAGCTCGGCGCCCGCCTCACGCTTCCGGCTCGAACGCTGAGCCCCCCGACCGTTCATCCACAATCGCTCGCGCTCGTACAGTTCACGTCGGGGACCACATCCGCGCCCAAACCCATCGGCCTGACCCATGAGCAACTTCTCGCCAACGTTCGGGCGATCTTGAAGGCCTTCGTAGCAGCCTCCGAGGGTGATGGTTTCGAGCACTCCGGGCTTTCGTGGCTGCCGCTGTACCACGACATGGGACTCGTGGGCTCACTCTTGACGGCGATCGTGCACCCGGGCCCCCTCACGCTGATGGCACCGGAGCTGTTCGTCTCGCGCCCCGCGAGCTGGCTCCAAACGATCTCGAAGGTTCGCGCGAGCGTGAGCGCGGCACCACACTTCGCCTACGCGTTTTGCGTGGACCGGGTGCGCGACGAGGAGCTCGCGGGCGTGGATCTTTCGAGCTGGCGGCTGGCGCTCGACGGTGCCGAGACGGTAACGCCGAGGACGCTCGAGAGATTCTATGAGCGTTTCCGGCACTATGGACTTCGGGAAGAAGCCGTCACCCCGGTGTACGGTCTGGCCGAGGCCGGGCTCGCGGTGACGTTCTCGGACCCGAGGCGGCGGTTTCGTGTGCTCCGCGACGACGGTTCTCGGGGAAGGGATCTCGTCAGTGCGGGGAGACCACTCGATGGCTTCGAAGTACGGATTCAGGCCGGCCGGGTTCTCGTTCGGGGTCCATCGGTCGTGTCCGGCTACTGGGGGCAGCCGGACACGCGCGAGGACGGATGGCTCGATACCGGAGACGAAGGGTTCCTCGAGGATGGGGAGCTCTATCTGACAGGCCGAGACTCGGACAAGATCGTGCTCCGAGGAGCCAACTACCCCCCTGAACTGTTCGAGGAGGCGCTCGAGCACGCATCGGGTCTGCGTCCGGGGAGTGTCGCGGCGTGCGGCGTCGTCACCGACGCGGGTGAAGAGCTCTGCATCCTCGCCGAGATCGGTCCGGGAGCCGCTGACGTGAAATCGATCGAGGCCCTTCTCGCCGAGCGGACCGGGTTCGTCCCCAAACAGGTGTTGCTCCTCGACCCCGGGACACTGCCGCGCACATCGAGCGGGAAGATCCGGCGCGGCGAAGCCGCGAAACGTTTCCTGCCGTAAAGCCGGCCGTTGCGGCTCATCTGCGCTGCGTCATCCGCGGTGGGTTTATCGGTTGCGGCTGATCGGCGCCGTGCTGTTCTGGGAGCCGAGCTCCTACCGACGCATGGCCCGCTCGATCTCATCCGCGGTTCTCGGGGCGGATGCAGACAAGTTCTCGTAACCGCCTTCGGTCACGAGAATCACGTCTTCGATCATGATGGCCATCCCGAGGTCGGGCATGTAGAGCTTCGGCTCTACGGTAAACACCATTCCTGCCTCCAAAGGACGTGATTTGTCGGCACGGTCGAGAGCTTCCAGACCGATATGATGCCCGAGATCTCGTACTCGGATTCCGTTCGAAGCTGGTGATGGACCTAGACCAAGTCCTCTTTTCACGAAGTGTGTCGGTGAGGGCATCACGCCCCATACGTTCTCCGGTCCGAGGGACTCGATATCTTCTTTCGCATCGAGTCCGTGCGCTAGAAAAACTCTCGCGGCAGCTCGAACCACATCGATCATTTTTGCGCCGGGACGAATGACCGCAAGCGCCGCATCTTGTGCTTCCAAAACGACATCATAATATTTGCGCTGTTGCGATGTGAAGGTACCGGAGACGGGCAACGTTCGACAAACATCCGACGCGTACATGTTCACTTCGGCAGCGCCGTAATCGATAAAGAGAAGCTCTCCGTCGCGCATGATTCTGTCCGTCGAATTGTAGTTTTCGAAGCGCAAGGAATAGAGTGTAAGCGCCGACGTACCGGAAGCGACGATGGGCGGGAAAGCGATGCGCTGTGCCCCTTCACGCTTCCACACATACTCCATGCGGCCGGCCACCTCCAGGTCGTTCATGCCCGGCTCGACGGTATTCATGATCTCGATCAGTCCCAAAGCGCTGATCTGAGAAGCCCGCCGCATCAAAGCGATCTCGTGAACATCCTTTACCTCTCGCATCCGTTGCACAATCGCGGCAACGTTCTCTATTCGCGCTTTCGGAAAACGCTCGGTGATGTCGCTCTCGAATTGCTGTCGAGCGGTCAGCGGCTTCGACAGGCCCGGTGGTGCATAGGGGTGGGTAGGATCGATGAGAAGAAATATTTTCTCGGCGCCAGCGATACTCTTCAGCCAGCTCGAAAATTCCTCGATAGGACGCGTCTCCTCGAAACCGGTGGCCTTCTCGGCCTGGTGACCCGGGGAAAGACGTCGAACCGGCTGATTCCAGCTCGCCTCTCGGAATGATTTTTCGCCGACGGGAAAGTTCACCGCCGCGAATTGAAAGCGCTCCGGCACAAAGAGGATCTCCCGCCGTTCAGGCGGAGTGTTGATCATGACAGCAATGGCGTAGGGCGACTCGACTCCGGTCAGGTACCAGAAATTTGAGTTCTGACGGACGAGGCCGAACGGGTTGGTCAGATCGCTTCCCTGGAGAATGATGACGCCCTCTCCAGCCTGTTCCGCCAGTCGGCTGCGGCGAGCGGCATAGACGTCTGGAGAAAAGGCGATGTCACTCTGGGCGGTGGCCGGGGTAGCAAGAAATACGAGAAGTCCCAGAGAAGAACACGAGAACGCAGTTCGTGTCCATCGACTCATTGCGGTTGCTTTCTTCATCGAGGGCGATCCTACCTCATTGCGCCGCAGAAATTCCGGCCATGGTCAGCCTGATAGCGACCGGCTTTTTGTTCAGCAAGACAACGCCCGAAACGTCGTCTGATCGGAAAACCCGGTGGCCTCATACAC
>Ga0114931_10010649_pt1 | contig 10941 bp, 27 predicted proteins | sample 2SBtaG_FD_89579 | JGI IMG/M metagenome (GOLD analysis project Ga0114931, IMG submission 89579) | Deep subsurface microbial communities from Kolumbo volcano to uncover new lineages of life (NeLLi) - 2SBTROV14_V59a metaG | ecosystem: Environmental > Aquatic > Marine > Volcanic | place: Kolumbo...
CCGATGCCGACGTTGCCCGTAGCCATTGTTGAACCATAACCTAAACCTGTCCCAAAAATAAGGTTTCCTATATTAAGCTGGTTAGAACCAGTTAGTACGGGTGAATCTATTTGGTGTCCAATCAAGATATTGTTAGAAACAGAACCAACAGAATTACGCCCATTATCATACCCTAAAAATATATTATAATGAGAATTAGTTATAGTACTGGGTGAAACAAATCCTGAATATCTACCAAGAAAAACATTACCCGTACCCTGCCAAGCTCTACCAGCCCAACCGCCAACATAAGTATTATAATTATCTGCAGAACCTGAACCATAACCAGCATATATACCTATTCCAATGTTCTCAGTTCCAGAAGTTAAACCTGTAGAAAGCGACCTATATCCTATTGCTACATTAGTCCCTCCTGTTTGTAATGATTTAAGTGCTTCTGCACCAAGAGCTACATTTCCAGTCCCTGATTGATAATTAGCCAAAGCATTATAACCTGTGCTAACAGTTGTCCACCCCAGTTTCATATAAGGCGCATTGTTCCAGTAGATACCACCGACGGAATTATCCTCTTTATACCAAGTTGAATCTGCTGTAGATTCATAGCCACCAGTATCTAAATAAGAAGTCGCGGTATTATCATTGATTGTTTTAACTCTATATTGAGCGGCAGTATCTGTGCCATCACCACGATAGATTCTCCTTCCGATAACTCTTGGGTCATCTGAAATAGGAATATTTGTTAGTTGGACAGCGGTTTCGGAAGGTCCCAATGTAATTGATTTTCTATAACTACTACCAGAATATGCTGCTTTTGTATCTCCCTCTGCGGTATAATAAACAACAGAATAAGTATAAGAATTTCCCGGCGTTAAACTACCACCAGTTGTTCCTGCTAAATTGAATGTTGCAAGTGGCTGGTCAACAGAAACAAAATTTATAGAACCTGCTAAATCCAATGCTTTTTGAGCTGTTGTTTGGGGATAACCTAAACCTATCCCCACCTTTGCTAAAGGAGAAGTATCCACTGAAAATATAGAGCGACCATTTGTTGTGTCATAAATATCTAAAGCATAACTTGGATTCGTCGTCCCGATGCCGACGTTCGCCCCATTAATAGTAATTACTCTTTTTAAAACTAATTCTATTAATTCTTGTTGTAATAAATTTAAATCAATTAAAAATTCTTTAATATCTAATGCCATTATGTCCAACTTCCTATATTTACCAATAAATCATTTGAATATGTTAAAACAGAAACAAAACTTCCTGTTCCTATATATTGAATAATTGAACCAATTCTACTCCCTGTTATTCCTGTACTGGTTCCTGAAATAATATATTTCATTGTATAATGTGGATTATTTTGTGAAGAATCCACTGGTGAAACTTGTTGATTAATAATACTTCCTGTTATATTTTGATTTGCTAAAGACCCTATTGTCGAAGGGCTGTTTATTGTGATATTTGGTAAACTTGTAACAGAACCATTATACGGATTAACAACTTGAATACTTCCTGCAGTTATTATTCTAGAACTTCCTAACTCTGAAAAATTAGTTATTATTCTATTTGAACCTAAATTGCTATAATTATTTACATTTACAGAACCATTAATTATCCACGGGGCCGTTCCTTGATAAACCTTACTTCCTGGATATAAATTTGTATTTAATACACTACCAATCCCTGTCCATGTGGTACCTAAATTAATATTATCACCTGATTGAATGTATACTGAATCGACTATTGCGCTCACTGAACCAATAGTTATTGTCGGCATACTAGTAATTGAACCAACTGTAAATAAATGACCCGAACTATCTATCTTTGCCTGATAATTATCAATATAATCTTGAAGAATCATAAAATGTTCTTCTACTGTATTGCCACTTACTGTTCTTTGATTTGAACGTATTTTTTTTCCAGTGTTTGTGCTGTCATCTGGAATCTGTACATAATTTTCTACCATTAGATATAATCCTCAAAAACATTTATTTTAAGTGAATGGTTATTAGGTAAAGTTAATTGACTTCCTGTCTATTCAACTCTAAATTCCCCCCAATAATTACCAGTAACAAAAGTATCTGGACTTCCTAACCAACTATATTGAACATTTCCATTACTAGCGTTTGTTATTTCAGCTGTTCCACTATAAAAATATGAATAATCTTGTAAATTTCCCATATGAAAAAATACTGAGCCACCTGTTAAATCTATTGGAGTACCATCATTATATTGTAAAGTTACAGCTAATTTAGGTAACGTATCTTGTTTTTTTATATTAAATATATTTGTCATTATTCTTTTATTGTTATATTATTTAATGATGTTTTTAATATGATACTCATATTGCTTGGATTATTTATTACTATATTATTTGAAGAAGTATTTAAATCAAAAATATTTTCAGATTGGAATATGCTTTGCTCTAAAAACATAAAACTTAACGGTGTGGGCATCCAAAATCCTTTGAAATTATGTTTTTGTATTTTACCTTTTGTAGAAAAATTCATACTGTTATTGTCTGTTTTTAATATTATTGTCATTTTGATAAATCTATATATACTAGTTTATTTCGAGTTCTAACTGTAGAAGATTTTCTACCTCTATTTGTTCTTCCAATATCTACTTGTTCAATTTGTCCTTTTAAGCTCGTGTTTGGAATATTTTGACTTCCTTGATACATAACCTCTTGTGGACCGATATTTCCTGAACCTGAATAATCTGACCAGTTCCCGACAACTCTTATATCTTCATTGGCTATTGTACTGCTCACTTCAGGAAAATCATTCATATCTAATACTATATCCCCAATAGTATCATTTACAAATATTATTCTATCCGAACCAGGAATTCTAATTGTTGCCATCTTTTTTTAAATTCTCCCAAAATTTATTTTCTTCATCTTTTTTAAATCTTAGTAAACATTCTCCACATATTAATTTATTTCTATACATAATAAACCCTTCATTTCCACATATAAAACATTTTTGTCTTTCCATTTTATGCTTCTATCCACCTACATCTGCAACTTCCATGAACTGGAATTATACCAAATGATTCATTTATATTATAAATATCTCCATCTAATGATTCACATTCTGGACACGGATGTGTTGATTGTGTTACAAATTCTACTCTTCTTTTACCCTTATCTTGTAAGCTTAATAATGTACCATCGGCTCTAAATCTAACTGTTTCAGTTCTAGCGATTTGATATGGTCTTTTATCCGCACTTATTGCTAATTTTTTTTCTCCATTTTTCATTATATATCTATCTTTTAATTTAAGTTTTTTAATTTCATTTGATAATGTTTTTAGCCCTTTATTTTCTTCAAAACCTTTTTTCATAATTTCTCTTAATTTTTCTACCTGTTTTTTATTTAGTAACCCTAGTGCTCTGTCTTGAGCATTTTTTGCTGCAAGATTTGTAAACTGGTCACCTGCAATTCTTTCTAAAATATGATTTTTAATTTGAACATATTCTCCTACCCATTCTTCTAAGCTATAATCTTTTTCATACTCATCTATTACTTCTTTAACTGATTCAAAAGCTTTATCTTCTGTAATACTATAATTTTTAACTATTTTAGCTTCAATTTCTTGAGGAGCTTTACCAAGTAAATATTCTTTCTCTATACTATTTTGTATTTTATGATTCATTTGTTGAGGTGTTTGTTGTAAAGTAATCTGTCTTTTAAATTGTTTTTTTGCTTGTCTGTTATCTCTTCTCATTTGTTTTAAATTTTCAACATTAACTTCTTCAATATCAATATCATCTAACAATGCTAATTTCTTTTCATATTGCATTCTTAACCCTTGACTAATTTGAGAAGTTGAACTTAATAATTTTTGATAAGAATTTCTAAGTTTATCTTTTTCTGCTTCTGTTTGTTTGCCCCATATAACTTTATAATCTACATTTGTATATCCATTTTTTTCTAACAATTTATCAAACAACTGAGTTTTTAAAACAAATCCAATTTGTTGCTGATAAGCTTTTATTTTTCTTGAAAATCCTTCATCTTGAATTTTAACTGCACCAACAAAACTTCTTTCTGCACCTAATATCGATTCAGGCATTTGAAAAGCATATGACATTAATTTCATATCATTATCTAGCAATTCTTTAAACTTTTCACTTATATTACCAAAATCTAATACTTTCATTTCTACATTTGGTCCCGTTACCCATTCAGTAGATTCATTCATATATTGTAAATTTTTACCAAACCCATTAATATCTTCTTGGCTCGGATAATCTTCTTTTTCTACATTCCCAATTTTTGCATGAATAGGTGAATTAGCTTTTCTTTTCATTAATGTATGTACTGATTTTTGCGTACTTAAAAAATTATCTATTATAATGATGCCTGAATATATTATTCCATAACCATAAGCACTACTTCCAATTTGATTAATATTTATCTGTATAATATTATCTTTATCTAAAGGTATAACTTCTTTTTTAGTTAATATTTTATTATAATCTAATACTTGATTAATTTCTTTAATAACTCCATATTCATCTCTTTTTATAAATACAGTTTCTGAATCTACAACTTTAATTGCTTCATCCTCATTTTCATTATTTAATCCTGCAACTTCTAAATAACCAGAACCTTTACCTAATCCGTTTTTAAACCATGGCCTTAAATATATTTCCAAATATTTTTTAGAAACCCAATTTTCTAAAAATTCTTTTACTTTTTTATCATCACTTTCAAAAAATATTCCAGGACCTAAAACATAATCACAAAATTTATCTTCTACCGCGGAAACTAACCCAAATTTCTTTTCTAACCCCTCAATAACACCATAATCAAATGGATGTGGTTCACCTGCATTTTCTTTTAAAAAATTAGAAATCTTTTGTATTTTTTCTGTTGAATTTTTAGATTTAAATTGTTCACTAATAGAAATATATTTTTCACTATCGTTTATATTAATATCTTCTTTATATATTAAAGGTTTTTTTACATTTACAGATTTGGTCATTATAATTGATAGTGATAGCCATAATATAAATATGATATAGTATTATATTTATAAAGGTTTAAAAAAATACTATATAGTTATTGAGTATAATTATAACCTCTAATTAAAGGTTTCCTATTAACTTTACCTTTAACCGAGAAGTATGTACATGAAAGTGCCAAGGCATTTACAATATCGTCATGCTTACCTTTTTCATGATAAATTTTAGGAGTTTTAGTTCCTGTTACATCATTATACTCCGACATTATAGTTAAAAATTGAAAATATAATTTTCTATCTATTGCGTTATTAGTAAATTCATAATTAGGAAAATATAATTTACCATTAGGTCTTGACATTAGTATTCTTACATTTTGAAACATTTCTGCTTTCTTTTTCTGAGTATACCAGATACCTTCTACTTTTCCTGGCAACTGTCCTTTGAGAATATCAGAAACTCCAGAACCTAATCCTGTTTCATCAACTATAATTTTTTTAAAATGAAAAAACTTATCTAAATATAAAACCTTTCCGATTAACTGTTTTAAATCTGGAGTATGTATTGCTTCAATATGAACAACAAAAATATCTTCACTAAATGGTAACTGCTCTAATACTACGATTCCGCTCTCATCCGACCCCTGGCGAGCCGGGTCTAGAGACCTAGAACATATATACTTTTAGGATTAATATCTCCATGCGGTTGTAATATATCTTTTTTCATTTTTAATGTTCCCTCCTATATTGTAAGTTGCCTTTTTATATTATATCTATTGTTTTGTAATCAAGCATACATGATTCTAAAAGTTTAATTGGAAAATATGCATTTACATCATCTATAAACATAGCACAATATTCAGCATTAAATTCTATTTCAGGTATACTTTTCTTTTGCTCCTCTATAAAAGAAAGACTATACTGACCAGCTTTAACAACTTCTTCCCATTTAACTACAACAGTTTGATAATCAGAACTATTATAACAACTTTCATAAAAATGGTTTCTTTTGCTCGGTGTTCCAATTTTTATAACCTTACCTTCGTCTTTTTTAGAGGCAATAAAAGGCATCAGTACTGTATTATGAATTGTATCTTTTATACTTTGTGCTTCTTCTTCAATCAAAATATCACAAGTATAACCCCTTTTAGTGCTTCCTGTATCTCCTACTGTAATCATTACAACAGTGCTTCCTGTTATAAAATCGGTCTTTTCTTTAATAGAACGTTTAACAAAACTTCTTAATTCCGGTCTAGAATATGCTAGTTCAATAACTTTATCGTAAAGTAATTTTGCTTGAGCATCAGTTGGAGCGGCAATTAAAATATCTTTTTTAGATAACATACTAATTATTATAATAAACACAGCAACAGCTTGAGATTTACCAGATTGTCTCGCCCATAAGCCATTTACTCTGTTATATTTTAAACATTCATTAATAAATCGTAATTGATAATTATATAATCTAAATCCAAAAAAGAACTCAACAAAATCGTAAAGCAAACTCTTATTATCAACTAATTCTTCAAGCTTTAATGAAGTTAAATTCATTTTTCCTTTTTGTGAGTAGTAATTATTGATTTTTCTTTCTTATCTTTTATTAATTCTGCTCTTGCTTCCCTCCAAGCGTGTAATTTTTTATCAAAATCATCAACATTAAGATTAATATTTTTCTGTGTTGCTGGAAACCAAGCAGTTTTCGTTTTTATAAGAATATCTAACATTTTAGTTGTCATTCCAAAATCATCATACATAGCAGCTTGTTTGCCTGCCATTTCTACGAATTTAGAAGTTAATTCTCGTAAACGTTTTTCAGTAAGAACTACTTCTTCCCCGTTTTTAATAAGTCTAATCTCGTCTGTCATCACTAAAAATAAAAAATAAAAAATAAGGATTTTTACTCCTTATTTTTTTTAGAATCTAATTTTGCTTCTTTCTTTTTAGTTTCTGTAACCTTTTCCTTTGCTTTTCCTTGTTTAAGAAACACATCATTTAACCATTTTTCAAATTCTTCAACCTTTTCGTTTTTTACAAAAATAGAAATTCTATTTCCTCTTTGTTTACATTTAAATTTATATTTCTTACCCATTACAACTTCTTGTTTTATTCCTGCTACAAGACGTGTATTTTGCTGTTCCACAGATTCTATAAATTCAAATCTATCTATATTTCCATATCTATGTAAATCTCCAAAATCAAAACTTTTAATTACCTTCTTATCAATAGCTTTACTAATTTCATTTGCTTTTGTCTTAACAGATTCTTCAAAATCAATTTTTGCATTATATGAATCAAATGGTCTTAATTTCTTTTGAAATTCTGCAGATACTTTAGCTAACTCTTTTAAGAAAACCGTTAAATAATTTTGACTATTTAATGGAATTATATCCATAGTTTCATCTTGAGTTAATGGTCTAAATATACTTAATTCTGTCATATTTTCTTCCTCCTTTATTATTTATTCTTCTGTAATAGAAGATTCTTCACTACTAGCTTCTTTGTCAACAGATTCTGATTTCTTTTCTTCAACCCCGTTTTCTAATTGGTCTTTAAGAATTTCTATACTCTTTTTATAATACTCTATAGTATTAAGAATTTCCTTATTTTTATCTTCTAACATAGAAAACTGTTTTGCATATTCTAATGGAGCAGTTTCAATTGCAACTTTATTTTTAGGCAATGTAACTTTTTCCAAATACTCAATCTCTTTTTCCATTTTAGATAAATTCTTCTCAGAAACTTTCCTTTCAATCTCTGTAAATTGTCTTTTTGTCATTTACTTTTTAACTTCCTCCTTTTTACTAGATAATGAATGAAATTCATCAAAGGTATTTATTATTTGTTCTAATGATAACTGAAAAAACTTAGAAGTGTCAAAATCTTTATGATTATCTAACCATTCTTTTTGTTGTGGTAAAATACTAACACTAACTATCTTATTTCTGTTTTCTAAATCGATGCTTTTTCTCCCCATTCTATTCCTGGATAATACTCTCCTGATGTTTAGTATATTCTGTATAAACTTTAGGGTAATTTAACATAAGCCATTCTTCTAAACTTATACCTTGAAATGCTATTGAATCTTCAAGTCTTTTTTGTTTTACCATAAAAGATATAATTAATAATTATTTATAAATGTTTAAAATAATACTATATAGTAAAAATATTAATTTTATTCAATAGTTTTCTGTTTCGTTTTTAAAATATTCTTCCCCACAATCAACTCCACAAAAGAAACCATAAGCACTTTCATAACATAAATAGTCCTTTATTTCTTCGCCGCAATTATTGCATTTCATTTTCTTTTCTATGTTTTGCTCTTCTATATTGCTTATCCCACTTCATTTTATGTTCTTCCGAATGTATACAAGAACATGGTGTTAAGCCATATATTATTCTATTGCAATATCTGCATCTGTTTTCGTTTAATGTTTCTTTTTTATTTGTCATAACTATACACCTTTGTTTTCTTCATTTTAAACAACCAATAAAATATCGGAATTATTGGTATCCAAAAGAAAAATAACCATAATGTTACTAACATCGTTCTACTTCCTGTTCTTTGTATTCCTATTTTATGCTTAATCATTTAAAATCCTTTTTTATCTGATGTATTCCAAAACATTCAAAAAATTTAATTCTAAAATCTTCATCTAATAATAATCTTTCCCTTAATGTCATTTTGCTCTAGTAATGCCTCTTTCTAATAATAAAATTATTATCCCTATTCCAAATAAAACATATAATTGAGAAACATTACCATATATTATAATATATAATACTATAGCTGCTGCTATAAATTGATAACTCATTTTAATAATATCTTTTATTTCTATTTTCATATTGCGTCAATCCCAACAGCTCTATCATAACATTGCTCACAAACGACATAATCATCTAATCTATAACTTCTACCATGTATCTCGCAACCACACTCTTCGCATTCTAATTTATCATCCATATAATCTTCCGGGTCTTTATCTACTTCATTTTCATAATAGTCGCCGTTTTCCCAGTGTTCTGTCATTTTCTTTTTCTCATTTTTCTTTCTCCGTAAATTTCTCCTTTAGTTCAAAATAGTTTTCCATAATCTTAAAACATTTTTCTGCTATTAGTCCTTTACTTAAAGCAACAACTTTATTAATATCAAACATATTTGTTAATCCAGATTGTCTTATTGATTCATAATCTTCAAAATCTTCTTTTGTTATTTTTACACTCATTTTAATTAAATTTTGAAAAGCCCTCCACAATCGCATTGAATTTCTAAATAATCGCATACTCCATTATAAATTATTGAACCACATTTGTTACACTTAAATTCTTTCATAAGTTTGACTTCATATTTTAAACTCTCGTCTTTCTCGTTGTTATTCATTGTAGCACAAAGAGAGTTTAATTTTCCTTCGTCATCTGAAAGCATACCTGTGCAAATTGGTTCATTATTTTTGTATGTGATTATTTGGCTTTTCATATATAAATTTTTCTGGGTTTGTTTTTATTCTTCTTTGGCCTCCTTGTATTCTAAATCATCATCGAACGTTGCTTCAGCCTGCATATCTTTAGCTTCATAATATCGTTCCATTGCTTCTGATTCTAATATTTCTTCTATTTCTGATTCTGTTAATTCTTTTTTCATTCTAATCCCTCCATAAACTCCTTAAACTCTTTTTGTTTCTTTTCTCTTTCTTCTTTGCTAACAATACAACCAAGAATATCATAAGCCATTTCACTTAATTCATCTTGGGATGTTGCAAATACTGATTCTACTTCTGCCATTTTTATTCTCTCCCCCTTTTTGCATCGCAAATTAAAAGCCCGTAATTTGAAGCATATAGGCCCAAGGCTTTTTTGAACTTCTTTTCTTGCTCTCGAACTTCCTTATTGTTTTGTTTTATTTTTTCTGATTGTGTTTTCATTTTTAATCTTTTAACCCTACTTGCCTATACCCATTATCTTTTAATAACTCGGCCTCGTGTTCTTTATTCCATCCTTTGCCGTATATCTCTTCATATTCAAAAACGCCGCCTTCATTTTCTTTATCTATTTCTTTTTTAGTATCAACCCTTTTTAAGTCATATTGTTCAACCCTGTTTTTGTAAACAATAAAAAGCGTATTGTCTTTTTTTAAAACATACGGTTTCCTTATTTCCTTAACTTTTTTTCTTAATTCTTTTTCCATTTTATTTTTTATCTCCTTATTTCCTTAATATATTAAAGACTTTAATCTTTATAAATATTATGGTGATTGAGTATATATATTATTTTCCTCCATTTTTGCTTCAATATTAAGCAATTCTAATTCAGCACTAATTTTATTCATATTTGCAATAATATAATCTCTTTCTAAATCACTATTACATTTAGGTAGCTCGTCAAGTAATATCGACGCTTTGCCTCTTAATTCTCGCTTTGTTTGCTCTTTTTGTTTTGTCATTTTATTCAAACTCCTCTGGATGTTCTTTTTTATATTCTTCTTCAGTCACCCAACCTTGTTTTTTAAATTTTTCAAATTCTTCTTTTGAAATTCCATCGATGCTACATCCTACTGAATTATATATTTTCATTTTCTAACTAACACCACCTTTTGATTTCTCTGGGTCTCGTAAGGCATGCTATTAAAATAATTTAATGCCTTTTCCTTGTTGCAGAAAATTAGACCTTTATATCTATATCTGCTATCTTGTGCAAACTTATTTGATATGCCTTTTGAAATTATGACATATTCTTTATTTTTTGTTGTCATTTTTTATTTTTTACTCTTCCTTTCGCTGTAAACTTATTACATTTCTTACAAAGTACAAATCTCTCATTATACTTTTCATTCATACTAATATCTTTTGAGCATGAACTGCATTTTGTTACCATTTTTTGCTCACACCATATCTCAACCGATTTACAGTCACCCGATTAAGGATTCCCGTCCACCAAGAAATAAGTATAACTTATTTCCTAATATGTTAAATA
>Ga0114931_10010650_pt1 | contig 10941 bp, 7 predicted proteins | sample 2SBtaG_FD_89579 | JGI IMG/M metagenome (GOLD analysis project Ga0114931, IMG submission 89579) | Deep subsurface microbial communities from Kolumbo volcano to uncover new lineages of life (NeLLi) - 2SBTROV14_V59a metaG | ecosystem: Environmental > Aquatic > Marine > Volcanic | place: Kolumbo...
ACGTTTTGGTTGCTGGCAAGTTGGCGACCGCGGGATAACTTGTTGGCGTAAGTGGCCAATGGTTTTGTTCCGCCGCTTCTCGAAGCGAGTTGGCGCTGATCGAGTCCTTGTTTTCCAACCAACGGGAGAATCTGCCGTGGTGTCACAGATGGGCTGGTACTACGCCAACGGGTCCGAAGCCGTGGGGCCGTTCTCGATCGAGCAACTCGTTGAAATACTGCCCAAGGTGGGTGGAGAAGCGGCTCTGGTCTATGGTCCGGACGTCAGCCAATGGATCGAGGCGCGGCATGTGAAAATGATTGCCGATGCGCTCGTCGGCCTTGGCGGACCGCCGGAACCGCCCAAACATCGCAAGTCGGACGTCGTCGATTACAGAATCTTCGGCGAGGAAATGCAGTACGTCGAGATCGACCTCGACCCCGACGAAATGGTGATCGCCGAGGCGGGCGCCTTTATGTACATGACCCCCGGAATCGAAATGGAAACCGTTTTGGGCGACCCCTCGGTCGAGCATGGCGGTTTTTTAGGAAAGTTGATGTCCGCCGGCAAGCGTGTTTTGACCGGTGAATCGCTGTTCATGACCACGTTCTTTAACACCGGCTCCGGCCGCGAACAGGTGGCCTTTGCCGCTCCGCACCCGGGAAAAATGGTTCCGATCGATCTCGGTGATCTTGGCGGCGAGCTGATTTGCCAGAAAGACGCCTTCGTCTGCGCCGCGCGCGGCGTTCACATCAACATCGCCTTTCAGCGGCGGCTTGGCACGGGGCTGTTTGGTGGTGAGGGATTCATCATGCAGCGGCTAACCGGCGACGGACTCGCCGTGCTGCATGCCGGCGGAACCCTGCTCCGCAGGGCACTGAAAGCGGGGGAAACGCTGCGGCTCGATACAGGCTGCCTCGTCGCGCTCGCCCCGAGCGTTAACTACGACATCCAATTCGTCAAAGGAATCAAGAACGCGATGTTCGGGGGCGAGGGGCTCTTCTATGCCGCGCTTACGGGTCCGGGCGATGTTTGGTGCCAGTCGCTGCCCTTCTCGCGGCTTGCCGATCGTGTGTTGGCCTATGCCCCGCAACACGGGGGTCGCGATCGGGGCGAGGGTTCCGTGTTGGGTGGATTCGGTCGCATGCTCGGAGGCGACCGTTAGAAGGCACCTCCTGAGTCAGCCGGGGAACCGCCGTGGTCCTGGTCTTTGCCCGACGCCAGAGTGTCTCGCGATTCGCTCAGCTCTAGCCGGGCTTCGCGGATGTGACCTTCACGTTCGACCCGCAAGACCACCGGGCTGGAAGATTCCCTGGCCAGCTTGGCGAACTCTTCGCTTTGCGCAAACGCGCGACCACCGACCTCGTAGATTCGATCCCCAACCTTGAGCGCCGCCTGGTCCGCGGGAGAACCGGGAACCACGCGGGTTAAGATGACCGCGCCCGGCTCGGCATCATCCATTCGCCAAGCGATTCCCAGACGAACCGGCTTGCCGGAAAGCGTTACGCGGAGCGCGAGCGGCACGGCGGTCCCCGCGCGCTCGATAACCACGGAAACCGGGCTGCCGGCCGAAAGGACCAGCGATCTTAGCGTCTCGGGGCTGCTGATCGCGTGTCCGGCGAACTGAACCAGCCGATCACCGTCATGCAAGCCGGCTTGGTCAGCCGCCGATCCCGCCACGACGCGGGTGATGCGAATGCCATGGTCTTGCCGCTCGTGCGGATCCCAACTTACGCCGAAGCGTCGGCGAAGCGGACGCGATAGATGAAGCAAACGGCGTTGCTCGGCCGGAGTTTCCCTGCGCGACGCGACGCGAAAGCCTCCCAGGTGCTCTTGATTGGCCAGTTCGTAAATTGTTCCCAAAAGCAGACGAGAGATCCGCTGCATGCCAGGAAAATTGATCCGCTCGACGTCATCGCTTGGTCGGTGATAATCTTTGTGTAGCCCGGTGTGAAACATTAGAAACGGGATCGAACGCTTGAAAAACGAGTAATGATCGCTGTTGTCGGCCACTTCCCAAGTGAAGTCGAGTTTGAGATCCAGGCCTTGGTTTTCACGGGCCACCATGTGGCGCAGCCCGGCAAGCGTCCGCGTTCCGGAAACCTCAAGATGATCGTGCCGCAGGCGACCGACCATATCGAGATTCACGGCCATCCGCACCCGGGAAGCCAGTACGGTGGGATGCCTCACCCAATGTTCCGAACCCAGCAGCCCTTCTTCTTCGCCATCCCACCACGCCAGCAGAATCGACCGTCGCGGTCGAGGTTCGAAGCGAGCCAACGCCTCGGCGACCTCCAACAAAGCCGCCGTGCCGCTGGCGTTGTCGTCGGCGCCGTTGTGAATATAACCAAACGGACCGTAGCTGTTTTGAGGTGTCCCGTAACCGACATGATCGTAATGGGCGCCGACAAGGATCACCTCGTGCCGAAGGTGCGGATCGCTGCCCGCGACCCAAGCTAAAACGTTACGGTATCCTGAACCGAACGGCTGAAAATAGCCGCCACCTTCGCCGGCACCGGAAAGCCCCAATTTTCCGAGCTGCCGTACGAGATAGATTCCCGCGGCGTGCCCACCGCGCGAGCCGGCGGCGCGTCCTTCGAAGGCATCGTCTGCCAGCACACTGACATATCGCTTTAGATCGCTCGACGTGATCGACGACATGGCCGAACGCCAGCGAGCGTGGTCGGCGCCATCTGCCGGCGCAGCAAACCATCCCAGGACCAGAAACGCGAGACCGACCGTAAATTCAAAAATCCAGAATCGCGAGCGAGGCATCGTCCGCCCTTTGTTTTCCAGGGACCAGGAAACAGACGCGGCTTGGCCGCGAGTGCCAGAAAAATCGCCGCGACCCAAAACTATAGCCTACCGCCGATTCGCACACCGTTCGAGACACTCCGGCGAAAACGTCTAGTTCGGTGTAGCCACCGGACAAACACCACCGAAACCGTGATGGCCCATGAAACCGCCTTCGGGGAAGCGCTCGCCGGTCGGCATCCGCTGCCGCGGTATCTAGCGCCCGGGCAAGGCGATCACGGAGAAATCAGCCCAGCCCGTTGGAAAGGATCGAGAACATGGCATCCAGATAGCCGTGGTGGAAGCGCAGCACCTCGTTTCCGGTCGCCAGCGGCGCCATGCGTTGAAGCCATTGGTACTGTGCCAAGAGTCGCGAAGTCTCGTCGTTCCAGTCAAGTTCCAACTGCCGGGCACAATCTTGCATCCAGGCATTGGCCCACGGGTCGAGTCGTCCACGTGCGAGCCACGCTCCAAGAATCCGGACCAACGGCGATCCGTCACGCAGCATCAGATAGTCGACCAGCAAAAATGAGAGATCGTACAAAGCAAGTTCTTGGCTTTCGGCAGCCCCCCAATCAATCACGCCACGGAGATTTTTCTGCTTTGGGTCGAACAAGGCGTTACGCAGCTTGAAGTCTCCGTGACCCTGCACAACCGGCAATTTCATAGCTTCCATGCGACGTTCGAGCGCGTCGGACAAACGTTCCAGCGCGACGCGGGCTTGTGTGTGCAGCGCCAACGAGACGAGGCGTTTCGCCTTGTCGTCCACCAGGCGTCGCGTCATTTGCGAACCCACCCACGGCCGTGCCGATGCGCGGTGCATCTCGATGCCGAACCGGGCGACTTCGTCCAACGCGCGGCTGAGCGACGAGGCGGTCCAAAGCGGCTCGTCAACGGATACGCCCGGCAGCAGGCTGAACACCCCGGCATAGACGCCCTCCAAGACACCTTGGTAAAGGCAACGCGGCAGCAAACTCGCTTGGCTCGCAAGGGGATGCGCGTCATCGCGGACAGCTTGCAGCAATTGCGACTCGCGACGCAGGTGCTGTTCGCCACGCTCGTGCAGCGACAACCTGATGATGAAGCCCTCGGCATCGGCGCGGGTCGGTCGCATGACGATCGTGACCATGCCCATATCGCTATTGATCCGGTAAGACGCCAGTCGGGCCATCTCGGGCAAGCACCCCGGCGCCTTTTCTTGAAGCTCGCGGCAAAGCCGGTCGACAAACGTCGGCAGCGAGCCGCCGGGAGTGGCACGGATCGCGTAGGCCTCGGGGAAACGTGAGTTCAACCATCCGCGAACCTGTTGCCTCGCGCGGGTCCAAGGCGAAGTGGTGACTCGTCGAAATGAGCGTGCGATCGGTCGAGGTCGGCGTTGTTCGGGCCAAATCGCATCGGGCACGCCGTGGCTGGAAAAGACCGTATGCCCCGCCACAACCCCGAAGCCGGCCTCGCGTAAAAGCGCCTGATAACCGCGGGCGCCGTAAAGATAGGTTCGGTAGGCCCCGTGCCCGCGTAAACGGGAGTAGGCGTTCGCCGCGGCTCTTGGCATCCACGTGACCAGTCGCAGCCCGGTGTCATCGTCTGCCTGACGAAACCACTGCTTCCACGCGAAGCGATGATTCTCCAAGAGCAACAAAACGCCGTCTTCACGAAGCACGCGACGCGTTTCGCGCAGCAGCGCGAGTTGCACCGCTCGTGGGTTGCCGCGTCGTTGGAGCGCGGCTCTTGCGAGCGCGCGGTTCAAGACGACCACATCGAAGCAACGATCGTCGAAGGGAAGATATTTCCCGTCATAGCCGCAGACGAACTGCACATTGGCAAGCTTCGCCACTTCGGCACGCAGGCGACCCAGCCACATCGGATCGGGCTCTTGGTCCATCGCCACGACATGCCCGAAGTGGCTTGCCAGACCAAGCGTGGCGGCCCCCCAACCACAGCCCAGATCCAATACCGTGGCCTGACGGGCAAGGGGTAACAAAAACTTCCAGCCGGCATTCCCCGAAGCGAGCATCTGCCGGGCTTGCTCAACCGTGCGGCCCGTCCAGCGGAACCAGCGATGCAGCGCGCTCTCGGCATCTTGGCTCGCATCGGCGAGCATGCCAGGCAGCCCGACCATGTCGTTGGAAAGCCCCTGCCCGTGGCATGGCGGCGGCGAGACGTGCAGCATCGGCATGCGACCCAGCACGGGATACCGCCGGTCGCAGGAGTCGCACAGCAGATCGGATCCGCTCTGCTCAAGCGATCCGTGACACTCCGGGCAACGCAGGCGAACTTCCGTTGAAACGTTCTGAGTTTCGTGATCGAGAGGGTGCTTCAAAACAATTCGTCCGAAGGTGTCTCGATGGTGCAATCGGGACGAGGATGATCAAGATGCCCGTTGGTCAAGGCCCATGGCCGCCGGGTGGCTGTGTTGCCGAAGCCGTGGCTTCCGATTGGAGTTCGCTCAGGCGGGTTGTTCGGTCCGGGCTGCCGCTTCAGAAAGATCGAGTGTTCCGTATTGTTCCAGCGGATCTTTCATTTCGTCGTAATTCTCGACCGTCTCGGAAATCGGCTTTCGTGCCTGTTTGACCAACTTGGTCACGATCGACGCCTGAGGCAAGCCAAGAAACGGGAAGATGGTCTCATCAAAAACTTTTTGCGGGGCCGACGCGATCTCTTCGTAGGTCACGACTCGCGCACACTCGCCGAACCGCGGATGCTTCATGACCGAAAGATATTCGTCCCGGTTGCGCTGATAAAAGCCGACCAGCTCATCGGCGTCCAGGTGAACCGTGGTCAAGTTCAGTTTTTCCTTGGCCGTGGCGAGATACTGCTTCGTCTTGTGAGCAACCTTTAGCGAAACGAACTGCTTGGCCGTGTCACGGCGATAAAGGAGGACGAATTTCGCTTCGGGAAACGCGTCGTGGAATTCTTCGAACGTGATTCCGTGCAAGGCGAATTGCCCGATCAGAATCTTGCAGCCGGAAAGCCGCTCCGGCAGCGCATTGAGTGAATAGCGAACGTGCCGTATCACGGCATCGCGACCGTCAGGTCGAGGACGAATCCCGTAATGAAAAACCGGATTCAGGAACTCATGCTCCAGCGAAATGTCCGGAATCGAATTCAGATAGTCGGCCAACAGATTTCCGCCGGTTCGTTGGCGGGCCAAAATAAACAACGGCTGCTTGTCACGACGCGGCAGCAGATAGTATCGCGCTCGAAGCGAGACGCCGTAACGAAATTTATGCAGCGAACGGCGGGCCGTTTGCCGCAGTTGCCCGAAACGATTTACAGTTGACATTTGCGAAGCCATGACCGTGCGGATTGGTTCCTAAAAACGCAAATAGACATTATACCCCGACCACATCTTACCTCCGAGTCATCGCGATTCTGGCGAGGCGACGCGCAAGACAAATCGCGATATTGCGCAGCTCAACCTCTCCCGGCGCTGGTGGGGGACTCACCCCACCCTCATGTCGAATGAGCGAGGTGCCACCGAGCTAAACGCGATCCACGATGCGAGGCTACCTCCCTCGATAACGTCGGGGGAAACCGCCATTCTGGCACGCCCAAGGGGTTCTTGGTGCCGCATGTGAGCGAACAAGTGATGCGGAGGTTGCTAGAAAAAAATAACCCAACCTGCTCGCCGGATCAAGAAAAACATTCCTGCCTCGTAGCTTACCGCTATGGTCGGGCGTTCTCCCAGGGGCTGTTGGAAACAGGAATCGCCCGCTGCCTGGCGCACACGCTCGGAGTTCGGCTCCGGGATTTGTCCGGAAAAATCCGCTCCGGAAGGAAATCAACAAGCGGCTTGTCGTGCCGATTGACCGAATGTGCTTGAGAAGACACCTTCTGAGACATGCCAGAGCCAAACGCCCAATCAGCGGTGAAACGCAACTCCGAGCCAAGCGACAACCCCCAGTGCGAGCAGCACGAGCGTCGAGGGTTCCGGCATCATGGTGAAACTCACGCCGTTGATCTCGAAGTCTTGGCCCGCGGCCGGATCGAAGAAAATGTCGATGGATCCGAGGTTGCCAAGGTCCACCGCGCCGACGTTGTTGAACATGGAAAGGTCGAAAGCAAACGAAAACGGCGTCATCGAGGCGGTGATTAGCGATTGCGTCAGATCGGCTGAATTCACGCCGTCGGAAACGGTGATCGTGACGTCCATCGCCGCATCGAACGCGGCGTCGAACAGGGCAAAGTCAAGACTGATCGAAGACATCGGCTCAGGGAACGCAGAGGGCAGCGAAGGCCCATCGTACAAAAACTCAAGCGTCCCGTCCGCGCTGGGTCCGCTCGAATAGTTGGCCGATCCTCCGGCAATCTCAAAGCCGATGGAGTTCACAAGGCTCGTCGCCGCCGTGGCGGTGGCCTCAAGAAAACGCTGTCCGCCGGCAACCCCGGCAACCGCTTCATCCAAGGAGTCGGACGAGGGAGAGGTAAACAATACGCCAGCGAATCCGCTCGAATCGAAACTATCAATCAACCCAGCGCTCAGCCTTCCCGGATACGAGAAAACCAACAGCGAAGAAAGGGCCCATCCAAAAATAATACGGCGTTTCATAGCTCGCTGATTCCCAGCGCCAACACAGCGGCCCAAGCCTGTGGTGTGCTGCCTAAAGACCCCTGTCTGCTCTGTTTCTCTAGCCCTCAAATCCAGACTAACAAAGAGCTACATTCACGACTAGCTTAATGAAGGAATATTTTCCGGTTTTGCAACTTCTTCAGCAGTTAAAACGGCACAAACCGTGCGATCCGGTGTTTCAACCAGCGTTCGGCGCGTGGCGGAAGATCAGAAATTGGCATCTACGAATTGGAAACATTGTATTTCCAATGCGGCTTCACCCGTCCCAATAATCCTCAGCTCCGGGGGACAAAAGACAAAAAACGCCCGTCGAAGCGACCCGGGCGCGCGCCGACTGACGTCTCTATGGTGATGGAAATTCGGTCGATGCGTCCATCGTCATTGGCCTCACCGTCATGGGCGCTGGCGCCGATGGACTTTCAGCCTGCCGAAAAAAAATTATTCGGCTCCGGGGATGCCTGTTTCGCCGAGTCGTGGCGTCACAGGGTCTCGGTGAATCGTCGATCCGACCTGCGACGGTGGCTTTCTTGATCGCGACGCAACATGGTCGTCTTCGCTGTCGAAGCAGTTCTTTCAGCGAACGATTAGGGCTTTGCCTGGTCGTTTTTTGGCTTCGGTGCGATTTTCGGCGAACGCCGATTTCTGGCGGCCTTCCGGGCCTTGGCAACAATTTCGTCGAGTCGTTTCTGTTGCTCGGGCGTCAGCAGTTCGCGTATCTCGGCGTTGCGTTTGGCGACGGCCTCCCGAAGCTGTTTACGAAGCGCTTCGATCTGGGACTGGTACCGCGATTGGACCTTATAGATTTGCTCCCGTTGGTCGGGCGTAACGATTTTGGCATAAAAGTTTGGTAGACGGCCCCGATGCTTATGGAGTCTGGCGGCGGGCGCAGTATCTTTCTTTTCTTTTTCCTGCGCGGTCGATGACGACCGATTTGTGGCAAGAAGCGCAACCAAGATTGCCACGACGATCAAAATCGGACGTCTTGACTGAGATTGGCAATCCATACCCGCCCTCCTTTCGAGGAAGCTGTGAGAAGTAAATTCCCCTGCCCGGCGCCGCAGTGCCGAGCGTCCAAAAAGCTGCCAAATCGTAACAGCCCGCAAACCTCGCCGCAACGAAATCTCTACTGAAATTGGACATTCACTAACCCTACAGCGATATGCCAGTAGGAATCAAATCACCGCGGAGGCGCCGAGACGCCGAGAAACCAGTAAAAAAAAACGCGAGTTTTTCCGTTTCGGTTCGATAAGAAGAATGAGTCGATCCCCTCGCCGCTGAGTTTAGTCCAGGCATGACACAACCGTTTGCCTTGCTTCTGCTTAGACTCGGCGTCTCGGCGTCTCGGCGGTTCAACTTGGCGCTGTGGTACTAACTGCCAAGCCGGGCAATTCCAATTCCATGAGAAGCAAGACACCTCCAAGAACCGCGAAGCGAGCCACGGATTTATCTGTAATATTTTCATTTTTTGCTTGAATATCATCAGGCCGGCCGCTAGTATGGGCAGGCAGCTTGCGTTTACGGCACACGATTGTGGGAAGGCGATCCATATCTTTTCCCCAGCGTGGCCTGTTCTTGCAGAGCAGGGCAGTTTTTTCTTTTTCTTGACTCGAGTCTTTCTTGTCTCGGGGGGCGCTGATGCGGCGGTGGTTCGCACAGGGGTTGATCGTTTTGGCATGCGCGGCGCGCTGCATGGCCGCGGACCCGGTGTTTACCAACGTGACTGCCGCGGCCGGGATTGACTACGTTCAATTCGACACGACCAACCCGGTCTTTCGCGCGCTCGACGAGTTTCCGTTGGAGCAGACCTGGATGTCCGGCGGCGGCGCGGCGGGTGACTTCGACGGCGACGGTTGGACCGATCTTTACGTCACGCGGCTTGGCGAAACCGATATTTTATATCGCAACCGGGGCGACGGAACGTTTGAAGACGTCTCTGTCTCAGCGGGGCTGGATCTTGACTTGGCGAGCAACGGCGTCACCGCGGGCGACATCGACAACGACGGCGATCTCGATCTTTATGTCACCACGATTCACGAAACGCGAAACCTGCTGTTGATCAACGATGGGCAGGGGCGCTTCAGCGAGCAGGCGGTGGCTCGCGGCGCGGCGCTCGACGATGGTGAGGTCAAGTGGAACTATAGCGCCACGCTGGGCGACTACGACGGCGATGGATTGCTTGATCTCAACACCACCGAATGGGGTCAGCGGTCCGAAGGGAATTCGTATGCCCGCTTGTTGCACAATACGGGTGACGGCAATTTTGAAGACGTGACGGTGGCCGCGGGCGTCGATATGACGGCTCCACCTGGTTACCGGGCCAAGACCACCTCGTTTACCTCGCGTTTTTCCGATCTCGACGGCGACGGGCGGGCGTACCTGGTCGTGGTGAGTGACTTTGGAAACAGCAAGCTGTTCTGGAACAACGGTGACGGCACCTTTACCGACGGAACGGCAGCCGCCGGGGTCGGCACGGATCAAAATGGCATGGGGCTCACCATCGGTGATTACGACGGCGACGGACGGCCCGACCTGTTTGTCACGGCGATCTACGACGACGACCATCCGCCGGGCCTGGGCAACTGGGGGGACACGGGCAACCGGCTGTACCGCAACCTGGGCGGGCGACAATTCGATGACGTCACCGATTTGGCCGGCGTCCGCGACGGTTCCTGGGGCTGGGGCACCTCGTTTCTCGATTTCGACAACGACGGCGATCTGGATCTCGTCATGACCAACGGGGTCGACTTCGCGCGGGTGGCCTTCGATACCAAGTGGCATGATGACACCGTACGCTTCTGGCGCAACGACGACGGCGTGTTTACCGAGGTCTCCGACTTGGTGGGCGTCGACGACACCGGCTCGGGCAAAGGCCTGTTCACGCTCGACTACGACAACGACGGCGATCTGGATCTGTTTATCATCAACAACGCGGGGCAACCCGTCTTGTATCGCAACGACGGTGGAAACGAAAACGACTGGCTCAACGTCCAAACCGTGGGTTCGATCTCCAATCGCGACGGTATCGGCGCTTGGATCACCGTGACGCCGACGCTCGGCGGCGATTCGCTGGTGTGGGAAGTCAACGCGGGCAGCAATTTTTTGTCACAGAACGAACTCGCCGCACACTTCGGGCTTGGGCTGGGTGACGATCCGGTTTACCGCGTTCACATCGCCTGGCCCAGCGGGCTGGAGCAAGACTATTTCAACGTGTCGCGCAACTCGACCTTGACGGCCTACGAGCAACTGGCCACTGGGACGATTGTGCCCGAACCGGCAAGTTGGCTGCTGGCGCTGGCGGCCTTGGCGACGATCGCCTCCGGGCACAGGTTGAAGGCCCACTGCCAAATTGTGGGCCAAAAAGTCTGCCGGCGGCCGTCACCACATGCGCGATGAAGGGACTGTGGCGGATAGCCCGCGAACTCTCTGCTTGACCGGACCGGCTTCGTCGCGTGGTGGAATCGCCGCGCGACCGGAGTTAATACCACAGCGCCAAGTTGAACCGCCGAGACGCCGAGACGCGGAGTCTAAGCAGAAGCAAGGCAAACGGTTGTGTCATGCCTGGACTAAACTCAGCGGCGAGGGGATCGACTAATGCTTCT
>Ga0114931_10010651_pt1 | contig 10939 bp, 10 predicted proteins | sample 2SBtaG_FD_89579 | JGI IMG/M metagenome (GOLD analysis project Ga0114931, IMG submission 89579) | Deep subsurface microbial communities from Kolumbo volcano to uncover new lineages of life (NeLLi) - 2SBTROV14_V59a metaG | ecosystem: Environmental > Aquatic > Marine > Volcanic | place: Kolumbo...
CTTTCCGCCTGCCACCCGATCCACGGCCCATCCGGCAATATCGCTTCCGTGGTGCGAAAGAGAACCGGTGGCTGTTTTATTGGTACTACACGTTGCGTGCGGGCCGCGAGGCCAAGCCGGAGACGTGGCGGCGGTTCTATCAACAGATTCGCCAACGCCCGGCGAGTCTTACCATCGAAGTGTTTGCCCCTGAATCTTTTGACAACAGCGCCGAGCAAGCGCGGCGGTTCGTCGCGCTGCTGGACCGGGCGTTACAAGAACAACTTCCCTCGCGCGCCGTGCGCGGCAGCCAACCTTTGCCGGTCGCCGTGGTGCCGGGGACACAAACGTAAACGGCTTTGCCACGATGCCATGTTTCTCGCCGGCACATTTTCGGGGATGGACGAATGACGAATAACTGAATGGCAATGCGAAGCCACCGGCTTCCCAGCTTGTCGCGGCTGTTTTTTTGGCGCTAACAGTCCGCCCAAAAACTGCTTCGTCGGCGAGAGCGTGGCAAAATTCGTCAGCTCAAGGAGCCGAATCGTGGGCATATCCTAAGATTACGCCGAGATTGGGCGACGCAGAGCTGGCGAATTTTGACCGCTCGCAGCCAGAATGAGTTTTTGGGCGGGCTGCTAAGGCGGCTCACGCGAATGGCCGGTCGCCCCGATGATCGTGGCACCATGCCAAAGGCTTGCTCGTGGCGGAAAACGAAACATACGATCGGAACGAAAAGAACCGTGAGGTCTCGATGAGTCAACTTGCACAACGACATCAATGGCGGTTTCCACTGCGATGGCTCTTGGCGATTGTTTGGCTGGCCGCGTTGGCCGCAATCGGCGGACTGGGCTATCAGATCTGGCGTGTGAATCAGCCGCGGTATCTATGGCAACGTGCCCAGCAAGCACTGGCTGCCGGAGACCTCGAAACCGCACGGCTTGAGCTACACAACGTGGTCAATCGCGACCCGACTCACGCGGCGGCGCATTTGGCGTTGGCCGAAATTTATCGCCAGCGGGCCCAAAGCCCTGACCGCGCGGTGTCCCGCGGTGATCAAGGCCGTTGGCTCGTTCATTTGGCCGCCGCGGCCGACGCACGGCGCGGCGATCTTGTTTTGCAGAAACGGCTTGTCCGCGTGCTTTTGGACCACCACCGCATGCGCGAGGCGGCGGCCATCGCCGAGCGCGTCGTGGCGCTCGACGGCAAAGACGCCGAAGCGAGATATCTCGTGGCGTGGCGTGCCGTGGCGCGTCACAACATCAAGGCGGCCGGCGAACAGCTCGCGGCCCTGGATCGGCTGAGCCCGCAGCCCACGTTCCGCGCATTGGCACTCCAGGCGAAGCTGGCCGAGGATGTGCACGATTCGGCCCGGATGGATCGAGTGCTCACCACTGCCGTGGATACGGCCGCCGCGCGAAGCGGCGATGAATTGAGCGCTTTGTCAGCCGAGCAGCAGCGGGCGATGGAAGGCTTGTTGCTGGCGGCCATCCAACGGGCGACGGATGATGCCACGGCCAAAGCTCGCGGTTTGAAGCTGCTCGACGTGCTGGAAAAATGGACCGCCTCAGGCGACCAACCGCGACTTCAATCAGCGGCCCGCTTGGCATGCCAGGTGGGTCTGCGATTGGCTGAACAAATGCCCCGCCGTTCGACGGCGGATGCCTCCGCGCAAACTCCTTCCTGGTTCTCACGCATCGAGGCGCTTGTCAAACGTAGCACGGATCACGGCTTGGCGACCGCGGAGACGGTTCGGGATTTGGCCGTGTTGCGTCTGCGATTGGGCCAACTCCAACATGCCAAGACCTTGCTTCGCCGGGCCCTGGAGGACGGGGGGCTGCCCGATTCGACCGACGACGTCGAGCGATTGCCGCTCGAGCGGCTGTTGGCCGAACAGTTGCTCTCCGAGTCCAAGCTGGACGAATGTCGCCGGCATGCCGAGGTTCTGGTCGAACATGATTCGACCGCGGGACACGGCCATTTGATTCTCGGTCGTATCGAGATGGCGGAAGGTCGGTTCGACAAGGCGTTGGACCATTTTCTGGCCGCCAAACGCCGTCTGGGGGCCACGCTGCCGCTTCGCGTGGCGCTGGCGCACACCTGCTTGACTCTGGGCCAATGGCGTCAGGCGTTGTCCTACCTTGAAACACTTCACGCCGACGCCGACGCGGCGGCATCGGCACCGTCTTGGCCACGGTCGCGGCTGAAAATCGACGATCTTCGCCTGCATCGCGCACAGGCGTTCGCCTATTTGGCCGCCGGCGATTGGAGCGGGGCACGTCAACATCTCGCGGCCTTGAAAGGCACCCGATACGACGCCGACCAGAAGGAGATGATTTTTCGCTTTCTCTGGACCCACGGTCGGCGAAGTGAAGCGCTGCGGCAAGTCGAGGCCGCCTGTGCGCGGTATCCCGATCATCTACGTTTGTGGCGAGACCATGCGGTTGCACTGGCGCTTGCTGGTCGGCGCGAGGAGGCTGACGAGCGAATCCGCCTTTTTGCGGCCGCGCATGGCGGTGACGTGGCCGCACGCATGCTGCAAGTCCAGTGGGCCATCGCCGCGCGGCGATATGACGAGGCGTTGCGATTGCTCGATTTAACCCAACGCCGCTTTCCCGATCATGATGAACCACGACTTGCCAAGGCCCAGCTTCTCTTGGCGCTCGGTCAAGAGGACCAGGCTGTCGCGGCGGCCAGTTCGATTCATGAGGATTCGCCGCTGGCTCCCGCCGCAACGCTGGTGGCGGTCGATGCCGAGATTCAGCAAGGTCATATCGCGGCGGCGGCCAAGCGTTTCGAGCGGCTCTCGGCCGACGGTTGGCGGGGGCTGGGACGCGGTGAAATCGCGGCGGCCAACCGTGATTGGGATGCGGCGGTCGAGGCATTCGCCGACACGCTGGATTTCTCGCGGTTGAACCACGTCGCGCGACTCGGACTACTCGACGCGCTCGACCGGCACGAAGCGGCCGCGGGGCCGGCGTCTTCGGCCAAGCTCGTTTCCCGATTGCTTGAAAAGCATCCTGACGACGCGGCGTTGCTGTTGGCCGCCTCGCAGCTTGCGCTGCGTCAGCAGGATCCGGGCTTGGCGCTCAAGGTGTTAAACCGGTTCGAGGCAGTCGCGGGAGCCTCCGCGGCCACGGCGCTGCTAAAGGCCCAAGCCTTGCGTGCCGCGGGACAAATCGACGAGGCGCTTGCCGTGCTCGAACTGGGACTAGGGCGGGAGCCCGAGCATGTTGCGTCGCGGATCTTGGCCGCCCAACTAGCGCTTGAGCGGCGAGACTACCAAAAGGCGCTGACGCACAGCACCGTGGCGGCGAAGCTTACGCCCGAGGGGGAGAAAGCCCAACTCGTTCGCGCTGAGGCATTGTACCAACTCGGTGATCGTGAAGCGGCCGAGGAACAATTACGAGAACTGATCGACCGCCATCCGCATCAGGCGGCCGCCTTTGGAATGCTGGCCCGGCTTTACCAACGGCAGAGAAACCCGGGCGAAGCATTGTCCGTCATCGAGCAGGGCCGTCGCAACCAGCCGCGCGACGTGAACTTGATTCGTGAGGAAATCCGCTTGCTGGCACAGGTGAACCGCGTGGCCGAGGCCACACAGCGCGCCGAACGAATTGGCCGGACCGATCCGCGTTTCGAGGTCGCGCTGGCCATGGCAACGGCATTCTACGATGCCAGGCATCTGCCGGGCGCCGAGCGATGGGGTCGCCGGGCGTTGGAACTGGCCGCCGAGGACCGGCAGTGGACGGCTCATTGGCTGCTAGGCAATGTCGCGTTGGCCGAATACCGGCAAACGTTTGACGTCCAACGAGCACGCGATGCACGCCACCATTACGAAAAAGTTCTCTCTGATCGTCCAACCCACCTAGCGGCCGGAAACAACTTGGCTTGGCTGCTAATCGAGGCTTTGGACGATCCTCAGGCGGCACTCGACGTGGCCGAGCAGGTGCGCGACCATCGCCCGGCGAGCGAATTGCCCGTGGCATTCGTCGATACGCTGGCCACGATCTATCGCCGCACCGGGCGGCTTGACAAGGCACGGCGACTGCTCGAAGGTGTCGCCAGCGCCGACGGCGGCAGCCCCTTGGTTCAATATCAGTTGGGGCTGTTGTATCTTGCCAGGCAGCAGCCGCGCGAGGCTCGGCGAGCGCTGCTTCGCGCGCTGCGCGGCGGGCTCGACGGCAGCGCGGCCGACGAAGCGCGACAGCAGCTTCAGTCGCTGGGAACTGCCACGCCGCAAAGTTGACGCGACGCGCTGCGGCTTGGCCGGTTCCAGCTCCCGCGGCAAGCCGGTCGCGGACAACAAGGCCAGAGCTCTGACAATTAGCCAAAGCCGGCGAAACGGCGCGCTCGAAGTCCACGCGAACTGCGAAACGCGGCCGCGCCGCTTTCTTTACGTTGCGGCGTTTGGCTTGGATCGCCGTATCGCTTTCCAGATGCGCATGGCGGACAGGATCAGTCGATTTTCTTGGCCGCCTCGATCAGGTCGCGGTTCGAGTGGCGGCGGACGTAGCCTTTGAGGAAAAGTTTGTCTCGAACGACGCCATTTTGATCGACCAGAAACGTGCCGGGATAAGGAATGCCATCCTGAATCGAGCCTGGCTTGGCGCGCGTGTTACGAATTCCATAGGCGTCAATCGTTTTGCTGCCTTCGTCGGAGAGCAGCGGAAAGCTGATCTTTCGTTTCTTGGCAAACTTGCTCAGCGTGTCGACCGAATCGTAACTGATGCCCACGACCTGGGTACCCGTCGCACGGATTTTATCGAGCCCCTTTTGCAGTTGAACCAACTGCCGAATGCAGAACGGTCACCAGCTGGCTGAGCGATAAAAGACCAAGGCGACCTTGCCTTGCTTGGTGAATTCACCCAGCGTGTGGACCTTTCCGTTCTGGTCTTTCAGAGCGAAGTCGGGGGCTTTCTCGCCAACCTTGATTCCGGGCATGTCACTTGCCGAGAGGAGGTCGCCCGCAAGGCAGGCGGGGGTGGCTAGCAGCAAAGACGACCACAGGAGACACATTGATGTCAAACGTCGGTTCATGGGCATATCCCTTCGATCCCGGGCTTGGAAAGCATCGACTTCAGCCTAGGATAACGTCCCAACTGGCACGAGGGCCAGTGTTACCGTGGATCAAATTTGCCGCCGTGTTCCCGGACCAAATGTCCGGCCGGGGGGCCGTAAAGCCCGCAGGAGACGAAGATCGTGCTGCCCGCGGTGCGGAGAATGCTGAAAATCCGCGTGCAAGTCGGCCCTGGCTGGGGTAAATTGTGAGTCTGAAACGCCCGCCGCTGGCACTGGGTATCGTTTAATATCGAAGCGCCCGGCTGGCGAAGGTCGTTTCGCGTGGTGTGTCTCATTATTTTCATGACGAGCGTAACACGATTCCGGCCGATTTCGGCGTTTCCGTGAATCGCGTATGGTTTTCAAGGACAAGACCGTGGAGTGACAAGCGTTTTATTCACGGAAAAAAAGTGACCGCGTCGTTTTTTTCCGCGGACCTTACATACTTTCGATTGCGGTACTTTCAATTGCACTGCCCCCTAAGTCGACGGAGAGGAATCCATGCGTCGTAACGCACTTTTGGCCATGCTCAGCGGTGTCTTCGCACTCGCAATGATTCAGCCGGCGTTGGCCCACCCGGGTCACGTGGGCCACGATTTTGGTAGCGGATGGTGGCATCCGATGATGGGCTGGGACCACCTGCTGGCGATGGTTGCCGTGGGGCTGTTGGCGGTTCGCCTCGGGGGACGTGCCGTTTGGCTGCTGCCGATGACTTTTCTGGGCAGCATGATGGCCGGTGGCATGATGGCCGGCGCCGGTCTGCCGATGGTGGGCGTCGAGGCGGGCACCGCCGCGTCGGTTTTGGTGTTCGGCTTGCTGATCGCCGCCACTTGGCGAGTTGATTTGCGGGTTGGCACCGCTTCGGTGGCGATGTTTGCCGCGTTGCATGGATACGCCCACATGGCCGAGGTGGCCTCGGGCGCGTCGCTGAGTGCGTATGCCGGCGGATTTTTGCTGGCCACGGCCGCGCTGCACGTCTGCGGAATCGCCATCGGCCTGGCCATCGTACGCATGGCAAACCGCGATGCCGTTCGTTGGACCGGCGGAGCCGTTGCCATGGCAAGCCTGGTGCTGATGCTCGGCTCGCTGTAGTCGTTCACCTCGCGCCGGTTCAAGAGGCTTGACCGAGATGCGATCCCGCGGACGACTTGTCCAAGGTCGTGAAAAAAACTAGATCGCGGCGCGTGACCCGAAGTGGGTCGCGCGCCGTTTTCTTTGATCGTTCGGGGTCGCAAATGGTTCGAGGCCGCATGGCCCGAGCATGCCGGCTGCCAACACGCGGCGCGATCTCGCACGAAACGAAACCTCCGGCGCCCGAACGATCAGCAAGCCCTCGCGGGTCCGCCGAAAGGTGTTTTGCTTTGCCTCAGGGAAAATCAGCGGCGATGCACGTTTGTTTTTTTGATATTGATGGAACGTTGGTTCGCACCGGAGGCGCCGGCCGTTCGGCCATGGAAGCGGCCTTGGCTTCGGAGTTCGGCGCTTTGGATCCACCGGGCGACGTGCCCTTTTCCGGGCGGACCGACCGCGCGATTATCAGCGATCTGTTGCGAGGGATCGACATGCCGCCGACCGCCGCGAACCTTGGCCGCTGTTTGCACGCTTACCTGCGACATTTGCCCGACCAACTTGCCTCGCGACGGGGTGAAGTGTTGCCGGGAATCGGCAATCTGCTGGATCGGCTTGGCGGGCTGCCGGCGGTCGCCTTAGGGCTGCTGACCGGCAATGTTCGCGATGGGGCGCGAATCAAATTGAGCCACTACGGCTTGTTTGGCCATTTCGACTTTGGCGGGTTTGGCGATCTCCACGAAAATCGAAACGACGTCGCTCGCGCCGCGCTGGACGAGGCACGGCAAACCCTCAACACGCCACTCGACGTTGGTCGTGTGTGGGTCGTCGGCGATAGTCCGCACGACGTCCGCTGCGCCCGCTCGATTGGGGCTCGCGCCGTGGCCGTGGCAACGGGCTGGAACACGCTGGAAGAACTCGAAGCCGAGCAACCCGACGTGTTGCTGGCCGATCTTTCCGACGAGAGTCGGTTTCTGGCGCTTTTGGATTGACAGTCGACGCGGCCACCGCCCGAAAAGCGGGTAGCGGCTTGGCTGGCATTGTGAGGTCGGCTAGGCTTTGCGTTGATAGCCGGCATTCCGGCCTGCGATGGGCTGTCCTTGTAATTTTCAACCAAGCCCGGCTTTTCGCCGTTTCGGCGCCAGCCTTTGACCGATAGGAGGCCATGCTTGTGAACCGCTCAGCGATTTCCGCCCGCGACCCGTACGAGCGCAAGCGTGTCGAGGTGCTCGATAGCGAGATGGCCTATGTCGACACCGGCATGGGTCGCCCGGTCGTTTTTCTTCATGGTAATCCGACGTCGTCGTACCTGTGGCGCAACGTCATTCCGCATGTCGAGTCGCGGGCCCGCTGTCTGGCTCCCGATTTGATCGGCATGGGTCAATCGGGCAAGAATCCCGCCGGCACGTATCGCTTCGCGGATCATGCGCGTTATCTCGATGCTTGGCTCGACGCGGCCCGGCCGGAGGGGCCGATCTTATTCGTGATTCACGATTGGGGCTCGGCGTTGGCGTTTGATTGGGGGCGTCGCCATGCGGATCGCGTGGGCGGCTTTGTTTACATGGAGGCCATCGTGCGTCCGTTCTCTTGGAGCGATTGGCCCGATGCGGCACGGGGCATTTTCGAGGCGCTGCGCTCGCCGGCGGGTGAAGAGATGGTGCTGGAAAAGAATCTGTTCGTCGAACGTATCTTGCCGGCGAGCGTGCTGCGCGGATTGACGGACGAGGAAATGGACGTTTACCGCCGTCCTTACGTCGAAGCGGGCGAATCGCGGCGTCCGACGCTCACGTGGCCGCGAGAGCTGCCCATCGACGGAGAGCCGGCGGACGTGGCCGAAATCGTCGCGGCCTATTCGACATGGCTCGCCGAAAGCCCGCTGCCGAAGCTGCTGATCAGCGCCGATCCCGGCGCGATCCTGACTGGATCGCAGCGCGAGTTCTGCCGCAGGTGGCCCAATCAACAGGAGATCACCGTGTCGGGCAATCATTTCATCCAGGAAGATTCGCCCGACGAAATCGGCCGCGCCGTGGCCGAGTTTGCCGAACAACTGGAGAGCTGACCGTCCGCCGAAACACTACGGGGTAGAACTACCGGTGCTCCAAATGGCACGCACCGCAACTGGCGTTCAGGCGAGTTAAAGATCGCCGCGCCGCGCTCAAATCGTGGGCTTCTGCGGCGGTCATGATCCCCGCGGCGGCGTCGCGATAGGCAACCGCGCTTTGTTGCCAATGCGCCACGTCGCCCTTGGGCGGGCGCATCGTTGCCAGCAGTTCACCGGTCTCGGCCAACAGCGCGGCCCGAGACTGCGCAAGTTTCCACTGTTTGTCGTCCCGCGATTCGGCGGCCAGTGATTGTGCCAACTGGCCACGAACCGCCTGTGGCACGTTGACCGCGCGCATCAGATCAGCGATCGAAGCGAAGCGGCGTTTCGCTTGCCGCGAAGCGGACGAAAGCTCGGCCAGCATTTGTTGAATGGCGGCGTCTTCAACGTGCTTGCCAAGGAATTCGTAGATTTCAAACCACGCACGATCCGCCTGCTCGAAGTCGAACGCATCGTGTCGATTGCGATCCATGAAGTTGGCTTTCGCATGGTCGAATTGGAGAAAGCGGTGTTTGATTCCCGCTTCCTCCAGCGACCGCCGAAAGCGTGCCAGCCGCTCGTTGTCCAGCAAGGTGTTCTCGGCGCCGGCACGCAGCAGCATCACCGCGGTATGTTTCAGTTCGCCGGCCAGCGGTTGTCTGAGCGGGGGTGGGATCTCCGCGCCGCACATCACGCAGGCTTGCAATCCTTGCGCGGCGGCAAGCTCGAGCGCCCAGCGGGCCCCGCCGGACCAACCCAGCACGCCGATTCGATCTGGAAAAACGTCCGGGCGGGTTCGCAACCACCGCACCGCGGCCGAAAGTTGGGCCAAGGCCTTCTCATGCGCCGCCGTCTTGTCGGATGGCTCGGAAGAAACGGAACGTGCCGCGTCGCGCCGAACGACCACGACCACGTACCTGGTTTCGGCCAAATCATGAGCGGCCCGAGCATGGAATTCCGTCGACTTGCCGTCGCTCACCAAGATCACGGCGGGCAAGCGTTGGCTGTCGTCCGGCCGATAGAGCCGGCCTTGATGCGTGCCGATCGCGCTGACCCAGCGAACATCTTGCACGGCAATCGAAACCTGATGCGTCCGCGAAAAGGACTCTAAAAACGGCGGCAACACTGGTAACTGCCGCGGCGAATCGGCGCAGGCAAGATCGAATAGACCGAGCGAAAGCATGGCTCCCACGACGACGACAATCGTCCTTCGAGCTCGCGTCATTTCACTTCCAGGTCGATGGCCGAGAAATGTTCGTGGTCGCTATGCGTGTTCAGCGTGTCCACGCGCACCAGATAAATGCCGGGCTTATCGATGCGAAATTGCAACCGCGCTCCAACGCGGCATTTCGGCTTGAGATTCAACACCACGTGCCCCTGCGTCACCGTATGGCCTTCGAGATCAGGCAGTTGCTTTTCGCCGATCTTGTCGGTGCGGACGACGAAATAGCGCACCGTGACGTCCTTGAGCAACCCGTGGGGATAAGCATTGGTCAGAATGAAGTGCAAGATCAGCGGATCGCCCGCCCTGACCGCCAACTTGGGTCGCGGGTTGACGCCACCTATCGGCGGTTCCTGGTCCGAGGTTGCTTCGGCTCGGTCGTCCGGAGCGATCACCTGCAAATCGATCAGCGCGTGCTCAGCGCGGGCGCTAACCGCCGAAGCGGCGATGACCAACAACGCCATGATCAGATACGCAAGCTGCCTTGATCCGGGTTGCACGGTGTTGATCCTATATTTGATCCTGAAAACGAGGGTTTGATGGGGTGGTCACTTGATGACCAAGTCCAGCGCGGCATGGTATTCGTGTCCATAGGCTTGCGACAAGCCGATGGTTTCGACGCGTAACAGGTAGCTGCCCGGCGCCGTGATGTTTAGGTCGAACTGCCACTGGGCGGAATTTTTCGGCGCGAAGTCCATGGTCAGCGCCCCTTCGTATAGGACGTTTTTCGTCAACTTCGGCACCGCATGCTGGCCGGTCTTCTCTTCCCGGGCAACGAAAAAATGGACCAGCACATCGTTGAACTTCGTGTTCTGGGCATGATTCGTGACTTGCCAGCGGACGCTCAAGGGTTCACCGCTTTCAGCATGGAACACCTCGCGTGGGGCCGGCGGATCGGGCGCCGGGCTTTGGCGCGTCTGTCGTGTTTCAGCCTTTCGCTCTCCGGCAGTCACGGCCACGGTGATTTGCAAATCATCGGCGTGCAGCAGCGACAAGCCCGCCAACGCCCAGCCGGCTGCCAGCGCCATCGACATACAGCGAATCCGCATGATCGTTTCTATCCGCGCTAAAGAGATCTTCCCGCCTGTCACAGCGAGGATACCTGGATGCCACCCAACCCCCCGACAAACCTCATTATGCACGGCCGCGAGCCCAAAAGCACGCAAGTCGGTCAACACGCGTATCGAGCCACCGCGTGCTGACTGATTCGTCGTGCAACCATTTGTCTCGTCAAAGCATGTCGAGGAAAAAGCTCTTTCTCGGGGCGACCTATTACAACCGCAGGCGGTGCGGGTCGCGTGACAAACCACCATTCACCCCCCATGTTTGTGGCGACTCGACCGGTGAGACGAGGTGTGTCAAAATGCGCCATGGGCAGCGGTCGCTGAAAATTTGGCGGTTGAAAATCTATGAAACTCTTGACGGTCGTCTGGGTACCGCCTAACGTACATCTGATGAGGAGTGAGCCGCCGGCCATCTTACAGCTGGTCGTCGTGAAGTTGATTCGCCTCAATCCGATCGTTCCGCGA
>Ga0114931_10010652_pt1 | contig 10936 bp, 5 predicted proteins | sample 2SBtaG_FD_89579 | JGI IMG/M metagenome (GOLD analysis project Ga0114931, IMG submission 89579) | Deep subsurface microbial communities from Kolumbo volcano to uncover new lineages of life (NeLLi) - 2SBTROV14_V59a metaG | ecosystem: Environmental > Aquatic > Marine > Volcanic | place: Kolumbo...
CACCGGGACGTGTCGCCGAGCAACATCCTGTTGACCCGGCGCGGCAAGGTCAAGCTCGCCGACTTCGGCATCGCGCGCGCCGCCGAGCGCCAACACGACGCCGAGACCGGTACGCTCAAAGGCAAGTTCGGCTACATGTCGCCCGAGCAGATCGAAGGTGCCGACATCGACGGCCGCTCCGACGTGTTCTCCATGGGCATCGTGCTTTCCGAAATGCTGATCGCCCGGCGGCTGTTCTCGGCGCCCGGCGACGTGGAGCGCCTGCTCATGGTCCGCCGCGGTGACCTGACCCGGCTGGAGAAGTACGGAGACCACGTGCCGCCGGAGCTGGTCGCGATCATCCGCAAAGCGCTGGCGGTGCAACCCGACGATCGCTACGCCACCGCGGCCGCGTTGCACGACGACCTCGCGGACTGGTTGGCCAGCTCCAACCGGCGCAGCGGCGCCCAGCGCCTGGCCGACTACATCAAGGCGCTGGAGGCGGCCACCGGTGACCTCAGCGTGCGCCGGCCCAGCTCGGCGGCGCCTACTTCGGCACCAACCCTGAGCGGCACCGAGACCCGAGTGGCGCGCGAAGCGATCCGCAAAGCGGTCCAGGAAGGCCGCAAGATGTTCGCCAGCGGCGGCGGCACATTCGAACAACCCGACACCCTGGTGCAGAGTCTCGTGCTCGAGCCGTACGAGGGCGGCGACACCGAAGTCGGCGAGCGTATCCCCGCCGCGGTCGAGGTGGCCGATGGCGATTTCTCCAAGCGGCGGCCCATCGATGTCATCAACCACATCGGCAAACGGGTGCTCACCGGCATCTTGCACATGGAAGACGGCGAAGAGGTGCGGGAGCTGTGCTTTTGCGACGGCGGCCCCGAGGTGGTGCGATCCAACGCGCGCGACGAGCGGCTCGGCCAGTACCTGTTGCGCCGCGACCTGATCGCCAAAGACCAGCTCAAAAAAGCGCTGAGCGTGCTGGAGCACTTCGACGGCAATCTGGGCCAGGCGCTGGTGAGCTTGCACCTGCTCAAGCCCGTGGACGCGGTGCGCATTCTGCACGACCACGTGTTGTACAAGCTGATCGAGAGCTGCGGCTGGCGGCAGGGCAGCTACCGGTTTTTCCCGGGCGACCACCCGTGGCCAAACCAGGCCCAACGCACGCCCGTGCGCCAGATCGTTAGCCGCGGGTTGTCGTCGATTCCGCGCCCCGCCCTGGCCGCATGGGCAAAGCACCACCGCGCCGCGCGCATGCGCTTCGATGGCAGTGAGCTGGGGGCGTTCGATCTGGACGCCGACCTGCGCCGCCAGCTTCTGCGCCTGTCGGACGGCTCGCGCGCGCTGTGGGAGGTGGCCAAGCACGTGCCCACGGCCCTGGGCCGCGGCCGCTTGATCGCCGCGACGTTCATCCTGTCGCGGTTCGGCATCATCGGCAGCTAGTCAGTCGGGGCGTGCTAGGCTTAGGCGATGTCTGAGCGCCGGGAGCGCGACGCGGGGTTGGAGGAGACGATTCAGGCCGAATCGACGCCGTCGACCGACGGGTTGAGCGTGACCACGCCCGCATCGGACGCGCTCGGCGCCACGACGCCCGCATCGGACGCGCTGCCCCTGGCCGACACGATTCCTCCCGCGCAGCCGGACCTGATCGGCCGCTACCGCATCCGCGGCATCCTGGGACGCGGCGGCATGGGCGTGGTCTACATCGGCTACGACGAGAATCTGGAGCGCGAGGTCGCGATCAAGCTCGTGCGCGCCACTGCCGCCGGCGGCACCGAAGGCCCCACGCGACTCAAGCGCGAGGCCAAAATCATGGCCCAGCTGTCCCACCCCAACCTGGTGGCCGTGCACGAGGTCGGCGAGCACGAAGGCCGGGTGTACGTCGCCATGGAGCTGATCAAGGGCCTCACCCTTCGCCGATGGCTGCGCAAACAAGACCGCGAGTGGCGCGACGTGCTCGACGTGTATCTCGCCGCGGGTGAAGGTCTGGCCGCGGCGCACAAGGTCGGCGTCATTCACCGCGACTTCAAGCCGGACAACGTGATCGTCGCCGACGACGGCCGGGTCCGCGTGCTCGATTTCGGTCTCGCCCGGCCGGTGGACGCCCCGGCCCAGCGGCCCGAGCCCAGCAGCGACCGCGACGCGCCGGCGCACCTGACCATGACCGGCACCATCATGGGCACCCCGGCGTACATGCCGCCGGAGCAACACGAGGGCAGGATCACCGACGCCCGCGCCGACCAGTTCAGCTACTGTGTGTCCTTGTTCGAGGCGCTGTACGGCGGCCGACCATTCGTCGGTACCTCGGTCGCCGAGCTGGCCGAAGCCACAACCCGGGGCGAGGTGGCCGAGCGGCCGGACAACACCAATGTTCCACGCAAGCTGCACGAAGCCATCCTGCGCGGCTTGCGCCGCGATCCAGACGACCGCTGGGGCAGCATGACCGAGCTCACCGCCGAGCTGGCGCGCGCGAGCCGTTCGCACGCACCGAAGCTGTGGGTTGCCGGCGTCGGGGTGGTCGTGGCGGCGCTGGTCGTCGCGCTGCTGTGGGCGCGCAGCGGCGGCGGCGCGCCACCACTCGACGACACCTGCCGGCCGATTGCCCGGCAGCTGGGCGAAGCCTGGGACGACGCCGCGAAGGCCGAGCTGAAGCAGCGCTTCGACGGTCTGAACAAACCCTATGCCGGCGACGTATACGCGTCGTTCGTCCGCGACGTGGCTGCCTACGCCAGCGCCTGGACCGACGCGCAGCGCCAGATTTGCGACCGCGGCACCAAGCGCAACCGGTTGCTTCGCGCCCAGCAGCTCACCTGCCTCGATGATCATCTGCTGCGCCTGCGCGGCTATCTGGCCGCGGCACGCGAGGTGAACATCGAGGCGCTGTCCCTCGGCTTCGAAGGCTACGGCGAACCGACCGCGGCCGAATGCTTGAACGAAAAGGTCGTGCGCGCCCGCGCGGCCGCGCCTCCGGCGAACATCACCGAGGCCGTGAACGACCAGCGGCTGCGGTTATACCGGGCGCAAGCGCACGTCGCCCTGCACCAGTTCACCAAGCTGGCCCGGCTCACACCGTATCTGGTCAGCATGCGCGACGCGTCCGAGGCGCTGCACAAGCTCGGTCAGGGAGCGGCGCGCGCCGAGGCGCTGTACTACCTGGGCCGCGCCCTGGGCTACGTGGGCAAGCACGACCAGGCAAAAACCGTGCTGGAGCGCGCCATCGAGATCGCCGAGAGCAACCGGGCCGACACCACCGTGGCGGCGTTGCTCACGCGATTGATCCACCAGCGCGCGTTCCACGGCGGCAGTCCGGCTCAGGTCAAAGCACTGATCAAGCGCGCCAACATCGCCCTCGAACGCGCGGGTAGACCCGCGTGGATCAGCGGGCAGCTGCTGTACACACAGGCACACATCGCCAACCTGGCCGGACACCCCGGCAAGGCGACGACGTTCGCGCAGCGCGGTTACAACGCCTACTCGCGCGCGCTGCCGCCGCAGAGTCATCGCCTGGCACAAATCGAAAGCGACCTGGCGCGGTTCGCCGCCCTGCTCGGCAAGACCGATGTGCAGCGCGCCCACCTGCGCGTCGCTCTCGATTTGTACGAGCGCCTGCTTGGCACCAAACATCCGCACCTGGGTGAGCTGTTAGCCCGCCTGGCGCTGGCGCTCGACACTGCCCCCGACCAACGGCGTGCCGGCCGCGCGGCGGCCCGGCGAGCGCTGCGTGTGTTGGTTTCGGCGGCCGGCCAGCCGTCGCCGTGGCTGGGCCGGGCGTTGGTCACCACCGGCGAAGCGCTCGAGCATTATGGCCTGTTCGGCGAAGCCGCCGACGCGTTCGCCGCAGCCGCGCGCTCGCTACAAGCGGTAGCGCCACGCAGCAACTACGCGCTGGTCTCCGCGCTCAGCCGCGGCGGCGAGTTGGCCTGGCACTATCAGCTCGACGCGATCAGCGCAGACACCCGGCTGAGCAAGGCCATCGCCCTCGGCGCCTCGGTCTATCCCAACGGCAACGCCGACACGTTGCGCGCGCGGCTCGCCCTGGCGAACGTGCGCCTGGGCCAGGGCCGCTACGAACAGGCCAAACAACTGGCCCTGGAGGTATGGCAGCCGCCCGCCGCAGCCGCGCCGCGCGAAGAACTCGATCGGTTTCGCTTCGCCGCCGCCGGCGTGCTCGCCCGCAGCTATGCCAGCGCTCGCCAGTTCGGCCAGGCCGACGACTACCTGGCCAAGATGAACGCACTGGCAACGCTGCCGCGACAAAAGACCTGGGCGCTGGTAACCGAGGGGCATGTCGCCTTGCTCCGCGATCAGCCCGTCGTGGCGAGCAAGCGCTTCGGCGATGCGCTCGCACACGGCACCCTCGCGGCCAGCGCCGCCGCCACGGTGCGCGGATACCTGGCCGTGGCGCGGGCGCGGGCGGGCCAACTCGCGCGTGCCGAACAACCGCTGAAACAGGCGGTGTCGCGCGACCCGGACAAGGGCCACCCCCTCGGTATCCTGGCCCGCTTCGAGCTGGCCAAGCTGCTATGGCAGCGCAAACGCGACCGTGCTGCCGCAAAGAACCAGGCCCAAAAGGCCCGGCGCGCGCTGCGCCGGTTCAGTCCGAAACGGAAGCGCACGAAGAAGGCAATTGACCGCTGGCTGAAGATACGTTAGACGCGGACTGATGTCCGAAACAACCCAGCCCGAAAGCCTCCGCAAACGTCTCGTCGCCAGGGCCGTGGACGCCTTCAACCGCGCCGACGAGCTCGGCGGCGACCTGCGCGACTACCTGGTCGAGCGCTACCGGAGCTCCGATCGCATGCACGCGATCGGCCAGCGCTTCGGCAGCCTGTTGCCGACGAAAAAGAAAGTCGAGCTGCGGGTGAAAAAAGCCACTCCGGCCGCGGCCGAAGAGCCGAGCGCGCCGCCGCAGGCAGCGTCGGCCATGGTGCACGGCGACGGCCTCGCCGATCCGAACCTGTCGGCCCAGATCTTCGGCCGCAACTCGTGCCCCTGGACCGGCCGGGTGATCCGCCTGTTGGAAGACCGCAAAGTGGACTACGACCTGGTCGATCTGGATGAGCTCGAAGACCCGGCGCTCGAGACCAAGCTGGTCGAAGAGACCAAGCAGAACACGGTGCCGTACGTGTTTCTGGGTGGCCAGTTCGTCGGCGGCTACAACGCCACCGCCGAGATCGATCGCATGGGTCAGCTGCAGTACGCCGTCATGCCCCCGCACCTGCGCGCGACCCATCCCGAGGCGAGCAAGATCGAAATCGCGCCGCGGCCCAACACCGACGAGACCGCGCCGGCAGAGTCGTCCGAGGGGTAAGCTCAGCGCAGGCGCATCGCGGCTTCGAAGTGGTAGTGATCGCTGTGCGACCGCGGGTCCTTGCGCGGCGTGATCAACGCGCGAAAGTACGGCAGCCGGAGCACGCTGCGCTCCACCGCGTGCAGCAGGCGATCACCGCGCCGGTAGTCGCGCTTGACGATGTGTTTGAGGCCGCGCGCGTCGACCAGCTCGTAGACGTCGACCGCCAACCCCAGCGCATGGCGACTGAGCACGCCGCGTAAGCGATGTCCGTTGCGGCGCACGGTGCGGTAACGATGAATGGTGGAGAACCGCAACGCGCGAACGCCGAGCTTGCGCAACACGGGCGCGGCGCGGGCAAACGCCAGCGCCAGCTGACAGTCCATGGTGAAGGGCGGCTTGCGCCAGATCGGCACCAACTTCAGGCCGCGAAAATTCATCGAAGGCACACGCACCGGCGTCGCTACTTTGCGCAGCCGTGGTGCCCGCCGGTAGTGGACCCCGAGCTTGCGCAGCTGTTTCAAACAGCGACGGCCGCTGCGCTTCATCGCGGCCGACGGCGGCCAGGTCCAGTGCGCGGGCATGTTGAGCCGACTGTTCGGGCGGGCAGCTGCCCCATCGGTCACGAGCATCACACCAACGATCATGCCGACTTGTAAGAGCTTGGAGACCATTTGTCGGTTGCAGACGTAATAACAAGTACGCCACCTACGGAGCCGCCGATGAAATCTTACCTTATCCCCCATGTTCTACCATCCCCCCACACAGCCGCCGGACTCGACAGCGCAGAGCTGTTCGGTCTGCCGATGGTCGTACCCGACGATTTTTGCATGGACTACAGCTGCGGCCCGGTCAGCTCGACCGGCCCGCGCAGCTTTGTCCGCTTGCTGCCACTGGCACCGCGAGTATGGACTATCGAAATCGGCGAGCGCGCCCATCCGTACAGCGCCGACAACGAAGAGACCGTCGCCCGCGTCGTGCAAGTCGGCCACGGCGCGGTGCTCGACCTGTACCAGGAAGTCATCATCAACGACTTCTTCGAGCTCCGCGGCAACTACGCCGCGCCGCAGGCATTCCCCGGCGGCAACTCGACGGTCAAGGTCGTCGCCAATGGCGACACAAAAGTCGTGACTGTGTCCAACACGACGGTCCAGGCCGTGCGCGACGTGGTCGCCACGCTATACAAGATCTCCGGCGTGGTCGCCTAGGCCCGCACGCTCGAGTGGGCCTCGCGCAGCACCTCGGCCGACCGTCGCAGCGCGTCGAGCTCGCGGCTGGACACGTTTGGTTCGATCACCTCAGCGGCATCGCCGGCGTCGACGACGCACGGCAACGACAACGCCACATCGTGAATGCCGAGGGCGCCTTGTTGCACCCGCGATACCGTGAGCACGCGGCGCGCCCCGCGCAGAATCCAGCGCAGCAGGGCGGCGGTCACGAGGCCAATCGCGTGGTTGGTCGCGCCTTTGCGCCGGATGATCTCGTACGCCGCGCGGCGTACCGTGTCGGCCACCGCCGACTCCTGTTCGTCACCCCATCGGGGCCATTGGCGCAACGGGCGGCCGGCGACGTACGCGCACGACCACAGACATACCTCCGAGTCGCCGTGCTCGCCCACGACGTATGCGTGCACCGAACGCGCGTCCAGGCGCAGCTCGTGGCCGACGGTCTGGCGCAGGCGTGCCGTGTCCAGCATCGTGCCCGTGCCGATGACGCGCTGGGGCGGCAACCCGGACGCATCAGCCAGCACGCGGGTCAACACGTCCACCGGATTGGACACAACGATCACCACACCGCGGCAACCGCTCAGCGCCGCGCCGATGTGGCGCATCACCCGGGCGTTGGCGGCCAGCAACTCCAACCGCGATTGCGTTTCCGTGCCGCCCTTGCCCGCCGCTATCACGACCGCATCCGCGTCTCGCATGTCCGCGATGTCCGCGGTTGCCACGCGAGCGTGGGGGTAGAACGGCGCTCCGTGCGCCAGATCCATAGCCTCGCCTTCGGCGCGCACGGGGTCCAGATCGTTGAGGAGAAGCTCCGTGGCGATGCCCGAGTGCAGGGTGGAGATAGCGACGCTGGTGCCGACGTAGCCCAGTCCGATAATTCCTACCTTGGTCATGCGTGATCATGGGCACAACGGCGGCGACCAGTCCAGTGGGAGTGTCGTCGCGTCCGACGCGCCCGAGTCCTCAGCGGCCGCAGCCAGGCGACGCGATTCGGACCATCGCTTCGGGGCGCGCAACCCCCTGGCCTTGCAGCCAGCTCACCGCGTCACCGACCAGGCCCGCGCCTTCCGAGCCGCCCAACAACTCGCCCAGCCGGTAGCGCGAGGCGGCGGCGTAAAACCGCATCTCGCGCTTGGTCGCCAGCTCGATGGCCGAGCGCAGCTGCGCCGCGCAGGACTCGTCGTTGCCCTTCTGGTTGGCGATGCCCGCGCGCAACATGCTGGCCCACACGCGCGCGTGATCCGTTTTGGCCTTGTCGAGGCGGCGCGCACACTCGGCAACATGTCGCAGCGCACCTGACTCGGCCCCTCCCTGAGCAACGGCGGCCAGTGCCAGCTTGCCGCTCAAGAACGAAGACAGCGCGCGCACGATCGCAATCCGCGTGAGCAACGACCGCTGCAGCCCTTCGAACCGCGGCGCGAGCTCGACCCGTGCTTCGGCCGCGCGTTGGGTGTACAGCGCCAGCTCAGCGCGCGCTTCCAGCTCGTACCAATGCTGCAGGTGGAACCGGCCCTCGAACGGCACCCAGCGCACCTGGTCGAGATTCGTTGCCGCCCCCTTCGAGTCGTCGTGGGCCAAGAACACCTCGTTGCCGTACAAGCGCAGGGACGATTCGAAGTAGCGGTCGCCGCGGCGGGCGGCATCGCGCACGTACTCGTCGTACAGCTCGGCCACCAGCGCGAACGCGCCGAGGTGGCGCAGCGCAAACAGCTGGAACATACGGGCGTTGTTGAGCTCCCAGGTGCGGCCGGTGGTTTCCTCGCGAAACACATCCACGGCGCGCTGCAGCCGGTCCGATGCGGTGCGGAAGTCGCCGGCAAAGTAGCGCAAGATGCCGTCGACGATCAGCTCGAACCCGCGCATCACCGGGCGGCTATCGGCTTCGGCCAGCTGGCGCGTACGCTGGTGCAGCTGGCGCGCACGCCTCATCGACCTGGGGCCCTGGGAGCCGTGGTAGATCGCCTCCAGGCCGAACCCCCAGGCCAGCCGCTCCGATTCGCCCACCTGCAGGGCGAGGCGCAAGGCGCGCACCTGAAAGTACGCGCCGCGCACGTTGTCGACCATCGACAACCCGTGCGAGGCCGCTCTGTGAACATCGATGCGCAGCAGATCGCTGGCGGCGATTTCCTTTTCGTGCTTCTGCTTCCAGCTCAGACCGCGCAGGCGCAACCGCCCGCGATGCCACATCACCTTGACCAGCGCCCGGCGCGGGCTCACCGGCATGCGGGCGGATACTTCGCGCAGCACCTCGCGCAGCGTGTCCAGGCCGGTCTCGATGTGGCCGCATATCAGCTGTTGCTCGGCCGCGCGCCGCATGCACTCCAGGCGCGTGGTGCGATCGGCGCCCACGGCCGCGGCCAGTGCCGCGTCGGCGGCCTCGGCACCGCGCCCGGCATTGGTCAGCGCCTCGCACAGCTCGATGTTGAGCTCGCGGCGCACCCCTTCGTCCCACTCGCCGAGGCGCAGCGCCGCCTGGTAGAAGTTGACGGCGCGGTCGAACGCCAGCGACAAGCTGGCCCGGCGCGCGGCGCGTTCGGCGTAGCCCGCCGCTTTCTTGGCTTCCCCGGCGGCCTCCAGGTGACGGATCAACAGCTCCGGTCGTCCGCCGGTAGCCTCCAGGGCGATGCCCAGGCGCAGGTGGCGCCCGCGCAGCACCTCGGGCGACAGCTGGTGCAGCACGGTCTCCCGTACCCGGTCGTGAAACGGCTCGACCAGCTCGCTGTGCCGCGAGGCCACACCGCGCACCAGGTTGGCCGCGCGCAACAGCGACAGGGTACGCACGAACGTGTCGCCCTCGAGGCGCGACGCCACCCGCAGCGCCTCCTCGGCCATGGGCGCGCCGGCGACCACCACCAGCTCGAGCAACGCCCGCGCGTCGTCGGGCAGATGGTCGACGCGCGCCATGATCGCGGTCTCGAGCCGCGGCCCCTTTGCCTGGCCCGAAATCGCCGCGTGACGCACCAGCTCGTCGAGGAACAACGGGTGCCCCTGGGCTTCGGCGACCAGGTCGGCGGGCCTGACGTGATCGATGCCGGCGCGCGCGATCAACTTGCGCGCGAGCAAGATGGCCGCTTGCTGGCTCAACTTGCCGAGCTCGATGGTCTCCATCCGTCCCGGGATGCTGGCCTGGCTGAGGCGGGTAGCTCCGCCGGCGATCGTCTGCAGCACATTCGCGTCGCGTGACGAGATCAGCAGCAGCAGCGGCGGCGGCGCCGGCGGCCGCAACAGGTCGCCGAGCAGAATCAGGCTGTCGGTGTCGGCCCACTGCAAGTCGTCTACGATGACGATGAGCCTGCGAAACGCGGCGATGTGTTGCAGAAGCTCACGCAGGGCAACGAACGTACGTCGTTGGCGCTCGAGGTGATCGCGAATTGGCCGTTCCAGCTCCGGCGCGCGCGCGATGGCCTCGACGCGGCCCAGCACGGGGAACATCTGACGCAACAACGGCGTGCCCGCGGGCAACAGCGCCATGACCTCCGCTTCCGACAATTTGGCCAGATACGAAGCCAGCGAGTCGACCACGCCGTCCACGGCCTTGAACGGGATGGACTCCCGCGCGTAGCAGCGGCCCGTGAGCGTAACCACGTCACCGCGTTCGACGGTGGCGAGCTGGGCGAAGTGCTCGAGCAACACAGACTTGCCGATGCCCGACTCGCCGTGGACCAAAACGGTGACCGCTCCGGTGCGCGCGGCGTCGAAGGCGCGGCGCAACTGCGCCAGCTCCTCGTCGCGACCGACGAGCAACAGGTCGTGGCTGTAGTGAGAAGACGCCGCTGCCGCTGGAGACGCTACGCCTACCCGGCGCAAAATCTCGCGCTCGCCGGGCCGGCGATCCGGATCGAAACGCAGCAATTCGGCGCACAGCTCGTCCAGGTCGGTGGGGATGCCGCTGCAGCGCTCGCTCGGTGGTGGCGGTTCGGTGCGTTGCTTGGACGTGGCGATCTCGAACGAGGTGCCGGTAAACGGCAGATGCCCCGTCATCGCCTGGTAGAGCATCACGCCGACGCTGTACCAGTCGGCCGCAGGCCCCACCGCTTTGAGCGCCGCCTGCTCCGGCGCCATGTAGGCCACGGTGCCCACGGCGTGGCTGGCGATGGGCTGAGACCCCCGGTCGGCCGCAATCGCCAGACCGAAGTCGAGCAGCACCGTGTGGCCCGATCTGGTCACCAGCACGTTGGACGGTTTGACGTCGCGGTGCACCTTGCCCGCGCCGTGCAGCGCGAACAAACCGCTGGCGAGCTCGGCCAGACACCAGCGCAACCGGGCCTCGTCGAATCGCGCCTGCGGCAGGCCGCCGACGAACGGGATCGTCAGTGACGTCACCATGCGCCGCGGTTTGTCCGACTCGGGACGCACGTAGGCCAGAAAATTGGCGCCGTCGACCAACTCCATGGTGAAGAACCAGTGGTCCTTGTGCGCTACCAGCTCGCCCAGCGAG
>Ga0114931_10010653_pt1 | contig 10936 bp, 8 predicted proteins | sample 2SBtaG_FD_89579 | JGI IMG/M metagenome (GOLD analysis project Ga0114931, IMG submission 89579) | Deep subsurface microbial communities from Kolumbo volcano to uncover new lineages of life (NeLLi) - 2SBTROV14_V59a metaG | ecosystem: Environmental > Aquatic > Marine > Volcanic | place: Kolumbo...
CTCCTGTTAACTATCTGTGATACATGAATTTTCATCTGCCGGGGCTCTGATAATCCGTAGCGTGCCGTGGCGTTTCGCTGTTTCGCCCGGAACGCGGCCCGTGGGGTGCTGGACGGCGGGACGGGCGCCGGGCACCACGGAGTCGCGGCGCCGGAAAGCTAGATTGCGCGGACCGAGGCGACTATACTCCTGCTTGCGCTACAGTCTTGTCAGGGTGGGCATATTCGCGGAAATTTGGCGACCGCGTTGAAATATCGCCCAAAACGAGGATCGAATGGCCTTTTCGGATAGGGTTGCGTTGGGGAAATTCTATAGCGCCGATCGCCAGCAAGGCACGTTACTTCGGCTTACGTCGGTTGGCATCCTCGCCGTGCTGATGGGCTTCATTTTCCAGGACGGCCTTATCACGATGACCGGCGCGTGGGAGTCGGCGGAATATAGCCACGGCTATCTGATTCCGGTCATTACCCTCTTCCTGATCTGGCGGAACCGCCACCAACTCGCCGCCGCTGGCCAGAAGGGCAGCTGGTTTGGTGCCTTGGTCGTCTTTCTGGGCCTGGCGATGTTCATCATGGGCGAGCTGGGAACGCTTTATACGGTCATCCAGTACGCCTTTCTCGTCACCCTCTTCGGGATCGTCCTGGCGTTCGTCGGCTGGCGGGGGATGCGCTTCCTCTGGATACCTTTGCTTTATCTCGTCTTCATGATCCCGCTGCCGTCATTTCTCTACGCCGGTCTTTCCAGCACCCTGCAGCTTATCGCATCGGAACTGGGCGTAACGGTGATCCGCTTCTTCGGGATCAGCGTCTTTCTGGACGGCAACGTGATCGACCTTGGGGTCTACAAACTGAATGTGGTCGAGGCCTGTAGCGGTCTGCGGTACCTTTTTCCCCTCATGAGCTTCGGTTTTCTCGTTGTCTATCTGTCCCGGGGTCCGTTCTGGCAAAAGGGCGTCGTTTTCCTTTCGACCATCCCCATAACGATCTTGATGAACTCGTTCCGCATCGGCGTCATCGGTGTCCTGGTCGAGAATTACGGAATCGAGATGGCCGAGGGGTTCCTGCACACCTTCCAGGGCTGGGTCATCTTCATGGCCCTGGTGCTCTTCCTCTTCGGCGAAATCTGGTTGCTCAACAAGATTTTCGGCACGGGCGGTTCGGTGTTCGATCGCTTCGCCTTCGCCGCTCCCCGGCCCACCGCCCCGCTCGCCGCTCCCTTGCCCCAGGGTCAGCCGGCCCAGAGCAAACAGGCGGCACCGATCCATAAGGCATTACCGCGGCCTTACATGGTATCGCTGGCCATCGTCCTTCTCGCCGCCGGTGCCAGTTCCCTCATGGGGACGCGCGCCGAGGCGGCCCTCGAGCGAAAGGTCTTCGCGACCTTGCCAATGCGGATCGACGACTGGCGCGGGCGCGAATTCGCGCTCGAACCGGAAATTGTGGCGGCCCTCAAGGTCACCGACTACATCATGGCCGATTACAGACGCGAATCGGACCCCATACCGGTCAACTTCTACACGGCCTATTACAAATCGCAGCGCAAGGGAGAGGCCGTCCATTCGCCGCAAGCGTGCATTCCGGGTGGCGGCTGGGTGATCGAGGAATTTGCCGAGCGCCGATTGGACACCGTTATCGCCGGGGGACAACCATTGACGGTCAACCGGGCGATCATCGGCAAGGGGGACTTCCAGCAACTGGTCTATTATTGGTTCCCGCAACGCGACCGATTCCTGACCAACGAATACTGGGTAAAGTGGTATATCTTCTGGGATGCTCTGACACGCAATCGAACCGATGGCGCTTTGGTCCGGCTGGTGACACCGGTCGACGGCCCGGATGGTTTCGACGCGGCGGACCAGCGCCTATCCGACTTCGCGGCGACCCTGATACCAAAATTGTCGCTCTATTTTCCGAGCTGATGAGATAAACCGGCCGCGAAATTTCCGGAAGGGTGACCATTCTTGGCGCGGCCATACTATGGCTGAAGCTGTTTGAAATTAAACTGGTGAGGACCGCGTCACGCGGTAGTACGGCTAGGAACGCGACAAACCGCCATGACGGCATTACTCAGTTTAATTGTCGCGCTGTTCGTCACCATGGTGCTGGTGCCACCTCTGGTTCGCGTGGCGGGCCGGCTGCAACTGGTCGACAAACCGAACCACCGCAAGGTGCACGCCGTGCCGATCCCGCGAGTAGGCGGTATCGCCATCTATGTCGGCCTTCTGGTGCCGCTTTTGTTGTGGGCACCGTTGGACCGCATCGATCATTTCTTTCTTCTCGGCGGCGGTTTGATCGTCCTGTTCGGCGCCATCGACGATCGCCTGACACTTGCGTTCAAGTGGAAGTTCGCCGGTCAAACCGTTGCGGTCCTGGTGGTGATGGCGGCCGGTATTCACTTCGATATTCTACCCTTTTTTGGCCTGGACCCGGTTACCCCTTGGATTACTTATCCTATTAGCTTCCTGTTCATTCTCGGTGTTACCAACGCGCTAAACTTGTCCGACGGTCTCGATGGGCTAGCGGGCGGCGTATCGTTACTGAGCCTGGCTGGCATCGGTGCATTGGCTTATCTGAGCGGCGGGCCGACGATCTATCTGGGTGCGGTCGCCCTGGCCGGCGCGATGCTGGGATTCCTGCGCTTTAACACGCACCCAGCAGTGGTTTTTCTTGGCGATGCGGGGAGCCAGTTCCTAGGTTTCAGCCTAGCTTGCATGGCGATCATCTTGACGCAAGACGTCAACCCGGCACTGAATCCCATGTTGCCGCTGTTCATCGTCGGCTTGCCGCTACTCGATACCCTGTCCGTCATTCTAATGCGGCTTTGGCACAGGCAATCGCCGTTCAGCGCCGACAACCGGCACTTTCACCACAGGCTTCTGAAAATCGGCCTGCGGCACTACGAGGCGGTGGCGGTGATTTATACCTTGCAAGCAATCGCCGTTGGCCTTGGCTTCCTGCTCCGGTATCAGAGCGATGCGCTGGCATTGGTCGCATTCATCGCCTTCGCGGGCCTTGTCTACAGCGTGCTCTGTGTCGCGGAAACCCTGCCTCCGCACGCCTATGCCCGGGCCGGATTGGGGCGCGAAAATGAGCCCACCCCGAGCACCGCCGGCTCTCGGAATGGCCTGCTCGACCGTTTCACATGGTTGCCAATGGCTTCCGCGCATTATGTGCAGTTTGGCGTGTCTGCCTTCCTGCTCGGCGGGCCCCTTTTTATCGCGCGCCCACCACGCGACATCGCAGCCGTCGCCGCTAGTGTCGCCGCCATGATGGTCTTTGCGCATTTCTTCTTGAACCAGCAGACGCGGCTGTTCGTGCGCGTTGGTGTCTATGTGTTGGGTTTGTTCACCGTATTTCTTGTGGTGCCCATAACAACCGCGAACGCGGGGCTAGGCATGGCCCTGAACATTTACCTTATCGTACTAGGCGGTGTGCTGGCCTTGGCGATTCGATTGACCCGGCACGAAATCTTTCAGATGACGCCACAGGACCTCTTGGTCTTGTTTATCGTCTTGGCGATACCGAATCTACCGCTGAACGCTGTCACCGAATATCCCATCGGTTCGATGGCGTTTCGGGCGGCCGTGGTCTTCTACGCCTGCGAATACGTTCTCAGCCGGGACGGATTATCCTACAGGTTGCTCCGCGTGGCGGGCTTCGCCGGCTTGGCTATTCTCGGTTACCGCGGCTTGCTCTGACACCGCTCCTTGGTATAACGCGCTTACAGATCGAATCTTGGTGCTGCCAAGACCAGCCAGAGTCCGATAGCGAAAATCGCGAGTGACGCCGCCGCGAGAATCCAGCGGAGTTTTCCCCGATACACAGACTTCGTGGGGGCTGGGCTCCGCCGTGATCCCGAGAATTCCGGCAAGAACTCCCGTGGCCCAGGTCGCGCTTTAGCACCGCCCGTGGCTAGACTATCCGAGGTCAAAGCCACCTCTTCGCCTTCCGGCGGCGAATTCGCGGGCGGCAACGCGCCTTTATTCGCGGGTTCCTTGACACTGCTGGTGACCGATGCGGTGCCGATGGCCGAGCTGTTCAACGGTGATGTGAAAGCACGAACCACCTTGGGCTTGGTGCCTGGGGGCTTGGTGCCTGGAGGCTTGGCGCCTGGGAGTTTGGTGCTTGGCCCAGCAGTGTCTGGAACAACGGTGAATGATGTGCCGCCACCAGCCTCCTGCCGGCCCACGACCTTTGCCGGCTGAGAGGCGACACTTTTTTTCCGCGTCGCCGCCAACCGCGCAACCTCCTTGGAAATCATCTCGCGACCGAGTGACTCGGTGCCCATCCATTGCCCGCTTTGACCGCGGTCTTCCATGACGGCGAGGACGGTTTCCATATCGACCTGTGGCATTTCTTCGCCGAAGCCGTAGACCAGGGCGATGTCGCACAAGCCGTTAATCACGCGCGGAACACCCTTGGACAGGATGTAGAGCGCATCGCACGCGGCATCCGTGAAGATCGTGGCATCCCCGCCCGCTACCGCCAGCCGGTGGCGAATGTACGTGTGCGTCTCCTCAAGCGTCAGGGCCTTGAGGTGATAGCTAATGGCGATCCGTTGGGCGAACTGCTGCATATCCGGCCGGTTCAGGGTCTCGGCCAGCTCCGGTTGGCCGACCAGAACGACTTGCAACAACAGATCCTTACTGGCGTTCACGTTGGAGAGCATGCGCAGCTCTTCCAGCGTTTCCACTTCCAGATTCTGGGCTTCGTCGATGATCAACACACAACGCCGCCCGACCGCGTATTGCGCGATCAGAAACTGGACGAAAATTTCGTGGAGTTCGACTGTTTCCTTGCCCTGATAGTCGAGATCGAAGGCATACAGAATCCACCGCAACAGATCGCCGAACCCACTCGGTGTGTTGCTGATCAAACCGACGGTCGTTTCCGCCCCAACCCGTTGCAGGAAACTGCGCACCAGTGTGGTTTTGCCGGATCCCACCTCGCCGCTGATAACCGTAAAACCGGCCTGGCTGGTTAGCCCATACTCAAGAACGCTATAAGCCGAGCTGTGCTTGGCGCTGAGATACAAAAACTCAGGGTCGGGAAGCAACGAGAACGGCTTCTCCTTAAACCCATAGAAATTCTCGTACATCTATGCGCGCCTTTGCGTGCAAATGGCCGGTTTCCAGAATCCCGGGATGATCAGAATAACGGACAACCGGCGGACCATGGAAGCTATTACAAGTACGGGCGAAGGTTCGCCGATGACGAGCGATTGAGCACGGTACCCAGAAGCTTGTGCCCATTCAGAAGGCCGATCGCCCGCTGCACATCGCCAGAGCGAGTCAAGCCCTCGCACACAACTAACAACGTAGCGTCGATCTGCGGCAGAAAAACCATGGCATCGTCGGTACTAAGCAGCGGCGGTAGATCGTAGATGACGATGCGATCCGGATAACGCGCCTTCAACTCGTGCGCAAGGCTAACCATCTGCGGCGAGGTTAGCGCCTCCGAGGAATTGTTCAAGGCCCGGCCGGCGGGAAGCAGAACCAACCGATCGATACCGGGATTCACAAGACAATCCGAAAGCAGAGCGCCATCGAAAAGGTAGTCGCTCATACCCACCTCCTCGGAAAGCCCGAAAATCTCCGCTAATTTGGGTCGGCGCAGATCGAGATCGACCAGAAGAACGGTATGATTGGCGTCCATCGCCAAGCTCACGGCGAGGTTAGCCGCAACCAGCGTTTTGCCCTCTTGAGGGTTAACGCTGCAAATTCCGAGAGTCGTATCGCCATCGACCGCGAGCTGTTGCAAGACCTGCGCGCGCAACATGCGAAACAGATCGGCCCGCGAGTCCTGCGTGAACCCGGCGATCACCCGATTTTCCCGCAGCGCGGATTCCGCCACCGCCACGACGCGGGTCGTCTTCCCCCCGGCAACAGGCGCCGGCGCGACGGAAGCCACTCTGGCAAAGGCAGGTTGAGGTATACCAGTGCGTGCTTGCCTTTGTTCCCGCGCCTTCGCCAGTGCTTTTTCAATGCGCTCCATCGCCCGTGCTATCTCGATCCAGACATGCTATGCGCCGCCAACACGGCCAAGATAGTCGGCGAAGCGCCGTTCGGCGATAGACCACAGGACATCGAGCGGGATGACATACTCCTGGACAACATAGAGACCACCGACAATGACAACCGTGGTTCCCACGATCGATAGACTCGCGCGACTCCACGTGCGCCGCGTATCCGATTGGTTCTTGATGTGGGGAATAATAACGAGAGGCAGCGCACCGGCAATGACGGCAAGCTGCTTCGGGCCATAGATGGATTGATCCAGGTTTTCAAACAAGGCGACGCTGCCGACACCGGCGGCTATGGAAAAAACAAAACCCAGTACCAAAATCGCCAAGCGGTTCGGTTGTACTGGCTCCACCGGCAGGTCCGGTGGTTCGATAAGGGAAAACCGCTCGCTCTTCCGCTCCGTCTCCAAGGCCTGACCCAGCTGCGCCGCCGTTAATTTAGCCCGCACCTCCCGGTAGTTAGTCAAGGCATTCTTGTGGTCGCGCTGTAGCAGCAAATACGCCCGCTCGATCTGCGGTGCGGCGAGAATGCGCTGCTCGAAATCCTTCAGCTTGGCTTCAAATGCTACCTGTTGACTCGCCAAGGCGCGACGGTCGGCCTTCACCGCTTCGAGTTGAGCCTGCAACTGAATATAAGCGGGATTGTCCGGCTTGGCCTTGATAGGCTCTTCGGCGGGCGCGCGTTTAGCGGCTGCCAGAGCCGCCTCGGTCGCCGTGATCTGCCGCCGCAAGCGAATCACATCTGGATGGCTTTCCGAATACTTTTCGCGGACTGTGGCAAGCTCGGTCCGCATGGCCTCCAGCTGCAGTGCCAATTCAGCTGGGTCGGCGCGAGCTCCGGTTTCCACCTTCAGCGCCTTGATCTCACGGGATAATTTGACGACATCCGGGTGTTTTGGTCCGTAGATGCCTTGAAGGCTAACAAACTGAGTCTGCAACGCCCGCAGGCGTTCGGCGGGGCTGAGAACACGTTCTCCATCGACCAGATACGAATCGTACGGGCTGATCTGTGCCAACTCGGCTTCGAGGTAAATCTGGCGCTCGCCAAGGCTCTGGATCTGACGGCGTATATCGATCATCGAACGCTCGGTGCGATCCATGAGCTGAAGATTGAGCGCGGCTTGCTCTGGCAACTTGCCGGAGTTCTTGCGCTTAAACTCGGCCAACTCAGTTTCGAGTTTATTAACCAACGCTTCTAGTTTCGCCGTTTCGTCGGTGAGAAACGCCGTGGTTTCCGCGGCCTGCTCACGACGAGTCCGAAGATTTTCACTGAGATAGAGAGAGACCAACTCGTTGAGGACGCGTTGAGCGGTCGCCGGCTGACGGTCCAGAAAGCTGAGAGTGAAGGCAATGGTTGCCTGTGTGGGCCGACCGCTACGCGGGTCGACCACATCGGCGCTAACCAATTCCAGGTCAATTTCATCGCGCATGTCCAGAACGACCAGGTTGATTGGCTCGCGCTCGCGTTTTTTGGCGTAGAGATTGAATTTGTTGATGATGCCGATCAGATTTTTCGTCGTCATGACCCTTTGGGTAATGACTTGAAGCCGTTGATCCGCATAGCTCGTAACGGTCGAGCTCACAAGATCGCGGGGGACATCCGGCTCCTCGATCAGAATCGTGGACGACGACTGATAGGTTGGTGGCCACAGGAAGGCAACCAGGCTGGCGACCACGAATAACACCAGCACGGGCAGGAGAAACTGCCACCGGCGGCGCATCAAGATCGCCACGTACTCCTGTAGTCCGTATTGCGCCTGTTCCACTTGGCCGTCCCCGTTACGCGGCTTAACCCGCTCGCTTGCCCGCCACTGGCGCTCTGACCTAGCGCGCGAACACCCAGCCATTCGGCCGGTATGTCATTGTAACAAAAATGGCGTTTGAATTCGCCCGGTTCGCTGTTTCCGTATCCTGGGTACGAAACCGATAGCTGCCCGTAAGGCCCCAGTCTTCCGCCACCATCCAGGTCAAGCGCGGCTCGACACTTATGAAATCACGGTCCCGACTAGTGCCTGTATCACCGGTTGGGTTGCTTTCTTGCTGAAAGAATAGCCGCAGGCCGCCCGACAGGCGAGGCAAGAACTTGTGGCTAGCGTTGACCTCTATCCTATTACGTTGCAGGGGCGAGCCACTGCTCGTCGGTTCGATTTGGCGCGTGAAGCTGGCCCCCAGAGTGGTCAGCTCGCTGAGGTCATAGTCCACGCTCGCACTAAGACTATACCCGAAGGATTGCTCTTCATCCGTCTGCAATCCACCGCCGGCAGTCAAAACGTCCGTCATGTAGAATTGCGGTCCGGCCGCCACCGACGTTTTTAGGCGTTCCGAAAACGTATGCTCCCAGCCGGCCTGGGCAGTGAGCGATGTACTCTGCAAATCGACGATCGCTTCTGACTCAAAATAATTGACGCTCAGATTCAGGTTCGCCACGTCGGCCTGGGTTACCTGCCGTGCCCAGCCGACGTTGGCAGCAAGGTTTCTGTAGTCGTTCAGGGCGTTGGAATCATAGCTGACCTCCGTCCAGCCAGCGCCGAAGCTAAGGGTATCGATCTCCGATACGATGTAGCTCCACGAGGGCGCGAGTCGAAACAGATTGCGCTGTGTGTTCGTGGTGAAGTTACCGCCATCGATTACTTCGGTGACCAGAGTCGAGGCGCGGCTAGCCTCGGCCTCCAATCGAATTTGGCCAAGTTGTGTTCGATACCGGATATCGGCCCGCAGGCGTGGGTCTTCCGAGTCGAGATTCGAATCTTCCGTGTACCGCGCGAGGGATAAATCGGCCATGAAGCTCATGTCCCAGAGGGGACTGCGCCGGCGTAGGGTCATCTGGGGCACAAAGATGGCGCCAAAGACAGATTGCTCGTTGGTGGAGCTTAGGCGGACGTTGTCGTCGAACTTGCCGGTCAGGTTTGCGCTACCCTTGACAGACCATTCCGCCGCATAGGCGCCCACGGCCGGAACGATCGCGGCCAACGCCCAGCACAGCGCGCGGCGGAAATTGCGTCGCGCGTTGGACGGGATTGGCCGATCCGGCGCCACTGGTAATCTGCGCGATCCATTATGTATCGGCTGGGGCATCAATTGGATACGACCACGACGTCGCCGCTCTCAAGTTGTATGTTCGTCTCAAGGTCTTCGCCGTTCTTGACGGCGGAATAGTCGAAGGTGAGCGCCTGCTGCTTGCCGGTTACCCGGTCACGGCGCAAAATCTTGATATCGCCCTCGTCGCCAAACGGTGTCAGCCCACGGGCCAGGCTCAACGCTTGCATCACGTCGATCCTGTGACTGACGGGGAATTCGCCAGGGTTGTTGACCTGCCCAACCACGTAGATCTTGTATCCGGCGGTGCGCAGGACTGTGACCGTGATTTGCGGGTCGGGGATGAATTCCTTAATGCGCGCGACAAGACTTTCCTGGACTTCCCGCGGAGTCTTACCGGCCGCCATCAGGTATCCGGCGAGCGGAAAGGAGATCATGCCATCGGGCAGTACCAGCGTCTCGCGCTGCATGCCTTCTTCCTTCCAGACCGAAATATCCAGGACATCCCCAGGATTCAGCCGATAACTGGCTTCTTGAGCCATGGCTGACCAAGGCAAGATGCACAGAAACAGCCCGACGATGGCTCGCTTCATTAACCTGAATCCCAATTTTTCTCCGCGCAAAAATCAGCGGCCACAAGAAAATAGCACGGTAGCGCCAAAATTTAACCGAATTCTGCACGGTAACAAGAGCCGCATGAACACAGGCCAATAATAGAGAGTTCTCCGCCTGAAAAATAAAGGCAATCTATTAACGAAAATATTAGATGAGCCGACGGGGCTAAGCCGTGGCGCTAACCTTTTTCGGCCGGACCGCGGTCGTTCTTTTGCGCTTATGCCGTACAACCCCGGCCAGCCCGACCAGGGCCGAGAGAAAGAGCCAAATGGCAGGCGGCAACGGCACGGAGGAGATAGCGTAGGTCCCCGCGTAGGCGCCGCCGAGAATCCCGGTTATCACGCCGGAAAACAACAGGCCGTACTGTGTTCCACTGGCCAAACCCGCATAGCTCAACGCCAGCAGACCGCCGGAGAACGACCCGATCGCGAGCGTATCGAACGACGCAAAATTGCCACCCGTATTCTCAATGAGGCTCACGGTGAAGCCGCTGATTCCGACGTTCGATCCTAAATTGATCGTCGTCGCCGCCGCGTCGATTGAGGCTTGGGTGTTAACGGCGAATTCAATGATCTCGCCCGCGGCCAACTGCGCGCTGTTCGTCGAAAACTGAGAGAAACTGTCCGAGTCATTGGGCTGCAGCACTCCAAAGTTACCGACAACAACCGCTGCATTGGCCCCGCTTACAAACAAAATGGCGGTCAAACAAGCCGCCACAAAGCCGAAAATCCACCTTGTTGTCGCCCTTGCCACAGATTACCCCCGAATACCTTCCTGCACCGGCGCAACGGGCTCGCAAAAGCCGCGAAGCACGCCCACTTCGGATTTATTTCAATTTTCGGAAGATGCCGAATCCTTTCGTTTTCGGTCAAGCGCAATACCCACAATTTTCTGTGACAATTTTAGGACGAGATTATTTCGAGGCGTGGATACCGAAGCGGGGCTTGAAAACCTGATCGAGCAGAGGAGGGGTACTCGCACATCGGCACCGCATTACATCTTGTGGGGGCGGTAGAAGATACCGTTCGCCTCTTGCAGCTCGCGGATATAGCGCACAATCGCCGCGAGTTGTTTATCCGAGACATCGGGCCGGGGCGGCATATTGCCGAATGGCCAGTGATGCTGCGGCACGCCCTGCTTGGCCGCTCGGAAAAAGGCTTCGTCACCGTGATGGCCAGGGTTGTAGATATCGTGGAGCAAGGGTGGTCCCTTCGTCGTCCCGATCGCATTGCCTCCGTGACATCGCGCGCAATTGGCATCGAAA
>Ga0114931_10010654_pt1 | contig 10934 bp, 6 predicted proteins | sample 2SBtaG_FD_89579 | JGI IMG/M metagenome (GOLD analysis project Ga0114931, IMG submission 89579) | Deep subsurface microbial communities from Kolumbo volcano to uncover new lineages of life (NeLLi) - 2SBTROV14_V59a metaG | ecosystem: Environmental > Aquatic > Marine > Volcanic | place: Kolumbo...
CGATTCGAGAAGGAATACATGGGCCGCGGGCCGCTGGAAACAAAGAGCATGCTCCTGGACGATCTGCTGCTGGTTCGCCTCAAGGGAGTTCTGACGCCCTCGGAAACCAAGCTGGCCGAATCGCAGAATCGCGGCCGTTACCTGCTGAAGCAAGTCAGGCAACAATTGCTCGACTTCGGACGGCCATTGTTGGAATGCTCCGTCGAGGAGATCCTCAGCGTTCCCGTAAAGAGCGTCCACACCGACATCAGCACGAAGACGGGCGAACGGATCATCGTCTTCACCCTGAAGAGAAAACCGAACTACCGAGAATAATTTCCCTTGAAATCGACTCCACCACATCTTGCCCAGCGCACCCGATGGCCACACAACCCGCCTATTGCAACCAGAGCGGCATTCCAAGCCCTCATTTTTCTTATGCTGGCCTTGACGGGCGACCGATAACCCACTATGCTATGCGTGCGTGGCAACCTGGATTCCTGCAGGCGCGGCAGCTCAGGCAGGGATTATGGTTGTGTAAAAATCTGAGCCTGCAAGTCCTGCTGGATGCAAACGCCAGTGGGAATAAATGGCCGGCAAGCTGCATTTCGATGCATCTTTCCGGTCGTTTTTTTATAGCCGCACCCTGCTAGAGTGCGGCACCGAAACTACCGCGTCATCGTTTGTCGGGAACGAAAAAGCCCGACGGAATATGGCCGGAGGCGTACCTCTTCGGGGCGGGCCTCCGGCTTTTTTTTTGCGATCTTGTCTCCCCAGAAACAAAGAGAAAGAGTCTGCCATGCAACCCACTCTCAGCAGCACGACTTCACTGTCTGCCGGCATGGAACGTTATGCCGAGGATTCTCCTCCCGAGCTACTTCTGATCATTTGCACCGACCCCAACCTGGACTCTCGCTTGCTGGATCAGTTCCGCCGCGAACCTTTGCTCGTTTGGCGCCGCACCGGGCCGGTTGTGCCTCCTTACGAACCAGACCACCGTGAGGTCGAAGAGGCCATGGATCATGCGATCACCAAACTGGGGGTCAAGGAAATCGCCATTTGCGGCCATCTGCCGAGCGAGCCTCTACGGGCCCTCATCTCCGAAGACGCACCATCCGAAGCGTCGCAGAGAAACTCTTTTCTTTATTACGCGCAGTCGACTCGTCAGATCGTGCAAGAGAAATACGGCCAACTACAAGGCGACCAACTGCTTCAAGCCGTCGTCGAAGAAAATGTGTTGGTGCAAATGGCCAATCTGCGTACCTATCCCTCGGTGCTGGCCGGCATGGCCAGCGGCAAACTGCGACTGCATAGCTGGCTCTACGACGCAGACGAAGACGAACTGTACGGGCACGGCTTCACCCAGTGCCTTTTTCTCAACCGTTACCAAGAGTTCGCGCAACCGGAGCAAGGCTCGCTGCCTTATCTCGATCCGTGCGACATTTATCTAGCCTGAAAAGCATCCGGTCCAACAGCCCGTTGAACAACTCCCCGTTGGCTGCGACCGGCCGTTTCGCCGTCCTCCTGCATCGCAGAATCTCGATGAAAGATCCTCGGTCACGTTTTCGAAGCCGTGTTTCAATGGGCTGCTAAAAGCTCTCGAGACCAAAAACCGCAAGAAGGGTATATCGTGATGCTGCCGAAGATCAAAAGTTCCCAGAGCTTGAAGGCCGACATCCTGGCATCGCTAGTTGTGTTCTTGGTGGCGCTGCCGCTCTGTTTGGGCATCGCCATTGCTTCGGGCGCGCCGCCGATCACCGGAATATTAAGCGGAATCATTGGCGGCCTCGTCGTGGCAACGCTGGGTGGCAGCCCAATGCAAGTCAGCGGACCTGCCAACGGATTGATCGTCTTGGTATTGCTCATCACGCAGCAATACGGTTTGGCGTTGCTGGGCGTGGTGGTTCTGGCGGCAGGCGTTCTCCAACTGACCGCGGGAATATTCCGCCTTGGGCAGCTGTTTCGCGCCATCCCGCCAACCATTATCCACGGTCTGATGACCGGCTTCGCGGTCATCATTTTCGCCAGCCAATTCCATGTCATGCTCGACGACCCAACGCGCGGCAGCGCGATGCAGAACCTGATGCTCATTCCTCAGGCGATTTGGGATACCGCCGTCGACCGCGATGGATCGCACTGGGCCGCGGCGATTGGCGTGCTCACGATTCTGATTCTATTGTTGTGGAAACCCTTCGCCCCTCGACGTCTGGCGTTCATTCCTGCTTCGCTAGTGGCCGTCGGGGTCGCCACCGGAGTTGTCGCGACCACCGGCCTGAGCGTCGACCGCGTCACGTTGCCGTCAAACCTGCTCGGCGCCATTCACTTGCTCGACATAGCATCCTTCCCTCAGTTGCTTGAATGGCCCATCATCGAACTGGTTCTGACGATGGCCTTCCTGGCCAGCGCCGAAACGCTGCTCAGCGCCACGGCGGCCGACCGGCTCCATCAAGGACCGCGCACGAACTACGATCGGGAATTGGCCGCGCAAGGCATCGGCAATATGTTGTGCGGCATTCTCGGAGCCCTTCCGCTGACTGGAGTGATCATTCGCAGCGCGGCCAACGTAGCCGCCGGCGCCCAGACTCGTCTTTCCAGCATCCTGCACGGATTCTGGCTGCTGGTTTTCGTGGCCGCGCTGCCCGGTCTTCTGGAGTTTGTCCCCACGGCGAGCTTGGCAGCCGTGCTCGTGGTGGCGGTCTTCAAGCTAGTCGATGTCAAGGCGTTGCGGGAAATCTGGCAACATGACAGGTGGGAAATTTGCATCTACTTTGTCACCGCCTCCACGATCTTCTTCTGGGGTGTCTTGCAAGGCGTGCTTGTCGGCATCGGTGTGGCCGTCGCTATATTGCTCTACAGAATCGGCCATCTGGCCATTCGGGTCGAGAAAGACGAGGGCAACCGCCGAACCAACCTGCACCTGAATGGAACCGCCACTTTTCTCAATAGCCCCAAACTGGCGGCCGCGCTCGAAGCAATTCCGGCTGGTACGCAACTACACATTCATCTCGACAAGCTCTCGCTCATCGACCATGCCTGCCTGGACCTGCTCATCGACTGGAAACGACGGCACGAAAACACCGGCGGCAGCCTTATGCTCGACTGGGAAAGCCTACGGGCAAGGTTCGGCCAACGAACGGCAGGAGAAGAAACATCCGGTTCGAAAGCCATTCTGGTTTCTATCGTCCACGGCGCCGAAACCGCCCCGCAGCGGCGACGTTTCTTCCGAGAAGGATGGCGACCGCTGCGGCGAAGGGCTTCTTGAGGACACAGAATAGCGGCGAACCAGGGAAACCCGCCGGCGTCCGGTCGAAGGGCTTTCCCCCGCCGCGCGGGTTACCTTCCGCCGGCTGCTTTTCGTCGGCCCTTCACTTCAGATTCTTCGCGTTCGTGTCCGACACCCGGTCGCGAGCGCGTCTTGGCAATCCTTCAAACGCCCAAGCCGGCGCTGTACCGATACGATGCCCTGCTTGTGAATTGGCCAAGCATGCAGCCGCTATGGCACAAGGCTCATCGGCAGCGATCCCGAGCCTTTGCGGCATCAGGTTTGGGGGTTGCCGGAAATCAAGCCGCGGGGCATCGAAACAGGCGGCACCGGGGAAACAAAGGTCCAGAAGCGAATGGCACTTCCGCAACGGTAATTTAAGATGGGGTGTTGCTAGAGGCGCAAAGACCGGCGAGGCGTCGGTGAGCGGAGATATGAATCAACCGTTCACATGACATGAAGGCCTTTATGATGTGGGATTCTATCGCCGGATGGGTGTCCCACCAAGTCCGATCGGAGCGAGCCGAGCCGGTTTTCCTGTAGGGTGCAGGAACGGACCTCGTTGGGCTGGGCAACATCGTCGGAGAAGCAGGGGAGAAGCAGAAGAATTTTCGAGCGATCTTGACCCCTGAGTGAGGGACCGCGTACGATGGCTCGCATTTTTGACACGATTTCGATGGCTCCAGCGATCCATGCCGCTCTAGGGCGACGTGGAAAGGCTTACGTTTTGGACAGGCATGCTGAGTTTTGAAACGCCCCGCACCACTCGACATCGGGCCGTTGGCCTGTCTGCTGCTGGTGGCCCTGTTGGTTCGCGCGGCAGCGGCGGTTTGGTGGCATACGCATTCGGGCGAGGGCTTTGCGTTCGGCGATACGGCCAGCTATTGGGCGCTCGGCCAAGCGCTGGCCGACGGGCGACCGTACGTCTACGGCACGGCACACATATTTCGGATGCCGGGGTATCCGTTACTGTTGGCCGGGCTGATGCGGTTGGTCGGCAACCACGACGACGCTCTGCTTTGGGCTCGGGCCCTGAACGTCTTGCTCGGCGTGGCGGCAGTGGCCGCGGTGTATGCCTTGGCACGCATGCTAAGCAACCGCCGCACGGCGATGATCGCCGCCGCGGTGGCCTGCTTTTATCCCGGGGCCGTGGCCATGTCGATCATCCTGTTGAGCGAGGCCTTGTTTGGCCCGTTGATGCTCGTCCATCTCGGAGCGTGGGCCGCAGCGTTCAACAGCCCCGCGACGCGGCGTGGCGTGGCGTGGGCGGCAATGGCGGGCGGCTTGGGCGGCGCGGCGACCCTGGTGCGTCCGGAATGGCTGCTCTTTACGCCGCTGGCTCTGGCGGCGTCCATGGCGTTTGGTCCCCGGCGCGGACGAACAGCTACGATCGCCGCGCCGATGCTCGTGGCGTTGGTCGCCGTGATGAGCCCCTGGTGGATTCGCAACGCCCAGTTGACCGGACATTTTGTTCCCACCACGTTGCAGGTGGGCGCCAGTCTGTACGACGGGCTCAATCCGCGGGCCGACGGATCAAGCAACATGGACTTTGTCGGCCGCCAAGATACCGAGTTGCGGTCCGAAATGCCCGCCGCCTCGCCGGTCGAGTTGGAGTACGCCCTCGACGTCCGGCTTCGGCGTGCCGCGCTGTCCTGGGCGGCCGAACATCCGGGCCGTGTGTTGCGTTTGGCGGGGATCAAGCTAGTGCACATGTGGAACGTTTGGCCCAACGAGCCGAAGTTTCGCCGGGCGTGGCTGGGGTTGGCGTTGCTCGTGGGCTACGGGCCGGTCCTGCTCTTGGCCGGCTATGGATGGTTCCGCGTGCGCGCGTGGCGGACCCCGCTGCTGTTGTATTGGCTTCCGGCGTTTTACCTCACGGGGTTGCACGTCGTTTTTGTCAGTTCCATTCGCTATCGCCAACCGGCGATGTTCGGCTTGATCGTTTTGGCCGCCGCGGGGATCGACCGCTGGTGGAGCAGAGACCGGGTTTGAGCGGTTCCGCCAACCTGGAGCGGCCGCGTGGGATCGAGAACCCGCCGCAAGGCAACTTGGCCGCCGGGCGAGGAAACGCCGCGGGCTGAAGACCTACGGAGAGTGGTCCGCCGGCCGGTGCCGCGCCGGTGACGAGGGAGTCAAAGTTCGCGGAAAATCGCAGGGAAAGGATAACCGCGATTCTTAAAGCGTTCTTTCAAAGCTGCTGGTCGGTTTTCAAATGGAGCCTGGCTCTGGTGGTTCTCGCTGCGCTGCCGGCGACCATGTATCTGGTGCATCGAGTCGACGAGGAAATCCGCCTACAGGTCGAAAAGATGCTGGCCGACAAGTATCCCCGGTTCGTCGTGCATGTTCGCGCGGCGCGGCGGGTGAACGACCGGGGAATTGAAGTCCGCGGCCTATCGATCTCCGATCCGGAAACCCCCGGTTCCGCGGCCGAGCTGGTCTATTTCGACGAGCTGGTCATCCAATGCAACACCGATTGGCAGCACTTGCTACGGGCAGAGCTACGGGCCAACCGAGTGATTCTTCGCCGACCGGTGATTCGCATGACGCGGCGCCGCGACGGAAGCTGGAACACCGACCGGCTGTTGCCGATACCGAAATTTTCTGATCGCCCGCCGGAAATCACTGTCGAGGGGGCGACAGTCGAAGTCGTCGATCCGACCGGAAATCAGCCGACGAAATTGACCCTTCGTGAAGGAAGCTTGACCGTGACGTCGGGGGCCGACGACGAAGACGTCGCTAATCCCATGCGTCAAATCAAAGCCGCCGCCTTGGGTGACCACGTCGGCCGCGTCACGCTCGATGGCGTCCTCAGCGAGTCGGGCGACTCGTTGCGAATCAAGGGAACCGTCAAAGGGCTTGAGATTTCGCCCGAATTGCAAACGTCGCTGCCGGCGATGTCGCCGCAGGAAATCTCGTGGCTCAAGTCGTCGCGCGCAGTCGCCGAACTGGCTTTCCGGGTCAGCTACGAAAGAGAGCGACCCAGGCCGCTGCAATTCCAGGTCGACGGGCAGTTTCACCGCGGGCGAATCAGCGACCGGAGGCTCCCCTACCCTTTGAACGACGTCGAGGGACGCTTTGCCTGCGACAACCTTCATTTCGAAATTCAGGAACTGATCGGCCACAACGGGTCAACCACCGTTCGCCTGTCTTTGAACCGCCAGGGCTATCAGGCCAACAGCCCAATGCAATTGCGCGCCGACTGCCGGCACCTTGTCGTCGATGCCCGGCTACGCGACATTCTGTCCGCTTCGTGGCGTGATGAATGGTACAAATACATGCCTTCGGGCGTGGTCGACGTCGCTCTGACGGCCGCCTTCGACGGCAAGGCATGGAAGCCGAACTTCCGCATCCAGTGCCGCGACGTGGCGTTCACCTATCACAAGTTTCCCTACCGCATGCAGCGGGCTCAGGGAATCATCGAACAGCATGATGGCAACTTGCGCGTGAATCTGGTCGCTGAAAGCGGCACGGACGAAGTGCGGATCGACGGCCAATTCAACGGTCGCGGTCCGGATGCCGTGGGCCAAATTCAAATACACGGAGACCGCTTGTCGCTCAACGAGGCGATGCTCCAGGCAATGCCGGCGAAAATGCGCGAGGTGGTTTCGTCGTTTCAACCGCATGGCAACATCGGCATCGCCGCGACGTTCTGGCGTAACCCCGACGATGTCGAAACGATACACCGCGAATTGGCCATTACGCTCAAGGGAGCCTCGATCCGCTACGATCGCTTTCCTTATCCGCTGTCCGACGTTCACGGCACGATTCAGTGCCTCGACAATCAGTGGACATTCAACGGCTTCGAAGGCGTCAACGACACCGCGCGGGTGACGCTCGAAGGCTGGTTGCGTGGCACGCCCCAAGGGCCCGAGATCCTGGTCAAGCTCAGCGGTCATCAAGTGCCGCTCGAGCGCGAGTTGCGTGATGCCAATCGCCCGTCGATCAAGCGATTGTGGGATGACTTGGCGCTGCGGGGCAGCATTGACGTCGCCATGCGCTTCCATCTCGCGCCGGGAGAACCGCAAGCTGATTTAGCCATTCGCGTGCTGCCGCTCGGCGGAAATACGGCGGTCGAACCGCGATTTTTTCCCTATCGCCTCGAAGCACTGCGAGGTTCGATTCTGTACGAGAACGGCAACGTCACCCTCGAACAGATTCACGCCCAGCATGGCCGCGCGCGGCTCACCGCGCACGGTGAATGCGAGCTGACCGAGACCGATGGCGGATGGCACGTACGGTTCGACCGACTCGCGGTCGACCGGCTCGATTTCGATCGCGAGCTTCGGGCCGCCTTGCCGGATCGCCTGGAAGCGATCGTCGCGCGGCTCAACCCGAGCGGGCCGCTGAACCTGCACGGATTGCTCGACTTTTCTTCCGCCCCCCAAGAGGCCGGTGATTCTCGCAGCGCCACGGCGGATCGAGAGATCGAAGCGCGGTGGGATCTCGAATTCGACCTCCACCAGGCCGCGGTCCGGTTCGGCATCGATCTGGAAAACATCAACGGCGGCGTTCGACTTAACGGACAATATGCCAAGGGGCAGGTCCGCTGCTCGGGCGAATTCGGCTTGGACTCGCTCGTCTATCAGGGCGTGCAGTTCACCGAGGTTCGCGGGCCGTTGTGGATCGACAACGCCCAGGTACTCTTCGGCACCGAGGCCTCTCGTCGCCACAGTGACACTCCGCTTCGCCCGCTTTCGGCCGGTGCCGCCGGGGGCAAGGTCGTCGGCGACGGCTGGGTGCGGCTGAGCGAACCGGCGACGTTCGGCCTGTCGGCGACGTTGACCGATGGCGACCTTTCACAGCTGGCCAAAGAGGTGCTTCCCGGCCGCCAGCAGCTGAAAGGCAAAGTGCTGGCCGGTTTTCAGCTGGGTGGTTCGGGGCATGGGAGGCACACGCTCTCCGGCCGCGGTTACGTACGGCTTAGCGAGGCGTCCATTTACCGTCTGCCGCAAATGGTCGCCCTGTTGAAAATTCTCAGCATCCGGTCGCCGGACACGAACGCCTTTACGGATAGTGATATCGATTTCTGGATCGATGCCGGTCACGTGTACTTCAACCGCATCAATCTCAACGGCGATGCGATCAGCCTGATCGGCTCCGGGCAGATGAACCCCAACGGACAGATTGGCTTGACGTTTTACGCCATGGTCGGCCGCGACGGACTGAACATCCCGATCGTCGGTGACGTGTTCCGCGGCGCCAGTCAGCAGTTCATGCTCATTCGCGCCGAGGGCCCGTGGACCGATCCCCTGATTCGCCGCGAACCGTTCCCCGGCATCAACCAGGCTTTGGAGCAAATCCAAGCGGAGCTGATCGCCGGAAGTCAGCGGCACAGGGCACCGCCCCCAGTGCGCCAGCCGCCCGGGCTAACGTCGAGGGCAACCGCCGCGCGAGCGGATGGCGGGGGGCGACGTTAATTTCGGCCGGCACAAGAACCCGAACTCAAGGGCAAGCTGACAACCTTCCGGCTCATGATGATTCAAAGTGAACTAAATTTGCCATACCGGAGGAGTTCCCCGATCTGCTGATTCAGAGGAGGACGGGTCATGAGTCTCGGTCCCTTGGGGGGCATCGGCCCCAGCGCCGCCGGGGCGCCTTTATCGCAATCTTCCGGCACCGACGTTGAGCGTGTGCAGCAGGAGTCGGCCAATCAGAAGCGTCGTATCCGCAACGATCAAAAGGCCGACGCCGCCGCCGGCATCGCCGCGACCGACGGCGAGGACACCGAAACCGAGGACCGCGACGCCGATGGTCGGCGTCTGTGGGAGGCTGGCGAGGAACCATCGCCCGGCACCGACGAACAGACCTTGCACCAAGATCCGCCACCCAAAAGCAAAGACCCCACCGGAGATGCCGGCACGCAACTCGACCTGACCGGCTAGCTGGCTCCTTGAACCTCACCGCCCCTTCAAGTGTCGTCTTGATTGCCGTGTCTCCTAGGTTGCCGTGTCTCCTTGATTGCGGAGCCCGGCAAGCGTGCCGGCGTTGTTCCGCCGCGACCGCCTTCGTAGAATGCGCTGAACTTCCTCGACGACAGGAAACATTTCGCCATGCGGTTCACCAAAATGCAGGGGGCAGGCAACGACTATGTTTACGTCGACTGCTTTGACCAGCCCTCGCCGCGGGATCCCCACGAGTTGGCCCGTCGCATCGCGGATCGGCACTTCGGCGTTGGCGGCGACGGGCTGATTCTGATCGGTCCGTCGCAGGTGGCCGACGCGCGGATGCGGATGTTCAACGCCGACGGCTCCGAGGCGGAAATGTGTGGCAACGGCGTTCGCTGCGTGGCCAAGTATGTTTATGACCACGGCATCCAGCGCCGGCCCTTGTTGCGGATTGAAACGGGTGCCGGCATCTTGAACGTCGATCTCGAAGTTCTCTGCGGAAAAGTCGAGCGGGCTCGCGTTGACATGGGGCCGCCCGTCCTCGAAGCGGCACGCATTCCAACGACGCTACCGGGCGATCCGGTGGTCAATGTGCCACTAAAGATCGACGAGGAAACGCTGCATATCACCGCGCTGTCGATGGGCAATCCGCATTGCGTGACGTTCGTCGAGCAGTTAAGCGACCGCTGGGTGTTCGAGGTCGGCCCGAAAGTCGAGGTCGACCCACATTTCCCCCAGCGCGTGAACGCCGAGTTCGTGGAAGTGCTTAACCCCCGAGAAGTTCGCCTTCGTGTGTGGGAGCGCGGCAGCGGCGAAACGCTGGCCTGCGGAACCGGCGCTTCGGCGGTTTGCGTGGCCGGCGCGCTGACGCGGCGCACCGGACGTCACGTAGTGGCCCATCTTCCCGGTGGCGATCTGGAGTTGGAGTGGGCGAAAGACGATCATGTTTATATGACGGGTCCGGCCGTCGAGGTGTTTTCCGGCCAGTGGGAGCCCCAAAGCTCGACCCCAACCCAACAACCGGCCGGCACCGGATGAAATCAGCCTTGAGGCAGGGAGGCTTCAGCCCATGAAAATTCGCCACCCGTTTTTGACCAATACCGCCGGGCTGCTCGCTTCGGCCGCCGTGCGGCATTGGATGGGCACGATCGATTTCAAGGTCGCCTTCTACGACCCGAGCGTTGATCCGGTCAACGTGGCTTGCCAAGGTCAGAAAATCTACCTCTTTTGGCACGAATACATTCTCTTTCCGCTTAGCCTGCGGGGCCACAGCCATCTTCACATGTTGCTCAGCCGGCACCATGACGCCGAGGTTCTCGACCGTGTGGCAATGCACCTGGGCTTTGGCACGATCCGCGGTTCGACTACCCGCGGCGGGGCCAGCGCGCTGCGGGCCATGTTTCGTGCCAGCCGACATTCGCATCTGACGATCACACCCGATGGTCCGCGCGGCCCGCGACGAACGTTGGCTCCCGGGCCAATTTATCTGGCGGCCAAATTGAAGATGCCGCTGGTGCTAATGGGGCTGGGCTACGATCGGCCCTGGCGTGTATCAAGCTGGGACCGTTTCGCCATTCCACGGCCTTACAGCCGCGGGCGAGGCATCATCAGCCCTGAGATTCATGTACCCGCAGGGCTCGACCGGACTGGGCTGGAACACTTTCGCCAGCGCGCGGAACAGACGCTCAACCGCCTGTGCGCTGAGGCGGAACGCTGGGCCGAATCCGGCCACCGACGAACCGACCAGGTTCCGATTCGAAGGCAACCTTCCCCGCGCGGCTCTCGCCGCCGGTTGGCCGGAGAACATC
>Ga0114931_10010655_pt1 | contig 10933 bp, 11 predicted proteins | sample 2SBtaG_FD_89579 | JGI IMG/M metagenome (GOLD analysis project Ga0114931, IMG submission 89579) | Deep subsurface microbial communities from Kolumbo volcano to uncover new lineages of life (NeLLi) - 2SBTROV14_V59a metaG | ecosystem: Environmental > Aquatic > Marine > Volcanic | place: Kolumbo...
CGCAGTGAAAACCGCTTATAAGAATAAGTTCAAACCGGGAATTCAAAACGGTCGTCCTGTTAATGTCTGGGTGACTTACAAGGTTGTTTTTGAACTGAACGATTAAGAAAATCATTATTCCTTTGGTTATAAGTTTTTAGACCTGAATGAAGACATAGCCTAAAAATCTAAGGGAGGGAACTATGTCTTTTAATGAATTTAAACTGCTTGAATTTTATCCTCATACTTATCGTTGTTTCTCTTATGTTTTATTAAAGTCGTTATAATATGGTGATTGATTTGTTAATCGTCGTTTGTCATTAATTCTTTCGGGTAAGCGTGGAAGTAAGTCTGGGTTGACAGGTCTTTGATTTTTAGTTTAGCAGCTAATTTTAAAGCATCAACGTTTTTAGGATTTCTTTGTAATAGACTAAATAATATTTCCTCGTAAATAGGAAATAGAGTTTTATGAATAACGTTCCCATTAAAGACAAGTTTATCTAACGTATTCAATTCTCGTTGGTTATAGGATGCCAACAACAGTCTGTTTTGCGTATGAAAATTGATTAATTTGTTCGTCGAATGTGACTTTTTAACTAAGCAAAAAGCCGCTAAGGTAAAAAGTTTGGTCAAAAATTGCGCTTTAATTTTTGGATACCCAAGCCGCTTTTCATCTTCTATGGCAAGATAAGGAAATAGCTGTTTCACTTTTGATGCGAATATTCCGGTGTTTTTATAAAGCGGTTTTTCAGCATTAATATCAGGAAAGATTTTTGTATCTTTGATACCGCACGATGGTGAACGGCTTTTTAGGATAAAACCGTCGATATGATCAAGTGATTTCAAGTAATTGTTGGCGAACGTATTCATTTTTCGGGTAAGTTTTTTATCAGTGGTGGGTTGGATTAATTGTTGTTGTCCGTTTCTTTCAATAATATATATCGGTTCACGCGGAACACCCAAACCAATTTCCAACTCGGGGCAGACAGGTATAAACTTAACGTATCTTCTTAATGTTTTGATGTGGTCGTAAGAAACGATTGTTCCATCCCAGCGACAGGAGTCAAACCCCAAACAACGACTGATGACAACGATAGGTTGTGGATATTTATTATTCATTTGGTGCTAAAATATAGGTTAACAAACCGATCAAAATGCGATTTAGGGGGTAACAACACAACTTTTCTGCATAAGCATAGAACTGGGGTCAGGGTAAACAAATGGTCATGGGACAGTACAACACATCCGGCTTTAAAAAGCAAGTTATACAATTCTTCACAATTGTTCCTGTCGGATCATTTTTCTTATTATCCATCGTATTAAAAAGACGATATTAAGGGCTGTAAAAAAGCCTATCAAAAAATAATTACCTACCAATAAAGCATTGGTTTCATTTGCAAAAGCTCTTGAATGTACGCCGATATGAGGAGACAGAATATTTAATACAAGAATAATAGCATAGCCTTTCCAAGTTTTAGGTAATTTTAAAATGATACCAATAAACAACCCTATAATAAAACCAACTACAATAGATGTGACAATATTCGTTGGATTTACCCATACTGGCATAATAACCTCCCATGTTTTTTACTTGATTGCATTTTAATTATAACAAATATGGATAAAGTAAACAACTAAAAAATTTCAAAATTTTCATTTTCACTCCTTACCGCTTTACAAAAGATGATAATTATTTTATATTCATTTTCTATGATTGGTGAAATTATAGCTATTTATTAAGTATCAATAACTTATAGGCTATAATAGTGAAGAAAAAAATTCGCATCGGGAATGCCAGCGGTTACTGGGTTGATGATTTAACCGTTGAAAAAGTAAAGAAATTCTTTACGGGCATAACTTTTGGTAAAGTGATTCGCTATGAATTAGAGAATCTTCATGAGTTAAATTTTCTTCTGGAGGAGACCTTAGGGGGGACCAAGTCGCTGATGATTGACCCTCAGGGTAAAACCCTTGTTCAAGCATTGTTACAAATGCCTATAAAAATACCGTCATCTTTGTTGAAAAATAAACTTTTAAAGAGATAGAAATATGTACCGCATTGAATCAAAAGTCGATACGAAATCAGAGACATATCGAGAGAATTACACTAAGAACAAAGAACAACATTTAGAGTTTAAACGGCGTTTGGAAAAAATAAAACTGGGTGGTACTGAAAAATCCAGAAAACGTCACACGGATAGAGGAAAGTTGCTCCCCAGAGAAAGATTGGCGAAACTTCTTGACCGCAATACTCCCTTTTTGGAGCTAAGTCCCTTGGCGGCTTATGATATGTATGATAATCAAGCACCTTCCGCCGGTATTATTACCGGTATCGGCGTTGTCCATGGCAGAGAAGTGATGGTTATTGTCAATGATGCCACTGTCAAGGGGGGAACCTATTTCCCTATGACTATTCTCAAGCATGCTCGTGCTCAGGCAGTAGCGGAAACAAATAACCTTCCCTGTGTTTATCTTGTTGACTCGGGAGGGATTTTTTTGCCTTTGCAATCGGGGACTTTTCCGGATAAAGATCATTTTGGCAGAATATTTTACAATCAAGCTCGTATGTCTGCCAAAGGCATTCCTCAAATATCGGTGGTGATGGGTTCTTGTACCGCCGGCGGTGCTTATTTGCCGGCGATGTCAGACGAAACAATAATTGTCAGAAAGCAGGGCACTATTTTTATCGGCGGACCTCCTCTGGTGAAAGCGGCGACAGGGGAAATTGTTACTGCGGAAGAATTAGGCGGAGCCGATGTCCATTGTCGTACTTCGGGGGTAGCCGATCATTACGCTCAAAACGACACCCATGCTTTACAAATTACCCGTAATATTGTCGAGAATCTAAACCGTCCTAACCGATGGGAAATAGAACGAACTTCTCCGGAAGAGCCTTATTATGATCCGAAGGAATTATATGGGGTGGTTTCCAATGATATTCGCAAGCCTTTCGATATTCGGGAAGTGATTGCCCGTGTTGTCGATGGCTCTCGTTTCCATGAATTTAAGGAGTTATACGGAACTACTTTGGTGACAGGTTTTGCTCGCATTATGGGTTATCCTGTGGGAATTATCGGTAATAATGGCGTTCTTTTTTCGGAGTCATCGCTAAAAGGAGCGCATTTTATTGAATTATGCACCATTCGTAAGATTCCTATTATCTTTTTACAAAATATTTCCGGTTTTATTGTGGGGCGTAAATATGAAGCCGGTGGTATTGCTCGCGATGGTGCTAAAATGGTACATGCTGTTGCCAATGCCGATGTTCCCAAATTCACCTTGGTGGTGGGAGGTTCTTACGGTGCCGGTAACTATGCCATGTGTGGGCGGGGGTATTTCCCGCGATTGATGTGGATGTGGCCTAATGCCAAGATTTGTGTTATGGGGGGAGAGCAAGCCGCTGATGTATTGGCGCAAGTGAAGATTAAGCAGCTTGAGAAAGAAGGCACCAAACTTACACAAGAACAAATACAAGAGATAAGACAGCCTATTATTGAAAAATATGAAGATGAATCCTCGCCATATTATTCCGGCGCGCGTTTATGGGATGATGGTATTATCGGTATGACGGAAACTCGCCGGATTCTGGCATTGGGAATTGCGATGTCTTTAAACGCTTCCATACCAGACCAGAAATATGGCGTCTTTAGAATGTAATGAGGAACATATATGAATTACACCACAATTATTTATAAAAAAAGTAATCAAGTAGCCAATATAATTTTCAACCGACCGGAAATTCATAACGCTTTTAATTCCACCGTCATAAGAGAAATGCTGCATCTTTTCGATGAGCTTAAAAAAGATGATGATTTGCGACTGGTGCTTTTAACGGGTAAGGGGAAATCATTTTGTGCGGGAGCGGATTTGAACTGGATGCGAGCGGTGGTGAAACAATCCTTTGAAGAAAATCTAAAAGAATCTATGGAATTGGCGGAGCTTTTTCACAAGATTTATACTTTAAAAAGACCCATTATTGGCAAGATTAATGGTGCCGCTATCGGTGGCGGAACCGGATTCGTGGCTCTGTGTGATATTTCCATTGCCGCTCGTTCGGCTAAGTTTTCTTTCTCTGAGGTCAAAATCGGGTTGGTGCCCGCCTGTATCGGTCCCTATGTAATCAAAAAGATGGGAGAGGGTAAAGCTCGTGAGCTTTTCATTACCGGTGAACGGATGACTGCTCAAAGAGCTTTGGATATGGGGTTGGTGAATAAAGTGGTTGATGATGATAAATTGGATGAGGAAGTAAATACGTTAATTAAAGCAGTGCTTTCTTCCGGTCCGGAAGCGGTTGCTATGGCGAAGAAGTTGGTCGGTGAAGTCCCCGGGATGACCGCCGATGAATTCAAACCGTTTACGGCGGAGATGATTGCCCGTTTGCGAGTATCTGACGAAGGACAAGAAGGGATGGATGCTTTTTTGAATAAGAGAAAGCCTAATTGGATAAAAAATATTTCTGAGTGATAAAGATGAAAAAGAACGGACAGAAACTATTTAAAAAGATTTTAGTAGCCAATCGTTCCGAAATAGCGGTGCGGGTTATCGATGCCTGTCAGGCTTTGGGTATTTCAACGGTAGCTATTTATTCCGATGCCGATAAGAACAGCAGACATTGCTCCATAGCTGATGAAGCGATACACGTTGGGCCTTCATCGCCCAGAGAATCATATCTTGATATAGAAAAAATTATTGATATTGCCAAAAGAGTCGGTGCCGAAGCTATTCATCCCGGTTATGGATTTTTAGCTGAGAATCCGGTATTTGCTCAACGTTGTAACGAGGAAGGTGTTGTTTTTATAGGTCCTTCTGCGGAAGCTATTAAACTTTTGGGTAACAAAGTTGAATCGCGGATTAAGATGGCGGAAGCGGGAGTGCCATTGATTCCGGGGATGAAAAGCTCATCATCGGATCCTAAAATATTTGAGAAAGCGGCTCAAGAAGTCGGTTACCCAATTATGATAAAAGCTGCCGCCGGTGGCGGGGGAAAAGGGATGAGAATTGTTTATAAAGGAGATGAGTTGGTTGGTGCGTTGGAAACCGCTCAGAGGGAAGCCAAAAATGCCTTTGATGATGATACCGTATATCTGGAAAAATATATTGTCAATCCCCGCCATATAGAATTTCAAATATTGGCTGATCATTTTGGCCACACTATCCATTTGTTTGAAAGAGAATGCTCTATCCAGCGACGCCATCAGAAAATTATCGAGGAAACTCCTTCGGTGGTTCTCAATGATGAGCTTCGAACCAAGATGGGAGCTGATGCCGTTAAGGTTGCCCAAACAGCAGGTTATACTAACGCCGGAACAGTGGAATTTCTTTTGGATGAAAGCGGTCATTATTATTTTCTGGAAATGAACACCCGTATTCAAGTGGAACATCCCGTAACGGAAATGGTAACGGGAACTGATTTGGTGGTGGAACAAATACGTATCGCTTCGGGGTTAAAGCTTTCCGAATCGTTTTCTTCTCTTACCCAACGCGGACATGCTATCGAGTGTCGTATTTATGCCGAAGACGGTGAGAACAATTTTATGCCATCTACCGGTCAGATATTGTATTATTTAGAACCTGTCGGACCGGGTATAAGAGTTGATTCGGGGATTTTCAAAAATAGCGAGATTACTATTGATTATGATCCTATTATGGCTAAATTAATTGTGCATGCTCCTAATCGCAATATTGCCATAAAGAAGATGAAAGAAGCTCTAAAACAGTATAAAATATTGGGCGTCAAAACTTCCAAGAAATTTATGCTCGATATTTTAAACCATTCTGATTTTATAGATGGAAAAACATTTACCAGTTTTATCGAGGAAAATATGTCTGACCGTTCTTCGAACAGTGAAAATTTTCAGAACATCGCCGTTGCCGCTGCCGCGGTATTGGCAAGTAATTCTTCCCATGTGATTTTGTCAAACAACAATAATAAATCTTCTTCTGTTATTCCCACGCCTTGGCAAATTATTGGAAATTATCAAATCGGGGACTCAATCGATGAATAACTATGAGTTTATTGTCAATGATGAAGTGATAGCAGCTTCTTTGGATAATACCAACCAATCTTTTGAAGTAACTACCGGCGGCAAAAAGATAGTTTTTCATCCGGTTGGGGAAAATCTTTATAAAGTGAATTCTGAAAATGGTCCTTTGCTTGTTGCCGTTGCTTTTCACAAAGGAACTTATTACATAGATATTGATTCGGTGCTTTTTGAAATAAAAGAAGCGGAAGATGAATTTGCCGGCGGTGCCGGTGGTTTGGTGGGTGAGAAAGATAAAATTTATGCTCCCATGCCGGGGAAAATTGTTAAAATTATGGTCAACATCGGCGATGAAATAGTAGAAAAACAACCGATGGTTATTGTCGAAGCAATGAAAATGGAAAATCAGGTAAATAGCAAAGCCAAAGGAAAAGTTAAAGCAATTAATTTTTCAGCCGGCGATCAGGTAGATACCGAAACTCCAATTATTGAACTTGAGTTGGAAGAATCAACCGATTCTTAATAATCAACTAATACTACTATAAAGTATTGCTTTACTATAATGGCGTAATGATTTGCTGTATATGACAATAATAGAAATATGAAAAGGTGTTGGACAATCAACACCTTTATATCATATCAATATCAATAATTTGAATATAATTATTGATTTAAAACTTTACCCCTAAGGAAATTGGTATCAAAATTAAATTATCACCATCTTGTTGAATATTCAAATAACGTCCTTCAATAAACATCGTAAAAATTGGTCCGGCACTGAAGTCTAAACCACCTCCCACATTGAGATAAAACTTGGTTTGGCTATCGTAAAGTTGAGATGAAATTTGTGATACCGGTAAAGATGTTGTAATATCGGTTTCACACGAGTATGCCAGTCCGACGCCACCTATAATAAATGGTTTAATAGGAACCATAGGAGCATCGGCTCCTATGCGAGCATCAAGACCAAACAACCATATCTGTCTTGTGCCGCCACTAATAGAGTTATCGGAGATATAGTCTAAAGTGCGAATATCTTGCCAATCTCTAACGATGGAATGATACTCAACTTTTCCTATTACTTGTGTAAAAGGAGCGACTTTTATTCCCAAACCGCCTGAAAAATGATAGCCCAATTTGTACCTGTCTTTGAATGATTGCGGGGAAGAGGTTATGGTCAAACCGCCACCCGCATAAATATTGAATGGCTTGGAGGGAACTTGAGCTGAAACGCCTAAAGCGAATAAACCCAAAACAAAAATTATGGCAAAAGATTTTTTCATCATGTACTCCTTTTATAATTTTTATTATATATTTTCGACTATAAAACGATAATTCTTTATTTAAAAAAAATTTAAGTAATAAGTTGTATTGTTGGCAACAAAAAGATTAAAATGAAATTATCCCATAAATTATCTAAATATTATAAGATTTGATAATTTGTGAATAGATTCACTTGATTTATTTTTCATTTTGTTTTATATAACAGTAACATATTAGAATAATTTTATTTGGAGGTATAAAGTATTTATGTCAGAAAAAAGAGATGCTTATATCGTATCTGCCTGTAGAAGTGCTATTGGTGTCCTACATGGTGGTTTAGGTAAATTTAAGGCTCCCCAATTGGGAGCATTGGCTGTGAAAGAAGCCATAAAACGTGCCGGGATTGATGCTGCTGATGTTGAAGAAGTTATTATGGGTCAGGTGGTACAAGGTGGCTCAGGACAAGCTCCCGCTCGTCAAGCGGCTATTCATGGCGGAGTTCCACCGGAGGCGGCAGCATTGACGATTAATAAAGTATGTGGCTCAGGTCTTAAAGCGGTTATGCTGGCAGCGCAGGCTATTCGCGCCGGTGATGAGGATGTTATCGTGGCTGGGGGTATGGAATCCATGTCGCAGACTCCTTTGGTTCTTTTTGGTGCTAAAACAGGGGTAAAGTTTGGCCATCAAAAAATGATTGATATTATGATTTCCGATGGTCTTTGGGATAGTTTTAATGATTATCACATGGGCAATGCCGCAGAATTGACCTGTAAGAAAGCAAATATTACTCGTGAAATGCAAGATGAGTTTGCTTATAATTCCCATCAAAAAGCTTTAGAGGCTCAAAAAACAGGTAAATTTGATGAGGAAATTTTCCCTATAGAGATACCTCAAAAAAAAGCGGCTCCTGTTATTTTCAATAAAGATGAAGGTCCTCGTCCAAATATTTCTTTGGAAGCACTGGCGAGATTGCGTCCCGCTTTCGTAAAAGATGGTTCGGTGACTGCCGGAAATTCTCCCGGTCTTAATGATGGCACAGCTGCTACGGTGGTAGTTTCCGGAGATTATTTGAATAAAAAGGGTTTAAAACCCTTGGCAAAAATTATTGACTATACGGTGGCTGGCACTCCCCCCGAAGATCTTTTCTTTTCACCTATTTATGCCGTTGAAAAACTTATGAAAAAAATGAATGTTGATATTAACTATTTCGATTTAATCGAAGCGAACGAAGCTTTTTCGGCTCAGGCTTTGGCTGACGGTCAAGCTTTGAAATGGGATTGGGATAGGGTAAATGTCAATGGCGGCGCGGTGGCGCTGGGTCATCCTATCGGCGCCTCGGGAACAAGAATCCTCACCACTTTGATTTATGCTCTCAAAAATCGCGGATTGAAGACCGGTTTGGCTACCCTCTGTTTGGGAGGTGGTAATGCGGTGGCGATGGCTATTGAATTGATTTAAGATTACATAACTCTGGAGTTACGATATGAAATTAGAAGATTTAGATGATGTCTCTGTAATTGGCAGTGGTACTATGGGAAACGGGATTGCTCAGGTTTTTGCTTTACATAATTACAAAGTTAATCTTATAGATATCAAACAAGAATTTCTTGATAGAGCTATTAATACGATATCAAACAGCCTTGATCGCTTTATTAAAAAAGAGAAAATAACTGAAGAACAAAAAGTTGCTACTCTTAATAATATAAAAACTACTACGGATATAAATAATGCTAAAAATTCTCAGTTAGTTGTTGAAGCTGTTACGGAGAATTATGATATTAAAGTACAACTTTATCAACAAATTGATGATATTTGTTCCCCTGATACTATTTTTGCCTCTAATACCTCTTCGTTACCTATTACCAAATTGGCTTCACAAACAAAACGCCCTGACAAATTTATCGGAATGCATTTTATGAATCCGGTACCGATGATGAAGCTGGTGGAATTGATTCCTGGATTCGCCACATCAGAAGAAACGGCTGCTTTTATTAAAAAGTTATCGGAGAAATTGGAAAAGATTCCGGTAGAAGTCAATGATTATCCCGGCTTTATCGGTAACAGATTATTGATGCCATTGATTAACGAAGCTATTTTTACTCTAATGGAAGGTGTGGCTAGTGCTGAAGCTATTGATAGCATTATGAAATTAGGAATGGGGCATCCCATGGGACCCTTAACTTTGGCTGATTTTATCGGACTTGATGTCTGTTTGGCAATTATGAGGGTGATGTATGAAGGTTTGGGTAATCCCAAGTATTATCCTTGCCCATTGTTGATAAAAATGGTGGAAGCAGGATTTTTGGGCCGTAAATCGGGGCATGGTTTCTTTAAATACGATAAATAAGGAGATTCCTGATGGATTTTAATCTTACCGAAGATGAATTAGAATTTAAGCAAATGGCAAGAGAATTTGCAGAGAAGAGGCTCTATCCACGTGCTATGGAGTTCGATGAAGAGGGTGTTACACCACAGGAACTTATAAAAGAATGTGCCGAATTGGGTTATTTTGGTTTTACCGATCCCGAGGAATATGGCGGCTTGGGGCTTAGTACTACCGCCTTTATGGGGGTTCTGGAAGAAATATGTTCCGGTTGTGCCGGATTTGGAATTATGCTTTCGGTACACAATTCTCTTACCTGTGAAATCATAAAATTGTATGGCTCTAAAGAAATTAAACAAAAATATTTACCTTCTATGGCAGCAGGGGAAAAGATAGGTGCTTACTGTATAACGGAACCAAATGCCGGAACGGATATTATTTCTCTTCAAGCTACCGCCGAAGATAAAGGAGATTACTATTTAATCAATGGCACCAAAGCATTTGTGACCAATGCTATGTATGCCAGTGTCTTGATTGTTTTTGCCAAAACCGATCCCGAAAAAGGTCATCATGGTATCAGTTGTTTTGTAATTGATAAAGATAGTGAAGGGGTTACTGTTGGCAAATCGGAAAAGAAGTGCGGGATAAAAGCATCTGATACGCGAGAAATAAATTTTAGCGATGTCAAAGTTCCCAAAGAGAATTTATTGGGCGAGTTGAACAAAGGTTTTTATATGGCGGTCAATATCTTGAACTCCGGTCGTATCGGTGTCTCTTTTCAAGCGTTGGGAATAGCTCAAGCCGCCCTTAATGAAGCTATTAAATATTCCAAAGAACGAAAACAATTTGGTCGAACTCTTAGTAATTTTCAAGCCATTCAGTTCAAATTGGCGGAAATGGCTACTCGTATCGATGCCGGTCGTCTTTTGGGTTATCGCGCCGCTATGCTCAAAGATGCCGGTAAACCCTGTCATCGTGAATCTTCTATGGCAAAACTATTTTGTAGTCAAACGGCCAATTATGTCTGCAACGAAGCGGTGCAGATTCATGGTGGTTATGGTTATATTAAAGAGTATGCTGTCGAGAGGTATTTCCGTGATGCCAGAGTAACCGAATTGTATGAGGGCACTTCCGAAGCGCAACGTATGGTGATCTCTAAAGACTTATTAAAGGAGTAAGAATTGCTGGAAAAAAAACATTATGAATATCGGGAGAAAATAAGAGCCTTTGCTTTAGAAAAAATCGAGCCATTAGCTAAAATTCTTGATGAGGAACAACGATTTCCTCACGAACATATTAAACCCCTAACCGATATGGGATTGTTGAGTTGTTTAATTCCTGAGAAATACGGTGGTCAACCTGTCGATACTATTTCTTATTCCATCGC
>Ga0114931_10010656_pt1 | contig 10933 bp, 10 predicted proteins | sample 2SBtaG_FD_89579 | JGI IMG/M metagenome (GOLD analysis project Ga0114931, IMG submission 89579) | Deep subsurface microbial communities from Kolumbo volcano to uncover new lineages of life (NeLLi) - 2SBTROV14_V59a metaG | ecosystem: Environmental > Aquatic > Marine > Volcanic | place: Kolumbo...
ATCCACCAACCGGATAGGCTCAACGGCCGAGCGCCATCGTACCAGATTTCTCCGAGGCATGGAACCGGGCAATCGAAGATTGGCAGGGAATCGCGCCGATTGGAACTCTGGTGCTCCTCCGGGGTCTTGCTCCCGAACACCCGCCCCCCATCTCTTTGCCCATGCCCGGGGGTCTGTCTCATTCTCGGACACGGCGGGGCGTCCCCGGGGCGCACGAGCCGACGGATCGGTTTCAGGCCGCCCATGAGCAGTCCCGGTTGAGCGGGGGGATTTGGGAGGATTGGGAAGCGAGGGCGGGGCGCGGGGGTGCGGGGGCTTGGGGGCTCACGCGACCCGGGGTGCGGCGCTGCGCGTGGGATGATCCTCGATGGCGATGGGTTCGACGGGGGCGGTGCGGGCGTGCTGGCCGAGCGGGGGGCAGAATCGCGAGCCGTAGAGCGGCACGCGCCGATTCGGGTTGTAGTGCGGGAGGACTGGCTGGATGAACAGGACGACAGCGAGCAGGGCGAGGTTTGCCCCGAGCATCGGCCACAGTGAGCCCAGGTCGAAGTAGACCATCGTCGCGGTCATCACCACGACCACGAGCGAGAGCGGGATGATCGCCTGCCAGGCCATCATCATCACCTGGTCGTAGCGGATCCGCGGCAGGGTCCAGCGGACCACCATCATCATGGCGACGACGAGCAGGACCTTGCCGAAGTAGATGGCGAACTTCAGCAGCACCCCCAGCAGGCTCGCCGAGACGACCGTGTCGGTCCCGACGAATGGGATCAGATCCCAGCCGCCCAGGAACAGCAGGACGAAGAAGGCCGCCGAGGTCACCATGTGGGCATACTCGGCCAAGAAGTACAGCGCGAACCGCATCGAGGAATACTCGGTGTGGTAGCCGCCGACGAGTTCCTGCTCGGCCTCTGGATTGTCGAAGGGCGCCCTGCTGGCCTCGGCGAGGATGGCGGTGAAGAACACGAATGCGGCCACCGGCTGGGAAAAGACCAGCCACCCGTGCTCCAGTTGATGGCGCACGATCTGGTCGGGCATGATCGTCCCGACCAGGAGGAGCACCGCCAGAAGCGACAGACCCAGGGGGATCTCGTAGGAGATCATCTGTGCCGAGGCCCGGAGCCCGCCGAAGAACGAGTACTTGTTGTTCGAGGCCCATCCCCCGAGCGTGACGCCGTACACGCCCATCGACGCGACAGCCACCAGGTAGATGATGCCCACGCCGACGCTTGCGCCGGTGATGTGGACCGGGCCGCCCTGGATCTCCAGCCCAAGCAAGGAGAACGATGGGCAGACCCAGACGCCGGCCCACGGGATGATGGCGAAGCCGATCAGGGCAGGCGTGATGATCGCCATGGGGGCGAGGGTGAACAGGCCCTTGTCGGCGTTGGCAGCCCGGAAGTCTTCCTTGAGTAGGAACTTGAGCCCGTCGGCCAGGGACTGGCCCAAGCCGAGCTTGCCGCGCAGCACGGCCAGGCCGGGCAGCCCGAAGTCGAACCCCGTCCGGTTGGGCCCGATGCGATCCTGGATGTACGCCGAGATCTTTCGCTCCAGGTAGATCAGGTACGCGACGGTCAGCAGGATGACGTTGGCCACGACCAGGAGCACGACGACGCTGACGAACAGCTGAGCCGGGATTGGTCCGATCAGTGCGATCATGGTGCGTACTGTAGTGCCCCGACGGGGCGTTGGTAAACATCGGCGGGCCCGTCTGGGGCATACGGACCGCGTCGGTGCAAGCCCGATCCCTGAAGAATCTGACCGCCCGTCCGGACAGGCCGCATGGCCTGCGATTCGCGCACGGGCGTTGGAACCGGTCCATCCGATCGCGGCGGCCGCGATCGGCGGGTCATGCTCTTGACATGCGTGAGTTCGCCCCCGTGTGCGCCGATGCTCCTGGGGCCGATCCGACGCGGAGCGGATCGATGCCCGGTTCAGCAGGAGGCGACCATGTCTTTACGTCTTGGGGATCTGCTCGTGAAGCGGGGTGTGCTCAGCGAGTCGCAGCGCCAGAGCATCGTTGGGCGTCAACGGAGCCAGTCGCGCCCATTTGGCGTGCTGGCCGAGGAGATGTTCGGGGTCAGCCCGTCACAGGTCGAGCAGGCCTGGGCCGAGCAGTACGCCGGGATCGCCAGCACCGTGGACCCGACCAGCGAGGTGGTTGATCCCGAGGTCCTGGCGCTGGTCGATCGGCGACAGGCATGGCAGTTTCGCATCCTGCCGATGCGCTTCAGCGGCGAAGAACTGCTCATGTGCACGACGCAGTCGGATCTACCACGCGCCCTGCGCTTCGCCGGCTGGCGGCTGATGCACATGTGCCACTTCGTGCTCGCCGATCCGCAGCGCCTGAGCGAGGCCCTGCGCCGGCACTACCCCGCTCAAGGGATGGAAAGCCTCATCGAATCCGAGGCCGCCCCGGCGACGTGATGCGGTGTTGAGCCGTCCGGCCCGTATCCTTGGGCCATGCGGGCCTCGTGGAGCATCCAGACCCCGTCGGGCAGGGCCGGCCCGGTCGCGATCGTGCAGATCGTCGGCGACGTGTCGGCCGCGTGCGATCGACTCGGTATCGGGCCCGTGACGGTCGGACCGGTCCTGCTCCGGGATCTACCCCCGGCCGGTCAGGTGGTCGTGGTGCGGTGGGCGGACAACTGCCTGCACCTGATGCCCCACGGCGGGGGGGCGGCTGTCCGATCCGTACTCAAGATTCTCCAGAACGCGGGGCTGGCGCCCGAGCAATCGCTCGATCCGTGCCAGAGGTATCCCGAGGCTCGGGACCGCCTCGAAGCGCGGCTGCTTGATGTCTTGGCCCGGGCCCGCAGCCCGCTGGGGATCGACCTCCTGCTGGATCAGCCCCGTCGCTGGGCCGCGCTGGAGAGCGGGGTGGCCGGTGCGCGTCAGGTCCAGGCGACCCACGCCGCCGCCTTGGAACACTTGATCGACCCGCCCAGCGTTGTGCTCGCGGGGCCGACGAACGTGGGCAAGTCCACGCTCGTCAATGCCCTGGTGGGGCGGTCCGTCGCGATCATCTCTGATGAACCGGGCACGACGCGGGATCACGTCGGCGTGAGCGTCGAGCTGGCGGGGCTGGTCGTTCGTCTGATCGACACGCCCGGGCAGCGCGAGGGCGGCGACGACACGGAGCGGCGCGCACAGGCCTTGGCGCAGAGGCTCCGCCGGTCGGCCCAGATGGTGCTCTGCTGTGGTGACGCTGAGCAGGAGCCGACGGCGATCGAGCCCGCGCCGGGGCAGATTACGGTGCGTTTGGCGCTGCGGACAGACCTGGGCCCGGCAGCCTGGGCGCACGATGCGCGCGTCAGCGCAGCCCGCGGGCGGGGAATCGAGGATCTGGCGCGGCTGATCCGAGATCGGCTCGTGCCCCCGGCAGCGCTGTCGGACCCCGGGGCGTGGCGATTCTGGGAACGCCCAGGGGCCTAGGATCCGCGATCAGGCCCCGCCGGGGCGGTTCGAGGCGGATCGACCATGGAACGTCGCCAGACACAGATCACCGAGGGGGCGGGGCTCGAAGAATCCCGCCTCAACACCGATTTCATCGATTTCATGAAGCGGTGGAGCAGCCCGGTCCTGATGCTCCTTGCGGTGCTGGCGCTGGGGTATTGGGGCTACGGCAAACTCCAGCAGGCGAAGAAGACCAAGATCGATCAGGCATTCGGCGAACTCCAGGCGGCCGGCTACAGCGGGAACCCGAGCCCGGACGCGCTGCGGCGCGTGGCCGAGGACTTCGCGGGCGTGGCCAGCATCTCGCACCTGGCCCGCCTGCGGGCCGCGGACGTCTATCTGGCGGCGGTTCGTCGCGGGTTGCGGGTCGGTGTGACGACTGCCGACCTCAATCTCGACGGCAGCGCGAAGAACGAGGAGGATCTGCTCAGCGATGAGGATCGCGCCCGATACCTGGACGAGGCCGAGTCGCTCTACGCGCGCGTGCTCGACGACGTCGGCGGGCATGTGGGCCGTGAGCTTCTGGAGATGGACGCGTTGTACGGGCTGGCAGCCGTGGCCGAGGCCAAGGGGGACTGGGACCAGGCGCGGGCCCGATACGAGCGCATCGCGGAGTTGGCCGACCGGGACGGCTTCGAGCCGCACGGGGCGATCGCGCGCCAGCGGATCGCCAGCCTCGACGAGTTGAAGGTGGAGCCGAAGTTGTACGCCAAGGCGGACCTCCCGGCGCCGCCGACCCCTGAGACGACCCCGCTGCCCCAGCCCGATGACCCGAACCCCGGCGACGTGCTGCTAGATCCCGGCGATACGACGCAGGGCCTGTTCCCCACCGCCCCGGCTTCACCGATCGGCGCGCCTGCATCGCCCACGCCTGCCGATGGCCCGGCGCCCGTGCCGGCTGATGCCTCGCCGTCTGCGCCGGACGACGCGCCTCCGCCCGCCCCGGACGATGGCTCGGCGCCCGAACCGGACGACGGTGGGGGATGAGCGGGTCCGGCCGCCCCGGTGGCGGCGCCGCGCGATCCGAGGGTGACAGCGGCCCGATCCTGCCCGGGGGTAAGGTCGATCCGGACGCGATCCGCCGGGCCGCCCTGGACGACGACGACGAAGCCCTGCGCCGCGTGGCATTCGTGCTCAAGCGTGATCTTCGCGCCCGACTGGACAAGTACCTGACCAGCCGGATCACGTTCATGAGCCGAAGCCAACTCCAGCGACTGATCGAGCAGGGGGGGGTCTGTGTCAACGAGAAGCCGGCCAAGGCATCCACGCGCCTGCGCCTGGGCGATCGCGTCGAGGTCGTGGTGCCTCCGCCCCCGAGCACCGAGATCCAGCCCGAGCAGATCCCCCTGGACGTGCTCTACGAGGACGAGCACCTGATCGTGCTCAACAAGCGGGCGGACATCATCGTCCACCCGGCCCGGAGCGAGCTGTCGGGCACGATGGTCAACGCGCTGACCTGGCGCTTTGCGCACGAGTCGGGCGGGTCGCTCTCTCAGGTGGGCTCTTCGCTGGCCCGCCCCGGCGTGGTGCATCGCCTGGATCGGCACACCTCCGGGTGCATCGTCTTCGCCAAGACCGACGAGGCGCACTGGAAACTGGGGCACCAGTTCGAGCACCGGCGTGTTGACAAGCGATACCTCGCGGTGGTCCACGGGCGCGTCGAGCCCGAGGCCGACGTGATCCAGATGCCCATCGGCCCCCACCCGAGCCGGGCCAAGGGCTACCGGGAGAAGTGCGTCGTTCGCCACGACCACCTGGGAAAGGACTCGATCACGATCTACCGCCTGCGCGAGCGGTACTCGCTGAGCGGCGCGCCTCCCGGTATCGGCGATCACCTGGCCCTGGTGGAACTGGAACTCAAGACCGGGCGGACGCACCAGATCCGGGTTCACCTGTCCGAGTCGGGCTGGCCGATCGTCGGCGACGCCATGTACGGCGGGCGGGCAATGGCCGACCCGGAGTCGGGCGAGACGATCATCGAACACCCGGCCCTGCACGCGGCGCTGCTGGCGTTCACGCACCCGATCACGGGTCGGCCCATGAGCTTCACCGCGCCGGTGCGCACCCAGATGCGGGACCTGATCCTGTGCCTGCGCCGGGTCGGTCGCCCCGAGTCGCTGTCGATCGGCGGTGCGATTGTCAATCTGGAAGCGGCGATCGCGGGCGATTGATGCCGTGCCATCGACCGTGACTCGGCTCGTCCGCTCCCTCTCCCCGTGGGGGAGAGGGTTGGGGTGAGGGGTTCTGATCCATGTGGGTTCGGAGATCCGACCTACCTGTCCGCTCGCGTTATGAACAGGGAGATTCTCGGTGGTGCGACGGCGTGCTCAGGCGAGTGGGTCGGCTTGATCCGGGTTTGTCGTCGTGTCGTCGTGGGTCGCATCGTCGGCGGCGTAGAGATCGACGACGCGTTGCTCGACCGCCGCGACCATCTCCTCGCGTTCGTCCGGATCGACCATCAGCAGCGCGCCCAGCCAGCGGCGGGCCAGTTCCGGGCCCAGGGGTCGGAGGAACTCAACGACCAGTTTCAGGTCGTCGCCGGGCAAGAGCCTGGGCGACCCGTCGGACCCGTCGGGGCACTTCAACAGGGGCGGCTTCGTGGCTTCGCTGGGCTCGGGGTTGGTGTTGGTCGTGGTCATTGATGGCGTCCGCCGCGGTGACACGTCCTGAGCGCGTAGTAGCGCGCACCCGCGTTTCGATGTCCTGGACCCACCGTTCCATGGTCTGGAGTCGGCTGTCCAGTCGTTCAAGGGTACTCGCCATGGCCGAGAGCAGTTCGCCCGGGTCCGCCCGCGCCAGCGATTCGGTTCGGACTTCGCCGCGGCGCATCGGGCCCTGTCCGGTGAGCATCCAGTCGCCATCTATGTCCAAGGCCGCGCAGATCTTCGCCAGAAACTCGACGCTCGGGGCGCTGAGCCCCCGGAGGTATCGCCGGACGTTCTCGTGGGAGGTGTGCGTCAGATCGGCCAGATGCCGGTAGTTCCGCTGCCCGGCGACCTCGATCAGGCGTTCCGTGATGGGTGAGTCGACCACGACGCTCATGGTACCACGTTGCGCGGGCCGGGACACCGGTGGCAGAGGCGGGGTTCGCCCACGCCGCGCGGTTGATCTAGCCCACGTCGCCCAGCCCCAGCCACGTGCCGTGCGCCTTGAGCAGCCGCCGCAGGATGAGGCGTTCTTCGGGCCTGTCCAGTCGCGGGGAGCGCCCGATCCACTCGTCCGCGTCCCGGCGGGCCATGGCCAGCAACTCTACGTCCCGGGACAGGTCCGCGACCTTGAACGCGGGCACGCCCGACTGCCTGGTTCCGAAGACTTCTCCGGGGCCCCGGATCTCGAGGTCCCGCTCGGCCAGGGCGAACCCGTCGTTGGAATCGACGACGGCCCGGAGGCGTTGCTCGGCTTCGGGCGTGGTCGGATCGCCCACCAGGATGCAGGCCGACGCCTTCTTCCCGCGACCGACCCGCCCCCGCAACTGGTGCAGCTGGGCCAGCCCGAACCGCTCGGCGTGCTCGATGACCATGACCGTCGCGCCCGGGACGTCCACGCCGACCTCGATCACGGTCGTCGCGACCAGCGCGTCGATCTGCCCCCGACGGAAGCGGTCCATGATCCGCTCGCGGTCGGTTCGGCTCAGGCGCCCGTGGATTGCCGCCAGCCGCTTCGTCCGCAGCGCGCCCGCTTCCAGTTCGGCCAGCGTCGTGCTCACGTTCCGGACCCCCGAGTCCTGCGGATCGATCGCGGGCACGACAACAAAGGCCTGCTCGCCCCGGTCCAGCCGCCGCAGAACGAAGCGGTAGACGTCGCCCCGCTGGTCTTGGCCGACCAGTCGCGTTCGGATCGTGCGTCGCTCCGGGGGCATGTCGGTGATGGTGGACAGGTCCAGGTCGCCGAAGACGGTGATCGCCAACGTGCGGGGGATGGGCGTGGCGGTCATGACGAGCGTGTGGGGTGTCAGGTCCGCCCGCTGGCCGGGCTTGGAGCGAAGCGTGGCGCGCTGGTGGACGCCGAAGCGGTGCTGCTCGTCGATGATCGCGACCGCCAGGGACTTGAACCGCACGGACTCGGTGAGCAGGGCATGCGTGCCGATGAGCAGATCGATCGCGCCCTGTTCCAGCCCGGCCAGGACGCGTTCTCGTTCGGGCTGAGGAGTTGCCCCGGTGAGCAGGGCCGTGCGCACGGCGGCGCCCTCGAGCATCCGCGAAATCGAGACGAAGTGCTGCTCGGCGAGGATCTCGGTGGGGGCCATGATCGCCGCCTGGTGCTCGGAGGCGACGGCCATGAGCATCGCGTACAGGGCGACGACCGTCTTTCCCGAGCCCACGTCGCCCTGGATGAGCCGATTGGTGGGCGTGTCGCTGCTCAGGTCCCGGACCAACTCGGCGATGACGGCGTCCTGCCCGGGCGTGAGCGTGAACGGGAAACGCCGGCGGATGTGGGCGTCGATCTGCTCGGACCAGCGCAGCGCCGGGGCGCGCATCGCCCGGCGAAGGTGGGCCCGCTTCATGAATACGCCCAGTTGAAGCAGCAGCAACTCGTCGTAGGCCAGGCGACGCCGCGCCGAGACCACATCCGACTCGTCGCTCGGCTGGTGGTACATCCGGTACGCCCGGGCGAGCGTCGGCATCGCACGTTCCTGGCGGAACGCCTCGGGCAGGTGATCTTCGATCAACTCCAGCGCCGGGTCGAGCACGACCTGCATGGCCCGCTCGATCTGCGCGGAGGTGATCCGTTCCGAGGCCGGGTAGACCGGGCGGAGTCGCGCCTGGCGCGCGTCGGTGTCCACATCCTGCCCGGACAGGATCTCGAACCGGGGGTTGACCAGTTGCAGCCCGCTGCCGAGTCGGCGGGCCTTGCCCTGGACCCAGAGATACACCCCCGCCTGGACCCGACCCCGGACGTAGGGCGCATTGAACCAGGTCAGGTCAAGACGACCGGTTTCGTCCTTGAGGACAGCCTCGAACCGTTGTCGGCGTCCGTACCCGGCCGGACGCGTGGCGGTGACCTGCCCGCGGGTCGAGACGATGTGATCGGCCTTGAGGCCGGCGATGGGAGTCTCGGCCTCGAGCCACTCGTGCCGCGCCGGCAGGTGCGCGATGAGCCGACCCACGTTGGTCACGCCCATGGAGTGCAGAGCCTGGGCACAGGCGGCGCCGATCCGTGGGATCCGCACCAGGGGCGTCGTCAACTCGATGCGCACCGTCTCGGGCATCAATCGAAGGATACCGTCGCGGTCGGTGCAGGCCCGAGATGCGTTCAGTCCGCGTCCGCCGGTGGGCCCGCAGGTTCGGGGCGGTCCGGATCGATCTGGCGCAGGTAGCGCCAGGAGTAGATGCCCGTGTCGTGCCCGTCGGAGAAGGCGATCTTGATGGCGTAGTTGCCGATCAGTTCGGCCCCGACCGCTTCGATGGCGCCGGTGGAGCCCGTGCCGGCGGGCAGGATCGTCAGGGGGTTGGATTTCATCTGCTCGCGCAGTTCTCGCTGGTCGGCGGAGGGGGACATCCGCCTCAGGTACGCGATCGGATAGAAGGACCTGGTTCCGTCGGGCCAGCGGACGCTCAGGCCCAGCTGCTTGTCCAGATCCAGGTGCTCGGGCGAGCCGGTGTCCATCGGCGTGTATCCTTGGGCGACGCGGGCGAGGTTCGCACGCACTCAGGGTCCGTTGGGGACGCGATGGTCCACGATAGCCGACACTTTGTCGACAGACTCGACGCGGCGATCGCCGGCGTCGGGTCGCCCGTGTGCGTCGGGCTGGACCCGGTGCTGGATCGGTTGCCCGGTGCTGTGCGCGCCACGGGTGCCGCCGGGGGGCTGGGCGCGATCGAGGCGTTCTCGCGGGGCGTCATTGAGGCGGTCGCCGGGCAGGTCGCCGCGGTCAAGTTCCAGTCGGCCTGCTACGAGCGATGGGGCGGTGCGGGGCTCAGCGTTCTGGCGGACCTGGCCCGGCGGGCCGAGGATCTGGGGCTCGTGGTGATCCTCGACGCCAAGCGTGGCGACATCGGGATCAGCGCCGAGCATTACGCCGCCGCCGCGCTCGCCCAGCACGCCGACGCGATCACCGTCAACGGGTATCTGGGTCCGAGCGGGGTGCTTCCGTTTCTTGATGCGGGGCTGGGCGTGTTCGTGCTCGTGCGCACGTCCAATCCGGACAGCGATTCGGTGCAGAGCGTGCGTCTGGCCGACGGGAGGAGCGTGGCCGAGATGATGGCCGATCACGTCGCGCACCTGGGCCGCGACTACCTGGGATCCTGCGGGCTCAGCGATGCGGGCGCGGTGGTCGGGCTGACCAAGGCGGGCGACGGGCCGGCGTTGCGGGCTCGCATGCCGGACCAGGTCTTCCTCATTCCCGGATACGGGGCCCAGGGCGGCTCGCCCGGGGCGATCCGCGCCCTGCTGCGCGCCGACGGGCGCGGGGTTCTGGTCTCGGCGAGCCGATCGGTGATCTACCCGCCCGATGGGGACACGGGGGACTGGCGATCGGCGGTCATCCGCGCCGCCGAGCGTTTCGCCGGCGAGGTCTCGGGTGCGCTGGCAGGGGATTGATACCGATCATGGATGAAACTCGTGCGTGATGACAGGCCGAAAGAGGAACGCGGAGACCTCAGAGATTCGCGCAGAGAACGCGGAGAAGCGGTTGAACTCGAAGGACGCGAAGGACGAGCGAAGCACGCGATCCCCTCCGTACTCCTTTGTGCTCTCTGTGTCCCCTGTGGTGATTCCTGATTCTATCGGAATGGCATTCGCGTTCACTGCCAGCACGAGTTCGAACCGGAATACATATGAGCGTGGTGGAATCGATCCAGCCGGTAGTCCTTGTCGGTGGCCGTAGTCGGCGTTTCGGGCGCGACAAGTTGATCGAGTCGATCGGGCGGGTCGGATCCGGCGGGCGAGTCCTGGTCGATCATCCCATCGGCGTGCTGCGCGATGTGTTCGGCCCACGGGTCGCCGTCGTGGGTCGGTGCGACGACCGCGTGCGAGCGCGGGCGGACGCCGTGCTGGCGGACCCATATCCAGGCACCGGGCCGATCGGTGGCGTGCTCGCGGCCCTGGAGGGCTCCGGATCTGCGGTGTTCGTTCTGGCTGGGGATCTGCCGGCGATCACGCCCGGATCGGTGCGCCGGATCATGGCGTGCGCCGCGGATTCTCCGGGGGCGCTCGCGGTGCTGGCCCGGAGCGATCGGATCGAACCGTGCATCGGGCTGTATCGGGAACGGATTGTGCCATCGCTGGTGGCGGCGATGGCGCAACAGCCCCAGCCGGCGCTGCACGCGGTCCTCAGCGCGGCCAAGGTGGAACTGGTCCCGGTGGACCCCGCCGAGGCGAGGAACGTCAATCGCCCGTCGGATCTGCCCTGAGCCGAGCCGCGTTACACGGATTCCCGCTCAAACTCGTGCGCCCAATCAACGCGAAGGCGATGGCGCAAGGAATCAGAACTCACCACAGAGGACGCAGAGAACACAAAGGAGTACGGAGGGGATCG
>Ga0114931_10010657_pt1 | contig 10931 bp, 8 predicted proteins | sample 2SBtaG_FD_89579 | JGI IMG/M metagenome (GOLD analysis project Ga0114931, IMG submission 89579) | Deep subsurface microbial communities from Kolumbo volcano to uncover new lineages of life (NeLLi) - 2SBTROV14_V59a metaG | ecosystem: Environmental > Aquatic > Marine > Volcanic | place: Kolumbo...
GCCGTGCCACCGCAACCCACGAACCGTAAGCTCATGTCAGACATGTCGAGGGGCGCAGGGGGGTCGCGGCTTCATAGGTCGTCTCTCCTCCTTGCCGTGGACCCACCACGACTCGTCGTCGTTCCTACTCTGAGTCTCGCGAGACCCCTGCGTGAGGCCCGCCGTAATTCTACCACGGGCTGTTAGCCTCGTGACCACGTCCCGCGGGTCTCGACCGTTCTTCATTGTTGCCGGTCTCGGGGCGCTTCTCGTTCCCGCGCTCGCGTTCACCATGGGGACGCGTGACGGGGGCGTGCTCCCCCGCCCGTCCCGGGTGGACGGGGGCGGGCTCCTCACCGCCCCGGCGTCTCCCGCGGCCTCCGCGGGCCTGGTGCGGGGCGACGTGGACGGGGACGGGATCGTCTCGGTCGTGGATGCTCTGGCGATCCTCACGTCGGTCGTCGGAAAGGCGCTGCCGGCAGGGTGGAGCGCCGATCCCCAGGGAGACGTGGATTGCGACGGCTCGGTGACCACCGTGGATGCCGCCATCGTGCTGGCGTCGGTGGTCGGCAAGGACGTGAGCGGGTACTGCGTGGGGCAGCCCCTGGTGGGCGGCATCAACGTGGTGCCGGACTCCGTCTTCGTGTTCGTCTACGACACGACGCGGCTTCAGGCCACCGTGACGGATCCGCAGGGCGCCCCCGTCACCTCCTTCACTCCCGAGTGGCGCTCCGGCGACACCGCCTTCGCCACCGTGGACTCCACCGGTCTGGTGACCGGGACCGGCACCGGGGCCACCTTCGTCTAGGCGGAGCTCGGCAGCGCGCGGGACTCGGCCCGGGTGACGTCGGCCGTCGTCCTGCGAGGCTCGCAGACTCTGCGCATCGTGTTGCCTGCCGGGGTCTCGGCCCAGGGGATCACCGCGCTCACCCCGTACGACTCCTCCGCGGTCATCGACCTGAACGACACACCGGTCAGTCTGGATTCCCGGCTCATCACCCTGCTCGGGGTGCAGGACTCCCTGGGCAACACCCTCCTGCTCACCTCCGCCATGTACCCCGCGGAAGGGGCCGTCCTGACGGCGGACGTCCTGTCCACGGCTACCTCCCTGGTGATGGCCCATCCGTGGGTGGCGCCCCTCTTCCTCTTCGACGCCGCGCAGGACAAGGCGTACCAGGCCCGGATCGCCGCGCGCGCGGAAACACAGGTCCTCGCCGACCTCCTGGCGACGAAGCTACCCACCGTCCCCGGCATCCTGGGGAGCATGGATGCGGCGGTCCAGAACGCGGTGAACGACGCCGCCATGGCCTTCCTGTCGACGATCACCACGCTGCCTACCCGGTCGAGCGCCGGGCCCGACCGGACGGCGCGCCTGGAGCCCGACACGACACAGAGCGGGATCGAGCTGAAACGCACGACCTTCACGTCGGGCGATACGACGGGGTGGCGCCTGAACTACACCAACCACGGTCGACGCTACCTGGAGGTGGTGGTTCAGGACAGTCTGGGGAACTTCTACGGAACCCCGAAGGACTTCTTCGTTCCACCCGCGCCGGATCTCCTTTCTGCAAGCGTCTTCTTCACGGACTCCAAGCAGGTGTCGTCCCTTGACCTGGCGTCCATCAACCGAGACACCCCGGCGGAGGGAGCGGTCGCCGTCAAGGCGTTCGGGCCGGGCATCTACGGCATCTCGACGCTCCCGGGTGGGGAGTGGGGCTACGTTATCAAGCCCACGCTCATCACGGCCGGATCCCAGTTCCTCGCTCCGGTGGTCGGGGCGGCGTTGGGCGTACCGGCGTCGTGTGGGCTGTCCATCGGCAATGGACTCGCGTCAGCCACCCTGGGAGACAGTGGCCTCAAGGCGAGCGTGGAAGGAAAACTGAAGAACGGGGACAACCTCAGCGCCATCCTCCAGATCGTGGGGACATACTTCAGCAAGCTGGCCAACCCCCTGACCCTGGCCGACTTCGTCGTCCAGTGCGGGTTCTCCGCCGGGACAGCCGCCGCGATGGCCACGAAGTTGGGGGCGTACGCGATTCCCGTGCTCGGACAGGTGAAGGTTGCCGCGGACGTGCTCTCCGTGGGCATCACGGCGGTCCCCACGCTGTGGGACATCGCCCACAGCAGCGTGCGCGAGACGTGGACCATCACCAACCGGGTCCATCTGGCCGTGGACGTGTCCACGGACGGTCTGACCGCCAGGTTCGAGCCGACGTGCACCGACGACACCGGAGCGTCCGTGCTCTGCCGCCGCCTCGTCTACACGTATGGCGACGGCGCCGTCGATACCGTGATCGCCGACTCGGTGAGCCACACGTACGCGAGCAGCGGCGAGTACTCGGCCACCATCCACGTCCGGGACAGCGATGAGGCCACCGCCGACACCGCCCTGGACGTGTTCGTGGCCAAGCCGGTGCGGGGTGCCGTGGTGTTCGGGGGCTGCGAAGGCACCGCGGTGGGCTGTTCGGTGCGTCAGCTCTTCTTCTACGACCTCCTCGCGGATACGGTGCACCAACTCACGAGCTGGACGTCCAGCACGGATCCGGGAGAAACCAACGATATCTCGCTCTCGATCTCGAAGGACGGCGCGTTCGTGGCATGGTACGGGAACTCTGGCTCCACGTGGGTCATGTTCGTGCCCGGAGGCACGGCTTCCATGTTCGAGCTCACCACGACCAACAACCGGAGCTGTTCGGACACGACCCAACCCTGCTTCGACGGATTCTACACCTTCGGCTTCGACGGGAAGTTGTACGGCATCGCCAGCGCGGGAGAAGTTGTCCACTCCAGCGCCAACGTGAGGCACAACCACTGGGGCATCGCCATGGCAGCCCCCGTCCGGGGCGCCACGCCGTCCATCGTCGTGGATTACGAGGGGGAAGCGGAGCAGCGGGGGGTGACGGTTTGCTTCCCGAACACGTGGTCGCTACCGCTCTACGACGACGGGAGGTGGTTGACGATGCGGTCGGCGCTGCCCGACACGTCGGGGGTGGGCTTCGGCTCCGTGTCCATCGGCCCGTGTGAGTTCGACCGCGGCACGCGATCGGGAAGCCTCAAGTTCACCACGAGCCGCTCGAGTTGGAATAAGGTCTATCGGACGAAGGCCGGCGGGTACGTGGCCTCATGGCAGCTCGCCGTGTCCCTGTTCAACGCGACGGGCACGACCGAGGAGTCCTTCAAAGGTCTCTCCACCTTCTTCGGCGACATGGCCTACAACTGGGACGAGGACGTAATCCTCATCGCCCAGGGTGCCGACGGACTCGCCGTGGTGAGCGCGAGCGACCTGTTCGAGAAGCAGCAGTGCCTGTCCGCATACAGGGTGGAGGCGGTGGCCTCATCTCCTTATCCGAGCGGCGGATGAGCAGGATGAGACGGATCCCGGAGAATGCCGGCGAAGGCCGGATGAGAGCTGAGCGCGGACGCGTCCACTCCCGTCGGGACGAGCAGGGGGTGTTCGCACCCGGCCGGGCGAAACGGAGCCGTTCCACGCCTCGCGCTTCCGTGCGCACAAACATCGAGGTGCGGAGATGAAGCGTGACTTCCTGCGGGTCCTCCTCCTCCCGACGGTGCTGGCGCTCCTGGCCGGCGCGCCCCTCGCGTGCGGGGGCGGCGGTGACGGCGAGGACGTGACCGGACCGGGGGAGCAGCCGGGCAACGTGCGTCCGGAAGGGGGGCGGGTGGAGCTGGGACAGGGAGTGGTGCTGGACGTGCCGGCGGGTGCGGTGAGCCAGCCGATCCAGGCCACGCTCACGGTGCGGGACACCGATTCGCGCGTGCGGAGCGCGGACACGTTGGCGCAGGGGAAGATCTACGACATCGGACCGAACGGCACGCATTTCGCGGTGCCGGTCGCGGTGACGCTGCCGTGGCCCGGCGGGTTCCAGGGCGCGGCGGAGGACCTGCTCCCGCTCACCCTGGATGCGGGAGGCAAACCCGAGCTGCTGGGCGATGTGACGCGCCAGGCCGGCACGTCGGTGCAGGGCACCACCACGCACCTCACGCCCTTCTGGGTGTCGGCGCTGGGCGGCATGCCGGGTTCGGTGGACATCACGCCGGCGGCCACGTCGGTGGTGGCGGGGGATTCGGTGGCGCTTACGGCGTCGGTGCGGAGCCTGGGCGGGCGGGATCTGGCGGACGCCGAGGTCACGTGGATGTCTCTGGACGACACGCTCGCCTCGGTGAGCGCGGCGGGCTGGGTCACGGGCCGCCGGACGGGCTCGGCGCGCATCGTCGCGACGGCGGGGAGTGCCGCCGACACCGCTTCGGTGGAGGTGGTGGCGGGGGCGGCCGCGGTGCTTCGGGTCGCGCCGGCGGCGGACACGCTGGGGGTGGGCGACACGCTGACGATCCGGGCCCGCGTGTACGACGCCCTGGGCAACGAGGTCTCCACCGCCGTGACATGGTCGACGACGGACGCCGCGGTGGCGGGGGTGGACAGCGGCGGTGTGGTGACGGGCGTCGGAGCCGGTAGCGGCGCCATCGTGGCCACGAGGGGCGCGCTCGCCGACACCGCCGAGGTGGGGGTGGCGGGTCCGGGCACGCTCCTGTCCACGGCGTTTCCGGCCGGGGGTGCGGAGGTGGCACTCGCTCCGGGAGACACGGTCCAGGTACCCGTCACCCTGCACATGGGCCGGGTGAGCGGGGACGGCGACCTGGGGGCGGTGCGGCTGGAGCTCGCGTACGACGCCGGGGTGCTCGAGGTGGTGGGCACGCAATCGGGGGGAAGCGGGATCTCGGATGTGAACACCGACACGCCGGGGCTCGTGGGCTACGCGTTCGTGGGCACGAGCCCGCAGGGCACGCCGGACGTCACGCTGCTGACGGTGACGTTCGGGGTGAAGGTGGACGCCTCCGCGGGGGCCGCGGCGCGCCTGAGCCTGAGCTATCCGGAGGCGCCGGCGAGCACGGCGTTCGTGCGGTACGGCAAGCCGGTGGCGGTGGGGGGCAGGGTCGTGGTGGTGGGGGGATGAGGCATGGACGGAGCGAGGAGTCTCGTCCGCACTCACACATGGATGAGGCAGGAAGGATGAGAACCAGAAACGCAGCGGCCGGCCGGTCGTTCGGGGTGTGGCGGCGGGCCGGATGGGTGGTGGGCGGCGTGCTGATCGTCGGAGTGGTGGGCATGTCCGGTTGCGCGGAGGATCCGGTCAGCGTGACGCGCTCCAAGGACGCCGAAGTGCTCGCGGCGCTGCCCGCGGGAATCCACCCGATCCTGTGGATTCCTGAGATCAATGCGGCTGCGAGGACCCACAGACGCGAGGTACGCCTATACCTGTGGCCGCAGGGGGTCGACGATCGCGTGGCTGCGTTCCAGGGCGAGATCCGCATGGCTCAGGGCCTGCAGGCTCTGGACGTCTCCTTTCCGGAAGGAGTGCTGGGGGCGTGGAATGTCGTGGAGCCCGGCAGGCTCCGTTTTGCCGGTGTGGCGCTGGAAGGGGTGGGTTCCGGGGCCGCGCTCCTGCTCAGACTCGGCCCCGGCCCTGCCCTGAGCAGCGAGGTATTCCAGGTCACGGTGGAACGGGTCGCCGCCGCCGGGACCCTTGCGGATCTCACGTCACGAGTGGTGCGCAGGGAGCATCCGGTGGTCGTGCGTGATCGTCCGGAGGCCCTGCGCGCACTCCTCTCTCGCGTCAAGTGACCATGTGGCTCTTGAGGACTGCTCCTGTCGTCCGTCCGATCGCCTCCGCTGGGGTGCGGATCGTGACGCAGCATGCCCGGGGCTGTCGGTCGCCCCGGGCCCTGCCGCTCACGCCCCTGACGGTGCTGCTTCCCTTCCTGATGGTGGCGTGTGGTGGTGGGGGCGGCGCCGGGTCCGCCGCGCTGTACGGCCGCGACCACTTCGATTTCGTCAGCGGTGACGACTCGTACAACGCGCGTGACGACTACCACGCCCACATCGGTGGGCTGGATCCCGACAGGGAGATCACCGACATCGTCGTCACCGTGCCCGAGCGCGACGCGCAGTGGCGGGCCTCGCGCGCGAATTTCCGCTGGCCGGTGGCCTACGCGGACAGCAAGGGGTTCGCGGAACGGGTCGGGCAGGGCAGGCCGCCCACGTTGTTCACCAACGAGAACGGACAGACCCATTCGGGGCTGCGCGACATCGAGCTGTTCTGGGACTCGGACATCGACGACCCGTACGGCCTCCACTTCCAGGTGACCGTGTGGTACGGCGAGGACAGCACTTCGGTGGTGCTCGACGGCTCCAAAGTGGCCGAGTCGCCGTTCAGGGTGCACACGAGCCCCGATCGGGACTTCGTCCTTTACGGGCCGGACGTTTTCGACTTCGTGGGGCAGGCCCCGGGATACAGCGGCACCAACGACCGCCACTTCATGCTGGCCGGCATCGACCCGTCCAGCGACGTGAAGGACATCTGGCTCGTCGAGCCCGGCAGCGGCGCGGATTTCCGCGCCTCGGGCAGCAACTTCCGGTGGATCCTGGGCTACTTCAAGCACGACGGCTTCATGTCGCGCGAGCGGGCGCACCGGATGCCGAAGCTGCTGACCAACCTCGACGGCGCGCTGCAGCCCGGCCTCGACGACATCAACGTCTTCGTCGACTACTCGGGCGAGACGTACGGCCACACCTATACGGCCACGGTCTTCTACACGTCGGGCCGGACGGAAAAGTGGACGCTCGAGGCGGGAGACAGCCTGCCCGCGCCGCCGAGCTTCGGCGATGCGCCCGCGGAGTCGTGGGCCCTGTTCAGGGGCACCGACGGCTTCGATTTCGTCGGGCAGGATTTCAACCCGTCGGGCAAGCCGGACTGGCATGCGCTGCTCGCGGGCCTCGACCCGAAGCGAACGGTGGTCGGCTTCTGGGTGGTCGCGGACGGCGGAGAGTCGCGCTGGAGCTCCACACGCGACAGCTTCCGATGGGCTCTGGCCTACTTCGACCACGACGAGTTCGTCCGGCGAACGTCGCGCCACCTTGCCCCGAAGCTGCTGAACAACATGGACGGCGCGACGCAGACGGGACTTTCGAGGGTAGATCTGCTGTTCGAGCCGAACCACGACGACGCCTACGGCATGAGCTTCCTGGCCACCGCCTTCTACGAGGACGGCTCCACCGCCAAGTGGATCTTCGAAGGGAGCGAGACCGGCGAGTCGGGCGACCTCCGGCGGGATCTGGCCGAGAAGGGGCGGGCCGCGGTCTACGCCATCCGTTTCGGGGTGGATTCGGCCGACGTGACGCCGGACTCGGAATGGGTGCTCGGCAACATCATCGACGTGCTCAGGGCCGATCCGTCGCTCCGGCTCAGGATCGAGGGGCACACGGACGATACCGGCACCGCGGAACACAACCGGGACCTCTCGATGAGGCGCGCGCAGGCGGTGATGAGGTACCTGGTCGAGCAGGGGGGGATCGAGCCCGGTCGCCTGACCGCCCGGGGTTTCGGCTCCGAGCGGCCCCTGGCGCCCAACGACACGCCGGAGGGCCGTGCGCGCAACCGCCGCGTGGAGCTGGTCCGGGTATCGTAGCGTGGTGTGATCGACCGTGGAGGGAACTACGACGTCCAGCCCGGGCAGCGGCTCGAGGTCCTGCGCGTCGTCGACGTGATCAAGGATGACGCGGGCAACGTCCTGGATCAGATCACGGATAAGGTGGGCGAGCTGGAGGTGACGCGGGTCCTGTCGAAGTCCTCGGTCTGCCGCCTGGTCGAGGGCGCGGCTCAGAAGGGCGATCAGGCCCGGGCGGTGTCGGAGTCCGGCAGGTAACCCGGGTTCCCGGAGAGATCCCGATCCTGCCTTGATTACGCGGCGCCCCCGACTCACATTCGTCTGAGTATTCGTCAGGACGTCTCCCTTCACGCGGCCTCCCCTCCCGGGCCGATGGGCGCAGTACGGTGAGCCCCTCAGTCCAATCCCGGGTTCCGGCCCGCAGCGTCGTGCTGATCGGCGCATCGCTCGGTGCGCTGCTGGCCGGTGCGTGTGGTGGCGGTCCCGCCACGCCCGGTGACATCCCGGCCGACACCACCGCGCAGAACGCTCCGTTGAGCGACATCGTGCAGGTCGCCGCGGGCGAGACCCACACGTGCGCGGTCAACACGGTCGGCCGCGTGTTCTGCTGGGGAAGCAACACCGCGGGGCAACTGGGCAACGGCTCGTGGGGGGATGCGCCGGAGCCCAGGCCTCTCCGCGTGGCCCAGGGCACCGAAGCGTTCTCGGCGGTCGATCCGGGGGGCGAGCACACCTGTGCGCTCACCCCCGGCCGTGAGATCTGGTGCTGGGGTAGCGACGCGGTCCGCCAGCTCGGGTACATGACCTCGGATCCGGAGGAGATGTGCGGCGCGGTCACCTGCTTCACCTTTCCCCGCTCGGTGATCGCCGGCACGCGGTTCCGCACCTTCGCCACCGGATACGACTACACCTGCGCGGGCTCATCCCTGGGCACGCTGTACTGCTGGGGCTCCAACCGGATGGCGCAGTTGGGTCTCGGCGGAATCTCCGATGTCCAGCAGTACGCCTGGCCGGTCACGGGACAGCACCTCTTCGACTTCGTGGTCGCCGGCGACGCGCACACGTGCGGCGTGGCGCTCGACGGCGTCACGTACTGCTGGGGAGACAACGCGTCCGGACAGGTCGGGAACACGAGCGACTGCTCGGTGGGAGACGCCTGCATGTCTCCCACGGTGATTGCCACGGGTGGCCCCTTCGTGGCAATGGCGCTGGGCGCGAGCCACACCTGCGGGCTCCGTGCCGACGGCACGGCGCTATGCTGGGGGAGCGGTCGAGACGGCGCGCTCGGTACCGGCGACCGCACGGATCGGGCTGAGCCCACGCCCGTGCAGACCGAGATCCACTTCGCCCGGCTGGCCGCGGGCGGCAACCATACGTGCGGCCTCTCGCTCGCGGGAGCGGCGTACTGCTGGGGGGCCGGAGATCGGGGGCAGTTGGGGGCGAAGTCGGCCGGCTCCGCGGGATCGGCCGTGCCGCTGCCGGTATCATCCACGCTCACCTTCTCCGACATCGCGGCAGGAGCGGGGCACACGTGTGCGGTCGGCACGGACGGCCATGTATACTGCTGGGGCGCCAACGACCGGGGCCAGCTCGGAGACGGCAGCACCTCGGATCGGAGCGCGCCGGCCGAGGTCGTCGGCGCCCAGGGCTGAGACGGGGGATCGGCGACGTGTTGAATGCGCAAGGAAAAGGGATGTTCGAGCTACTGATTCGGCGTGCGGGGTGGCTGCTCCTCGCGCTGGCCGCCGTCTCGTGCGGCGACGACGGGATTCAGGTCGGCACCACCATCAGCGTGTCGCTGGAGGGGCTGAGAGACCTGGATCCGGCCACCGAGGGAACGTACGAAGCCTGGATTACGGACTCTGGCGGAAACATGGTGTCGCTCGGCCGGTTCCTGCTGCCGAAGGAGGGCCGGGTCATCTTCGAGAATCCGGTCGGGACGCCCTCCTCGTTCATGATCACGCTGGAGCCCCCCGGAGACGACGACGATCAACCGTCGATCTACAGGCTGCTCGGCGGTACCTTCGACGGTAGCGTCGCGGAGCTGCGGATCGACGGATACGTGACGGCGGGTCCCCCGCTCGAGGAGCACATCGGCACACACGTGCTCTTCACGCCGGCCAACAATGCCTGGCGCGGCTACCCCTCGGACGAGGACGCGGGCATCTGGATCTTCAACATCCGCGCCATCGCGGATCCGATGCGGCGGCAGGGACTCGACCTGTCGAGCGAGTTCTTTCTGAAGGTGACTCCGCTCAGCGCAGGCTGGACCTACGAAGGTTGGGTCGTCCACGATTACGGAAAGCCCACGGAGTGCTGGATCTCGTACGGCAAGATGGTGCCCGGCGAGTTCAACCGACTGAACCTGCAGGACAACACGGGCTTCGGACCGTTCTCCGGTTATACCGACTACGTGGGCAACCCCCTGGCCATCCAGCACAACTTTCCCGGCGACGACTGGGTGGAGAACCCGTATGGCTTTCCGGTGCCGTGTGGGCTGGAGTTGCCTTTCGACATGAACGGGAATTCCACGCGGGGCATCAAGAGCCCCTGGACCCACGTGATCACGATCGAGCCCGCGTTCGACCTGCTCACGGAGAGCCCGGAGGTGGATCCGGCGGCGCCGCTGACGGCCCGGCCCTTCCTCATCAGGCCCTACCGCGATGCATTCGGGGAAGGGCCGGCGGACGAGCCGCGTCTCATCCAGTACGACGGTGCGCAGGTGCCCAGAGGCAGGGCCGCGCTGACCGGTCTGTAAGAGCGTGTCCGGACCTGGACAGGCTCCTGACACTCAGGGCCGCCGCGGCAGCGCCGCGATCGTGCGGTCCACGCAGGCGAGGAGGCGTTCCGGCTCGAGCGGAGGGACAGCGCTCCGGAGCGCCTCGACACATCCGGAAAAGAGTCGCCGGTGCGCGGCCCGGCGCCGCGCCTCCAGCATACGGTCGGAGCGTATGTCGCCTTCGGCGGATGCGGCGGCGGAGGGCGTTTCGGCGAACGCGCCCTTCGCCGCTTCGAGCAGCTCGCGGGCGCGCTCGCGCCGCCCCCGGGTCCATGCCACATACGCGCTCAGGTAAGACGCGGCCGGATCCTGCGGATTCATGCGGTGCGCGGTCGACACGACGTCCGCGGCCGTCGCCACGTCTCCGGCGGCGAGCGCGGCTTCGCCCCAGAGGACCAGCGAACGGCTCTCTTCCCGGTTGAGCTCATGGGCGCGGCGGAACGCAGCGACCGCCTCGTTCAGATCGTACGCGGCACCGGCCGCGGGCATCGTGTGGAGGATGCCGATCTGAAGCCACGCCCTCGCGGACTGGGGGTTGACCGTCGCGAGGCGCTGCCAGGCGTCGAGCGCGCCGGCGTACTTCGCCGACTCGAGCAGCGCGTTGCCGAGGGAGTACAGTGCGTCGAGGTTGGAGGGATCCAACGCGAGCATCTCCAGGAACGCGTCGGTCGCCTCGTTCCAGCGGCCCGCGTGGTATGCCCGCTGCGCCCCC
>Ga0114931_10010658_pt1 | contig 10929 bp, 12 predicted proteins | sample 2SBtaG_FD_89579 | JGI IMG/M metagenome (GOLD analysis project Ga0114931, IMG submission 89579) | Deep subsurface microbial communities from Kolumbo volcano to uncover new lineages of life (NeLLi) - 2SBTROV14_V59a metaG | ecosystem: Environmental > Aquatic > Marine > Volcanic | place: Kolumbo...
AACAATGCCAGCAACGGCATCGAACCCAGTTTTGCCCACCACTATTTCCGCAACGTCATCCGGGAAGGCAAAAAGAGCAAGGAAAAAATCGATGTCTATTCCTATGAACTGCTGGCCTACCGGTCGCTGGTCAATCCCGCCGCCCTGCCGGATTCCGACCAGGAAGATGAAAAACTGCCGGATTATTTCATTGCTGCGGACGATATCAGCCCCCGGGAGCATGTGGATGTCCAGGCGGCGGCACAAATCTGGGTGGATTCATCCATCTCCAAAACCGCTAACGTACCCAGCGATTACGACTATGAACAATTCAAGGACATCTACCGCTATGCCTACCAACAGGGCCTGAAGGGCTGCACCACCTTCCGCTTCAATCCGGAAGCCTTCCAGGGCGTCCTGGTCAAGGAAACAGACCTGGAAAACACCACCTACCGCTTCAACCTGGAAGACGGCAGCATCGTCGAGGTCAAGGGCAATGAGGAAATCGAATACGACGGCGAAACCCATACCGCCGCCAATCTCTTTGACGCCCTGAAAGAAGGTTATTACGATAAACACTGAGGAACAGCGCCATGGCAATCAAGATAGACAAAAAAATCGTCGACTACAGCATCGGCAAGGACGACACCGAGACGGCAGACAGCGGCTCAAAACTGGATGAGACACTGGCCGACATCATCCAGATGCATGAGAAACTGGAGCGCCCGGAAGTCCTGCTCGGCTCCACCTACAAGGTCAAGACCCCGCTCACCGAGCATGCCCTGTATGTCACCGTCAACGACATCATCCTCAACCAGGGCACCGAACATGAGCTGCGCCGCCCCTTCGAGGTGTTCATTAACTCCAAGAACATGGACCACTTCCAGTGGATCGTGGCCCTGACCCGCATCATCTCCGCGGTGTTCAGAAAAGGTGGCGACATCACCTTCCTGGTAGAAGAACTCCGTTCCGTCTTCGATCCCCGTGGCGGCTACTTCAAACGCGGCGGTAAATTCATGCCCTCACTGGTAGCCGAAATCGGTGATGTCATCGAATTTCACCTGAAGACCATCGGCCTGATCAAGGATGATAGCCTGGACGAACACCAGAAAAAATTCGTCGCCCAGAAACGCCATGAATTCGAAGCCGCCGAACAGCATGACAACGCGGACGACGACAGCGACTTCCCCGCCAGCGCCCAGCTGTGCATCAAATGCCACACCAAAGCCATGATCCAGATGGACGGCTGCCTGACCTGCCTGAATTGCGGCGAATCAAAGTGCGGCTGAGGATTCGGGCATAGCCCATCGGGAAAAATGGGCACCGCAAACAATGAACAGGATAAATCCATCGAATCCTGGATCTGGGGCGCCGCCTGTTCCATCCGCGGCGCCAAGGACGCAGCGAAGTACAAGGACTTCATCCTTCCCCTTATCTTCACCAAACGCCTGTGCGATGTCTTCGATGACGAACTGAACCGCATCGCAAAGGAAGTCGGCTCACGCAAAAAGGCCTTCCGGCTGGTCAAGGCCGACCACAAACTGGTGCATTGCTACCTGCCGCTGATGCCGGAAGACCCGGAGGCGTCGGTCTGGTCCGTCATCCGCAAGCTCGCCGACAAAATCGGTGAGCTGCTCACCACCCACCTGTGCGACATCGCGAAGGAGAACCCGCTTGGTGTTTAAGGCATGCACAACCCGTGATATTCCACCATGAAACCCGGCGAACACGAACTGTCCAGACGCGTCTCCCAGAGACGGGGCGAAGAGGGCATCACTCTTTTCGTAATTAATAACGACTTGACAGCGCTGAAAAATATATCTACAAATCGTCATATATAGCGAAATTAATGCTATTTATTAGTTAACTCGTTAAATTCGACGATCATGAAAATATCCAAACTACTGGCAGACGAAGCGATTCTCGCCGAACTCGGCGAGCGTATTGCTCGACGCCGGCTCGATCTTGAGCTGACCCAGGCGGCGGTGGCCGAACAGGCGGGTATCGCCAAGCGTACGCTGGAACGGGTGGAAGCCGGGCACTCGGCACAGCTGTCGAGTCTGATCCGGATTCTGCGGGTACTGGATGGTCTACCCGGCCTGGACCGTATGCTTCCTGAGGCCGTGCCGAGCCCCATGGAATTGTTGAAGCGCAAGGGCAAGGTGCAGCAACGGGCCCCGGGACGCCGCGCTTCGACGCCACCGGAAAAACCCTGGTCGTGGGATGAGGACTCATGAGCCACGTTGCCGAGGTCAGGCTCTGGGGGCGTACCATTGGCGCGGTCTCACTGGAGGAAGGCAATGAAGTGGCCGCCTTCGAGTACGACCCGGTGTTTGCGCAAAGCGGTATAGAAATCTCACCGATTACGATGCCGCTTTCCCGCCGCGTCTATAGCTTCCCCGAACTGTCCCGCCAGACGTTTTACGGCTTGCCCGGATTGCTGGCGGACTCGCTTCCGGACAAGTTCGGCCATGCCCTGATCGACGCCTGGCTGGCCACCCAGGGACGCCAGCCGGGCTCATTCAATGTGATCGAACGGCTTTGTTACACGGGCGAGCGTGGTATGGGCGCGCTGGAATTCGCCCCCGTGATTGGCCCGAAAGCCCGGCAGGCCAGCAGGATACAGATCGACAAGTTGGTTGAGCTCGCCTCGGAGATACTGACACACCGCAATCATCTGCAGGTGTCCTTCGCCGATGAAAGCCGGAAGCAGGCCCTGACCGATATCCTGCGGGTCGGCACCTCGGCCGGCGGTGCGCGCGCCAAGGCCGTGATCGCCTGGAATCCATCCACCCATGAAGTGCGCTCCGGTCAGGTACCAGCCGGCGAAGGTTTCGAGTACTGGCCGCTGAAATTCGATGGTGTCAGCGGCAACCGGGACAAGGAACTCGAAGACCCGCAGGGTTACGGCGTCATTGAGTATGCCTATTACCGGATGGCCCGCGACTGCGGCATCGATATCAGCGAATGCCGGCTGTTCGAGGAAAACGGCCGGCGGCATTTTATGACCCGGCGGTTTGACCGTCTTGCGGGTGGTAGGAAACTGCACATGCAGTCGCTGTGTGCGCTGGCGCATTACGATTTCAATCTGGCCGGTGCATACAGCTACGAACAGGCGCTGCTGGTGATCCGGCAACTCGGCCTGCCCATGCAGGCCATCGAGCAGCAGTTCCGCCGCATGGTGTTTAACATCGTGGCGCGTAACCAGGACGACCATGTCAAGAACATTGCCTTTCTTATGAACAAGGCCGGCGAGTGGTCACTGGCGCCTGCCTTCGATATGACCTACAGTTACAATCCGTCCGGGGCATGGACCGCCAGTCATCAAATGACGCTCAACGGCAAACGCGACGACTTCTCCCTGGAGGACTTCAAGGCCTGCGCGAAAAAGGCGTCCATGAAGCGGGGACGTGCTGAGACGATTCTGAAAGAAGTGCAGGCGACCGTGTCACGCTGGCGGGACTATGCAGAGGAGGCTGGCGTGAACCCGGTGCAACGCGAGCAAATCCATCGCAGTTTACGGCTGGATGATTTCTAAATGAAGCCCGGCGAACACAAAACCGTCCAGGCCCGTATTCTTGAATACGCCGAAGACATCAGCGGGACCTTTGTGCCGCGCGAGGAAGCCGGGCGGCGTCGCGGTTTTGATCCGCAAGCGTCTCTCAAAGACAGGGCGAAGGGGGTGTCGCTCTTTTTCGATGAACTGCTCGATGCCAAAGGAGCACAAGGAAATCGAGATGCTCTATGAGATCATCTCACCGGATGCCTCCCTGCGGCCGTATATCGACGACTACGGCACCCTGTCCGCCATCTATGACGTGGTGCGCAAGGCCGGGTGCAAGTGGATCGCGCCTTCCAGAAAAAGACCAGTGAACTGGTGCAACAACACGTGGGAACGGACTATATCCAGCCGGTCACCGAAGTGTTGGAAATCAATGAAGAGACGGTGGGCTACATCGTTTCAAGGCAGGGGGAGACGGCAAGAGGCACAGAAACGCGCATTCAAGAAATATTTTCTTAGACAATCCGCCAGGATGGCCACTCTGCCTGGGAACCAGTACTGACTCTGGTCTGGAACATGTGAACTTGGCGATAGAGATCGTGGCGATGAAACGAGTGATCATTCGGACCCATACCTGATCACTGACAGCCCCATTATTCCTTGCTGAAAATCGCGGTTTACACTCAGTTGCCTTTAGAAAGGAACCTCAGGACCATGCCAGTCGGCCCCCTTGCGCGGACGGGCTCTGGCAATGGCCACTTCGGCCTCGCACCAGCCATCACAGGCATTGCGGCCGCGGCGGCCACGGAAAAAATTCAGAACCCCTTTGCACTTCGCGTAGCAACTGAAAAACAGCAATATCAGCCACCGCTGTCTGGACCCGACAGCTTGATGGCTGCAGATCAGTTTGTCGTCTGTCATACCGCGATCCGTCAGGATAACGGCACCGCAGGCCTGCACCGTGACCCGGGTGCCCCGACGCAAACGTGGACCCAGCACCACGGCATCGAGCAGATCACCTTCCAGACCGATGTAGTCATAGACAGAGCCATAATTAAACGGACAAGGCAGCGGCGAAATAAAATCCAGCTGGCCGGTGGATCCCCGCTTCATAAAACTGCCGCGCGGGATTTCGATGACCACTTCCAGCAATGGTCCTTGCCGGGTTTCGCCCGCTTGCCCAATCGTCATGCGATCACCCCGAACAGGCCGCCGACTGCGGCGGTCAGCGCCATGGCCAGGGCACCCCAGAAGCCCACCCGACTGGCACCGACAACCATGCTTGCGCCACCTGCGCGGGCCGCGAGTGCGCCCAGAGCTGCCAGGGACACCAGGGACAGGCTGGCGACCAGCGGTATCAGCTTTTCTCCTGCAACAGCAAACGTGGCCACCAATGGCACGGCCGCCCCCACTGTGAATGTACCCGCCGAGGCGAAGGCTGCCTGAATTGGCCTTGCCGAGACCCGCTCGAATATACCCAGTTCATCTCTGGCATGGGCGCCCAGGGCATCATGGGCCATCAGCTGCATGGCGACCTCCATGGCCAGATCAGGAGCCAGCCCCCGCTCCGTATAAATATCGGCGAGTTCCTGCTGCTCAAGCTCGACATCATCCTGCAGGTGACGCTTCTCCAGCTCGATATCCGCCTTTTCCGTATCGGACTGGGAACTGACTGACACATATTCGCCTGCTGCCATCGACATGGCCCCGGCCACCAGACCCGCCACCCCGGCCAGTAATATGTCCTCACGTGCGGTATTTGCGGCAGCGACGCCAATCACCAGGCTGGCCGTTGAAACAATCCCGTCATTGGCGCCCAGAACCGCGGCGCGCAACCAGCCGGTACGATGGGATCTGTGGATTTCGTTGTGACTCATGCGATTCTTGTTGGAGCCTGTCAGCACCAGGAAGACAACAGGCTGCCGTTGAGCGCAGCGCTTCACTTCCATCATACCTGTGCAAGCAACTGATTGCGAAGCGCAGGATTCAATGGCTACGCTGCAGTCGCAGTGTCAACCATCAGCGCAGTAGATTGTTCCTAAGTCCGACAGGCTCCTGGCGCTGGTATTCCTTTATGCCTGCCTGCAAGCTAACCTGTTGCCCTATGCATGTCAATTTACAGCCACCCCCGCCATGAGTCCCTGAGCGGCCGATGCAACATCACCTTCACAACCGCACCGTGCTCTCCTGGGCATTGTACGACTGGGCGAATTCCGCCTATGCCACTACGGTCATGGCCGGTTTTTTTCCGGTTTTCTTCAAGGCCTACTGGAGCACGGGCGAGAGCGCAACACAAAGCAGCTTCCAGCTGGGCCTGGCCAATGCGCTGGCCAGCCTGGTTATCGTAATGCTCGCCCCGGTGCTGGGCGCCATTGCAGATGTGGGCGGCCTACGCAAGCATTTTCTGGCGCTGTTTGCCCTGCTGGGGATCGTGATGACAACGGGGCTGTATTTTGTCGGCCAGGGGGAAACATGGGTGGCACTGGCCTGTTTCAGCCTGGCCAGCATCGGCTTTTCAGGCAGCATTGTATTCTACGATTCTCTGATCGTCTCGGTGACCGATGAACCGCATTATGATATTAGCTCGGCCTGGGGCTATGCGCTGGGCTACCTTGGTGGCGGCCTGCTGTTTGCCGACGCGGTGGCGATGAGCCTGTGGCCACAGAGCTTTGGCCTGGCCGACCAGACTGCTGCGGTGCGTCTGTCCTTTCTGCTGGTGGCCATCTGGTGGCTGGTGTTTTCCATCCCCTTGCTGCTGTTTGTGCCGGAGCAGGCCGGGCATGGCCGAACCTCATTAGGGCTGGCGATCGCCGGAGGATTCCGGCAACTGGCGCATACTGCCCACAAGGTGCGGCGGCTGCGCCACGTGTTCCTGTTTCTGCTGGCCTACTGGCTGTATATCGATGGTGTGGACACTATCGTGCGCATGGCGGTTGATTACGGCATGGCGCTGGGCTTTTCATCCGACACGCTGATCACGGCCTTGCTGATCACGCAATTCATCGGTTTCCCCGCAGCCATCGGCTTTGGCCTGCTGGGCAGGCGCATCGGCGCCAGGCCGGCGATTCTGGTGGGTCTCGCGATCTATTTCATCGTCATCGTCTGGGCCTACTTCATGGACCAGGTCGCTGAATTCTATGGCATTGCAGTGGTCATCGGCCTGGTGCAGGGTGGCGTGCAATCACTCAGCCGCTCTTTGTATGCGCGGCTGATCCCGCCTGAGCAGACGGCTGAGTTTTTTGGTTTCTACAACATGCTGGGCAAATTCGCCGCTATTCTCGGACCGCTCGTCATGGGCGCTGTCGGCCTGCTGACAGGCAGTCCCCGCCTGGCCATTCTCTCGATCGGTATTTTTTTCCTGGCAGGCGGGCTGCTGTTGTGGCAGGTGAATGTAAAAGCCGCCCAGGCAATAGTGCATCCATCCGTCTGAAGCTTGTCATCACGCTAAAGTTATTTGCTAAGCCATGAAGAAATAAAAATATTTTATAACGCCTTCGGCAAAAGGCAGGACCGGCAATTTTACGAACGAGCCGCCCTCGATAAGCTCATGGAATATAGCCTGCTGGCGGAAGCGTCCAGTGAGCGATTGCCTGGCCCTTCTGGTGGAACAGATGCAGGGCAGAACAATCTATTTCGATGCCCACCATCTCACCAGACTGCAAAGGCGCCTGCATACCGACACGAGCACAGAGCCGCTGCTCTGGCGCCCATGACGCATCCAGGTAAACTAGCCGTTCGTAACCCAGCACCTCGATAGCCGAAATGCTTGCGACAGGCCCTGCCGCCACAGATGAACCCAGCGCCAGACCCTCGGGCCGCACCCCCACCCACACGGCTTCCCCGGCATGGGGCGCCAGTAGCTGCTGCGTGGCGGCATCCTCCGGTACCGGCAGCGCGAAACCTTCACATTGCAGGATCAGGCCGTCGCGGCCGCTCCTTACACGCGCTGGAAACAGGTTCATCCCGGGACTACCGATAAAACCGGCCACAAATAGATTGGCCGGACGATCATACAGCGCTTGCGGCACCCCCACCTGCTGTAGCCGCCCCTGATGCAGCACGGCGACGCGCGCGCCCAGGGTCATGGCCTCCACCTGGTCGTGGGTGACATAGATCATGGTCGCATGCAAGCGCCGTTGCAGGGCTGCGATCTCACTGCGAATCTGTACCCGCAGTTTGGCATCGAGATTCGACAGCGGCTCGTCCAGAAGAAAGGCGTGCGGCTCACGCACCAGCGCCCGGCCCATGGCTACCCGCTGACGCTGGCCACCTGAAAGTTGTCCCGGCTTGCGCTTCAGAAACTCGCCCAGTTCGAGCACCCCGGCCACATCCTGCACCCGGTGTTTGATAGCGGCACGTGACAGTCCTGCCATCTTCAGCGGAAATGCCAGGTTAGCGTACACACTCATGTGCGGATAGAGGGCATAGTTCTGGAACACCATTGCCAGCTTACGCTGGCGGGGTGACAGATCATTGATCCGCCGATCACCAAGCAACAATTCACCACTACTGGGGGTATCCAGCCCCGCCAACAGGCGCAAGCTGGTCGACTTGCCACAGCCCGATGGCCCCACCAGGACCATCAACTCCCCATCTGCCACCGCCAGGTTAAAATCGACCAGTGCCTCGGAGCCATCCGGATAACACTTGCTGATATGCCGAAACTCGATGTCTGCCATGGGCCTGGATGATCAATCCTTGAGACCGGTCGCCGCGATGCCGCGCACGAACCAGCGCTGGAGCAGCAAAAAAACCATCAGAACTGGCGCCACCATCATGCTGCCAAAAGCAAAGATATCACCCCACTGCAGCGGTGGCAGGGTATAGAAGTTTGCAATCGCCAGCGGCAGGGGGCGCACCCGCTCGCTGCTGGTGACCAGCAGGGGCCAAAGAAAGGCACTCCACTGGGTGAGAAAGGTGAGGATCGCCACGGTGGCGAATGCCGGGCGACTGTTGGGCACGATGATGTAGAAGAAAATGCGCAGGCTACCGGCGCCATCAATCCGCGCGGCATCTTCGAACTCCCGTGGCAAACCCAGAAAAAAACTATAGAACAGGTAGACCGAAAAGGCATTGGCGATGAAAGGCGCGATCTGCACCAGATAGCTATCGCGCCAGCCGAGCAAGCTCAGCTCGTAAAACAGGGGCACGGCAATCGCCTCCAGGGGAATAATCAGAATAGCCAGGATCGCGGCCAACAGTAAGCGGCGGCCGCGCCATTCCAGACGCGCCAGCGCATAACCGGCCAGGGCGTTGACCAGGAGCCCGAACACCACGACACAGACCGTAATGAACAATGAGTTGCCCAGATAGCGGCCAAAGGCCACGCGCACGAACACATCATGATAATTTTGCAGACTGATGTCGCCGGGCAAAAAGGCCTGTAAACGACCCGCCTCCGCCAACACCTGGGCATCGGGCTTGAGGCTGCCGATCAGCATGAACGCTGCCGGGGCAAAGAACAGCAACGCAGCGGCCAACAGCAGCAGATAGGCACAGGCCCGCCAGATGCTCACCACGCCCGCTGCTCCCGACTAATTCGGCGTTGCAGCCATGCTACAGCGAGTACCACCAGAAACAGCACCACGGTGATCGCCGCGCCGCGGGCGAGCTGTTGGCGTTCGAAGACGGCCCGCACGGCCTCGAACATCAGCGTAGCAGTAGCATTACGTGGCCCACCATGGGTCATAATCTGTACCTGGTCGAACAGACGGAAGGACAGGATGGTAGTCACCAGGGCCACGAAAATCAGAGTGTTGCGCAAGCCCGGCAGGGTGATGTGCCAAAAGCGAGCGCCGGGACCTGCGCCATCAATGCTGGCGGCCTCATAGAGGCTCGCTGGAATTCCCTGCAAGCCAGCCAGCAGGATGACCATCTGAAAACCCGTACCCTGCCAGATCGAGGTCAGCATGATCGCCGGCAAGGCCCAGTGCGGATCATGCAGAAAATCCCTTGGCTGCCAGGCACCGCCACTCAGCATGTGCAGCAGCGCATTGAGCAGGCCATTGGGACCGGGGGCGAAGATCAGCACCCAGACCACCGCAACCAGGGCCAGCGGAAACACCACCGGCATGAAAAACAGCGTGCGGAACAACGCCTGCCCCCGCAGCGGCTGGTTCAGCAGCAACGCCAGACCCAGTGCCAGACCGGTTTGCAGCGGCACCACAACGAAGGCAAACAGCGCATTATTCTGCAAGGCCTGAAGAAAGGCGGGATCAGCAAACAGCCGCCGGTACTGCTCCAGGCCGACATAAGCCAGCGGCAAGGGTGAGCCCATGCGCAAATTACTAAAGCTGAGCACCACCGACAGCAGAAAAGGCAGGGCCACGAAGACCAGCAGCCCCATGCTGGCCGGCAGGGCAAACAGCCAGCCGGTAGCGGAATGGGGCGGGGCGCCGTTCATCTGGTCTGGTAATCCTGGTTGTCACGAATATCCTCATCGATGTCGGCGACGGCGCGGTCCAATGCTGCCTGCACCGGGGCACCGTCACGGATCTCGGCAAAGGCATGCCGGAATGCAGAACTGATCACCGGATAGGCCGGCGTCTTCGGGCGCGGCACGGCAAAACCTTCATTCAGCTGCTCGACGAACAGGTGCAAAGGGCCACCCGGGCGATACCAGACAGACTGGGTGATGGCGCTGTGGGTCGCGGGCACAGCACCGTTGGCGGCAGTCATGGCCAGCACCTCCCGGGTCTGCAGAAGAAAACGAATAAAGCGGATGGCCTGCTGCGGCCGGCGACAGCGGCGGCTCAGGGTCCACAACCACGAGCCCTGGGCCGTGCGGCTACCCTGACCGAAGTCCGGCAGCGGCAGCAGCGCCAGGTCATTCCCCACCGCGGCCCGGTAGCGGCGGTATTCCCAGTGTCCGGCCCAGGACAAGGCGACCCGGCCACCGACGAAGGCATTGTCGTCGATGTTGGGATCGACTCTGCCCTTTTCCAGCCAGCGCTGGATGTGGCCCATGGCACGAACCGCCACCGGCCCGTTGAGTACGCCGGCTGCGCTGCGGTAGTTTTTGCGGTCGATGAGATCTCCACCGGCGGAGCGGAGCACTGGCCCGAAGGCATAGCTGAACCACTCATCAGGATAGTTGAGTTTTAAATCAAGCACAGCGCCATCGGCATCCTGGGCAGCCAGTGCGGCCAGCAGGTGCTCAAATTCGGCCAGCGTCCAGGCCTCGCCCGGGTGCCGGGGGATGCGTGCACCGACCTGCCGCAGTACGCTGCGACGGGCATACAGACCTAGCCCGGAATCAAAGCTGCCAAGGCCAAAAAGTTTTCCTGCATAGCGCCCCTGGTCGAGAACCGAGGGCAGCAGGTCACTACGCAAGGCCTTGTCTATCAGACCTTCCAGCACCTGTACCTGCCCCTGCCAGACATAGTTATAAAGGTAGGGGCCGTCGAGCTCGAGTATATCCGGCAGGTCTCCGGCCAGCGTTGCCGCCT
>Ga0114931_10010659_pt1 | contig 10928 bp, 6 predicted proteins | sample 2SBtaG_FD_89579 | JGI IMG/M metagenome (GOLD analysis project Ga0114931, IMG submission 89579) | Deep subsurface microbial communities from Kolumbo volcano to uncover new lineages of life (NeLLi) - 2SBTROV14_V59a metaG | ecosystem: Environmental > Aquatic > Marine > Volcanic | place: Kolumbo...
ACCCGCTGGCGCCCAATCCCCCTATGCCGACCTTCAACTAACGGAGCCTCCTCATCCATGGCGATGATCCAGACCATCAACCTGACCAAACGCTACGGCGACTTCGTCGCGCTCCGCAATCTCAATCTGACCATCAACGAGGGCGACTGCTTCGGCTTCATCGGTCCCAACGGCGCCGGCAAAACAACGACGATCAAAATCCTCGCCACGCTCCTCAAACCCTCGTCCGGCCAGGCGACCATCAACGGGCTCACCATCGGCTACCAGAATCGGCAGATCCGCCCCATCATCGGCTACGTCCCCGACTTCATGGGCGCCTACGACGATGTCACCGTGGTTGAGTACCTCGAGTTTTTCGCTGCGGCGTACAGCATTCACGGCGACCAACGCCGCCGGGTCGTCTCAGACGTTCTGGACCTGACCGAACTGACTTTCAAAGGCGACGCCGAAGTCAACTCGCTGTCGCGAGGCATGCAGCAAAGGCTCTCCGTCGCCCGCGTGTTGCTGCACGATCCCAAGGTGCTGTTGCTCGACGAACCCGCCTCGGGGCTCGATCCGCGGGCCCGCATCGAGATGCGCGAGCTGCTCAAAGAGCTCAAACGCATGGGCAAGACGATCCTTATTTCGAGCCACATCCTTCACGAGCTGGCCGAACTGTGCAACACCGTCGGCATTCTCGAACGCGGCGAGCTGCTCTTTCAAGGATCGGTCGCGGAGATATTGCGCCGGGCGAGACTGGGCCGGGCCGTTCATCTTGCTGTGGCGAACCGGACCGACGCCGCTGCGGAGCTGCTTCGCCAGACGCCGGGTGTCACCAAGGTCGCGGTCGTCGATGCGGACAAAACCTCCAACGGCGACGGCCAGCTCATCCGCGAGATTCATCTGTCCTTCGACGACAGCTCAACAGGTGATGTTTCGGACATCCCCAATCGACTGGTCAACTCCGGCTTTCGCATTGTCAAGTTTGTCGAAGAGCCGGTGAATCTCGAAACCGCCTTCATGCGCCTGACCAAGGGTTTGGTGCAGTGATATTTTTCAGCAACCCCAAGTTTCAGTGATTGAGGAAAACACAGTGTCTGGTGGAACGGGCGTCTCGCCTGTCATCGAGCGTACATGAGAACTGCCAAGACGGGCGAGGCGCCCGTCCCACTCTCAGACGCTCGTCCCAATCGGGTATTCTAAACACAGCTGTCGCATCGACTTCATCCGGCGCCTCGTGCGCCAGACTGTTCCAGAGGAGCCACTCATGAAGCATCGTCTTTTCTTTCTCACACTGGCGTCGGCGCTCGCGTTGACACTGGCGAGCTGCGAAACATCGCACCAGTCCGCCTCGGCGCCCGGCGCTTCCAGAGATCATCGCGCCGCCGCCGTCGCGATTGCTTACCCCAGCGCGCCGACGGTCGATCACACCGACGTCTACCACGGCGTCACTGTCGCCGACCCCTACCGCTGGCTCGAAGACGGCGACTCGGCTCAGACCAAGCTCTGGATCGACGAAGAAAACAAAATCACCTTTCCATACCTCGAAGGCATTCCCGCTCGAGACACCATCAAGAAGCGCATGACCTCCCTGTGGGATTACGAAAAGTTCGGCATGCCCTGGAAAGAGGGCGGCCGATACTTCTACACCTACAACGACGGGCTCATGAACCAGAGCCAACTTTTCGTGATGGCGTCGCTCAACGCCAAGCCGCGACTCCTGCTCGACCCCAACACGCTCAGCGCCGACGGCACCGTCTCCACCGGCGGCTACTCCGTCAGCCCCAACGGCGCCTACCTCGCCTACTCCATCAGCGACGGCGGCTCGGACTGGCGCCAATGGAAAGTCCGCGACATCAACACCGGCAAAGACACCGACGACTTCATCCAGTGGTCCAAGTTCTCCGGCGCCTCGTGGAATCACGACTCCACCGGTTTCTACTACAGCCGATACAACGAACCCACCGGCGAAGAGCTCAAATCAACCAACTATTTCCAGAAGCTCTATTTTCATAGCCTCGGCACGCCACAATCTGAAGACGAACTCGTCTACGACAACCCCGACAACAAAAACTGGGGCTTCGGCGGCGACGTCACCGACGACGGCCACTACCTCCTCATCTACGTGACGCTCGGCACCGACCGACGCAACGGCCTCTTCTACATCGACCTCGAATCGGGCAGCGCTCAGGTTGTCGAACTGCTCAATGATTTTGACGCCGCGTACCGATTCATCGACAACGACGGTTCGACCTTTTGGATCGAAACCGATCTGGACGCCCCCAAGGGCCGCGTCATCGCGATTGACATCGACCAGCCGGGCCGTTCCAACTGGCGAGAGATCATCTCCGAACGCGACGAGACGCTTCGCACCGTCAGCGCTGTGGGCGATCGTTTCTTCGCCGGCTATCTCAAAGACGCCCACACGCAGATCCGCGTCTACGGGCTCACCGGCGCCGATCTGGGTGAAGTCAAACTGCCCGGCATCGGATCTGCTGGCGGCTTTGGCGGTAAACGCCACGAAACCGAAACGTTCTACGCCTACTCCAGCTACACCACGCCATCGACCGTCTACCGATACGACGTCACCACCGGCGCCAGCGAAGTCTTCAAAAAACCCACCATCGACTTCAACCCCGGCAACTACGTCACCAGGCAAATCTTCTATACCAGCAAAGACGGCACGCGCGTTCCGATGTACCTCGTCTACAAAAAAGGCCTCAAACGCGACGGCGCCAACCCGACCATCCTCTACGGCTACGGCGGATTCAACATCCCCATCACGCCTCGTTTCAGCGTCTCCAACATCGTCTGGATGGAGATGGGAGGCGTCTACGCGGTCGCCAATATTCGCGGCGGCGGCGAGTACGGCGAAACGTGGCACAAGGCGGGAACCAAGCTCCAGAAACAAAACGTCTTTGACGATTTCATCGCCGCGGCCGAGTGGCTGATCGACTCGCGATACACCTCGACTCCGAAACTTGCGATTCAGGGGCGCTCCAACGGCGGGCTGCTCGTCGGCGCCGTCATGACCCAACGGCCCGACCTCTTTGGCGCCTGCCTGCCCGGCGTCGGCGTGATGGACATGCTCCGATTTGAGAAGTTCACCATCGGCTGGGCGTGGGCCAGCGACTACGGCTCCGTCGCCAACGAGGACGAGTTCAAGGCGCTCCACGCCTATTCGCCGTACCACAACATCAAGCCGGGGACGTGCTATCCGCCGACGTTCATCGTGACGGCCGACCGCGACGACCGTGTTTTCCCCGCCCACAGTCTCAAGTTCGCCGCCCGATTGCAGGCCGCCCAAGCCTGCGACAACCCGATCCTGATCCGCATCGAAACTCGCGCGGGCCACGGCGGCGGCAAGCCCACCAGCAAGCAAATCGCCGAGCGGACCGACGAGTTCGCGTTCTTGACCAAGGCCCTTGGGATGGACGGCGCCGCCCTCGCGTCGTCAGTCGCCGCGACCAAGATCGAGTGAGCGAAGTCGCTCCTTGTTGATTCATAGCAAAGCCCACGGATCCGAATCCGTGGGTTTTTTCATTCAGATTCGTCCAAGATCGGCCCGTCTCGTCCCAAAGAGGTCAGAAATATCAGTTGATTTGGGTCTTCCTGTGGTTTTTCCCTTGACCACGCGAGCTTGGGCGATAGCATTGGCACTTCGTAGACTCTGGAGGAATTGTGCCCCCGGGGTTGGCAGACAGATATGGAGCAAGGAGCGTTGCGATGGACTCGATAGACGAGGACGCCAACGCTGGCTCGTGCGACTGATTGGGCGCCGATTCGCAGCCCTGAAGCCGGGCGAGTCGGAGCGGCGCCGAAGAGGCTGAGCGAACATCAGCCGAAAACAATCAACCCGATAACCACCGTCAGGCGTGGAGCGATCCAGGCCTTTGACCGATTCTCTTGTGTTCGATCGACCGCCTGTCGAGGGCGAGCCGATCGAAGAACCTGTTTCTGTTCGTCGTCATCGACGTCGAGCGTCCCCGCCGGCTCTCATCCGACCGGCCTATTGATCGAGTTTCAACGCCATGGATATTTCCTTCATACGCAACATCGGCATCTGCGCCCACATCGACGCCGGCAAAACCACCGTCACCGAGCGCATCCTGTACTACACCGGCAAGAACTACAAAATGGGCGAGGTCCATGAGGGCACCGCGACCATGGACTTCCTCGTCGAGGAGCAGGAACGAGGCATCACCATCGAGTCCGCCGCCACGACCTGCCCGTGGAACCTTGACGGCCGGGAGTATCAGATCAACCTGATCGACACGCCCGGTCACGTCGACTTTACTATCGAGGTCGAGCGGTCGCTGCGCGTGCTTGATGGCGCCGTTGCGGTCTTTGACGGCAAGGAAGGCGTCGAGGCCCAATCCGAAACCGTCTGGAGACAGGCCGACCGCTACCAAGTTCCCCGGCTCTGTTTCATCAACAAGATGGACAAGCTCGGCGCCGACTTTGATTTCAGCTTCGGCACTATCAGAGATCGTCTGGGCGCCAACCCCATTGCCGTGCAGTACCCCATCGGCCAGGCCGACACCTTCGAAGGCATCATCGACCTCATCACCATGAAGGCGTACTACTTCGACTCGTCGGAGCTTGGCGCGAAGGTCGAGGAGCGTGAGATTCCCGCCGAGCTTGTCGAGACCGCTCAGCTCTGGCGTCACGAGATGATCGAGAAAGCCGCCGACTACGACGACGCGCTCCTCGAAAAGTTCATCGCCGACGTTGAGCCAACCGAAGCGGAAATCAAAGCCGCCATCCGCAAAGGCGTCATCTCGCGGCAGTGCAACGCGGTCTACTGCGGCTCGGCCCTCAAGAACATCGGCGTCCAGCGCCTCATCAACGGCGTGGTCGAGTACCTCCCGGCTCCCAACGAAGTTCCAGAGGTTCAGGGAATCGACCCCAAGGACGAAGAACACAAACTCTCTCGTGCGCACAACATCAACGCTCCTTTCTCCGCCCTTGTTTTCAAAATCGTCTCCGACGCCCACGGCGACCTGACCTACTGCCGCGTCTACTCGGGGTCCCTCAAGCCCGGGGAGCGCGTCTTCAACCCCAACTCGAACAAACGTGAGAACGTCAGCCGAATCTACGAAATGCACGCCAAAGAGCGCATCCCGCTCGAAGTCGCCAAACCCGGCGCCATAGTCGCGATCATCGGCGTCAAAAACTCGTCCACCGGCGACACGTTGTGCGACCCCAACAACCCGATCGTCCTCGAACGCATGAGCTTCCCCGATCCCGTCATCACCATGTCGATCGAACCCAAAACCAGCGAAGACAAACGAAAACTCGGCGAAGCACTCACCACCATCAAACGCGAAGACCCCTCCTTCCAGGCTCACTACGACGACGAAACCGGCCAAACCATCATCGCCGGCATGGGCGAACTGCACCTCGAAATCATCAAAAACAAACTCATCCGCGATATGAAAGTAGGCGTCGAGGTCGGCAAACCTCGCGTCAGCTACCGCGAAGCGATCACCGGCTCGGCGACCGAAGTGCGAGGTCGATTCGTCAAACAAACCGGCGGCCGGGGCCAGTTCGGCGACGTCACAATCAACATCGAGCCTTGCACCAAAGAACAGGCCGAGGAACAAGAACTCGTCTACAAGGACGGCGTGGTCTTCGAAAACAAAATCGTCGGCGGCTCGGTCCCCAAAGAGTTCATCCCCTCCGTCGGCGTCGGCATCCGCAACACCGCGATGTCAGGCGTGCTCGCGGGATTCCCGCTCATCGACATCAAAGTGTCGCTCGTGGATGGCTCGTACCACCCGGTCGACTCGTCGCAGATCGCCTTTGAGCAGGCCGGCCGACTGGCCCTCAACGCCGCCTGCGCCAAGTGCGGCATCACGCTGCTCGAGCCGATTATGAAAGTCACCGTGACGACGCCTCAGGAATACTTCGGCTCGGTGACGGGCGACCTCAACTCACGCCGAGGCATGATCGTCGATACCGAAGAACGCGCCAACACCCGCATCGTCACCGCCGAAGTGCCGCTCTCGGAGATGTTCGGATATGTGACCGCGCTGCGAAGCGTGACCCAGGGCCGGGCCAACTCGGTGATGGAGCCGTTGGCGTATCGCGCCTTGCCGCCCAACCTCGCCAAAGAAGTCGTCGCAGCGGTCTGACGGAGCGTGGTTCGTCGTTCTTCGAAAGGCCCGCATTGACCCTCACGCCCACGGAGTTAAATCCGTGGGCTTTTTCATGCGCCAACGGATCTGACTGGTGCTACGCTCTGTCCCATGCCCCGGCTGACAAAAATCTACACCCGCACAGGAGACGCCGGCGTCACCGGTCTGGGCGATGGCGCCCGCGCCTTGAAGAACGAGCCGCGCGTCGAGGCGATGGGCGAGGTGGACGAAGCCAACGCGGCGATCGGTCTCTCGATTTGCAGATGCGACGACTCGACGCATGGCTCGGCGATCCGATCGGTCTTGCTCGCAGTTCAACAAGACCTCTTCGACGTGGGCGCCGACCTGTGCGTCCCGCTCCTGGCCGACGAAAAACCAGGCGAGCGACTTCGCATCAGCGCGGACCAGACCAAGCGGCTCGAAGCGCTGATCGACGATCACAACGCGGCTCTCAAACCGCTCGAATCATTCATTTTGCCCGGCGGCAGCGAGCTGTCGGCGCGGCTGCATCTGGCGCGGGCGATCGTCCGCCGGGCCGAGCGCCGCGTCGTGACGCTGAAAACCGCCGATCCCAAAGCAACCAACGCCGACACGATCGTCTATCTCAATCGGCTGAGTGATCTTCTCTTTGTCCTGGCGCGAATCGCCAACATCGACCACAGCGGCGACGTCCTCTGGGTCCCCGGCGCCAATCGTTCGGCCGACCCGCCCGAACCTGCTTCGCCGCCGGATCAGTCGTCGGCATGAAATCGGGCGCCGCCGATCTTCATTCGGCCGGTTCGGGTATCGTTGGAGGCTCTCTGAGGGAGGCCAGAAGCACCCATGACCGCCACTGTCACCAGCGATTTTCGTGAGGAGTACGAAGCCGAGCGGCTGCAGTGGCTGCGCAGGCGATTCTTGTGGTACACGGGGATTCTCGGCGGGCTGGGGGGTCTGAGCATCGTTGTATCGATTGTTCCGTTTTTCTTTCAATCCCTTCATGAACAGTTCCCCTTATTGTTGGGCCTTGTGGCGTTGAATGTTGTCGAGACCATCCTTTTTTTCTCATTTTTCGCGCATGTGCGACGAGCCACGAAACCGTTTTCACGCAAGACGCTCGTTCGCTTTGTGTTTTGGCTGATTGTGATCAACGGAGTGCTCCAAGTTCCGGCGACGCCCATGAGCAGTCGCGTCAGAGAAATCGCCCCTGGGGCGGCCGCCCTCCAGATCGATACCACGCCCGCGAAGACCCCGCCGGTTCCAGCGGACCAGCCCGCTGACGCTGGCGCCCCGGCGTCTTCAACTTCCACAACGCCGTCCGCGTCACAACCGAAGAAGGGGGCGCCACCAATGATTCGCTTTGGGGCATCGTGGTTGGGGGGGGTGTTCGTCTCGCACCTTCTCGCGTCGCTTTTTATTCCCTGGACGCCGCGTGAGGCGATGCGCCCTCTGGCGCCGTTGCTTGTTCTCTTTGCAATTTTGATGCTTTTGTTCGGCGAAGGTCCGCTCACAATGCGCGTTGTGTGGGTCGCGGCGGCGCCTCTGATCGGCGTCCCCGGTGTGGCGTGGTCCGCGTGGCGCGCCAATTTATTCCGCACGCGGTTTCATGCGCGCGTTCTCCGACGAAGCTATCGCGAGATGCGCCGCGAGTTGGTCGACGCTCGCAACATCCACGAAGATTTATTCCCGGCGCCGATCACCAAAGGCGCGGTCCGCATGGTCTATCGCTACGAGCCCATGCGGCAAATCGGCGGCGACTTTCTCTTTTCCCACCGCTTCCCCGGGATTGACGGCGACCCTACCCACGAAGCACTCAGCGTCGTCATGATCGACGTGACGGGCCACGGCATCCCCGCAGCTCTAACCGTCAACCGGCTCAGCGGTGAACTCGAACGCCTCTACGCTGAAGACCCCGACGTCCCCCCCGGCGACGTGCTTACCGCCCTCAACAACTATGTCCACTACACCATGGCCACCCACAGTGTCTACGCAACCGCGTTGTGCCTGCGCCTCGATCCCGATCTCGATGTGCTCGAATGGGCCAGTGGCGGACACCCGCCCGCGTTCCTGCGAAGCGTTGACGGCTGCATCGATCGGCTCGACTCAACCGCGTTTGTGCTTGGCGCCTGCCACGGCGAAGACTTCCAGCACGGCCAGCAATCCATCCCCTTCGCCCGAGGCGACACACTCATCGCCTACACCGACGGCGCCATCGAAGCCCGCAACAACGCCGGCCGAATGATGGGCGTCGAAGGCTTTCAGAAACTGGTCGCCTCGCTTCACCCCGACGCGGGCGAAGAAAACGGCTGGGCGTCGGCGATCTTGCGAGCCGTCGAACAACACCGCTTCGGCCCGCCCGAAGACGACACACTCATCGTCGAGCTCTACCGGCCGCTGACGGTCTGACCACACTTGCCCCGCTCGTGGTGGCACAGCTCTCCCGTGCTGTGGAGTTGAGTGTGCAAACGTCATCCAACCTGGACCCGAGCGCCGCGAAAGTCCGGGTGGCGCCGATCGATTCGCTACTCTTGGCGACGTGACGCAAGACAACCCCTATCTTCAGCCGCCCGTCTGGCCCGATCGGGCGCCGGGCCGATTCGCCGCAACCATTCGCACGGAGTCTTCCGATGGCTGCCGGATTGTCTTGCTCGGTTTGCCCGACGATTTGGGCGTTCGGTTGAACCATGGTCGCCCAGGCGCCGTCGAAGGCCCGGTCGCATTCCGCCAAGCGCTGGCAACCTTCGGCGCCAACTTCGACGCCCGCTCAGACGCACCGATCGAAACACTCGTGTTCGATGCGGGAGACATTGTCCCCGCGCCGGGCGCCGACGCGGGCGCTCTGGAACAGACGCACGAGCGAATCACCAGCGCTGTGCTCGATCTTCAGAAAGCGGGCATGGTCACACTCTGCATCGGCGGAGGGCACGACCTCACCTTTCCCGTTGTGCGAGGCGTGTCGCAACATCTGGGCCAGCCGATCGGCGGCGTCAACATCGATCCACACCTCGATGTCCGCGAAACCATCGGTTCGGGCATGCCCTATCGCAAACTGATCGAAGGCGGCTTTGTCGATCCAAAATGCTTTGTCGAGTTCGGCGTTGGTCGATTCACCAACTCGCGCGCGCATGTGCAGTGGCTGAACGAACAAGGCGGGACCATCGTCTTGTGCGACGACATCCTCAACTCGGTGCAAGTCGGGGGTGGCAGTGCAGAAAAACGGCTGGCCTCAGTGTTCGCCACCGCGTTGCCCGCCGCCGACTCGATCGGCTTTGTCAGTGTGGATCTCGACGCAATCGACGGTTCACAAGTGTCCGGTGTGTCGTCGATTTGCCCGTGCGGTTTGCCGGTGTCTTTGGTGTGTGAAATAGCGAGCCTCGCCGGCGCCGACGATCGGGTTCAGCATTTCGACATCATGGAGATGTCTCCGCCCAACGACGATCCGCCCGGCGCCGGCCGAACCGCGCGCATCGCGGCGTTGATCTTTCTTTCCTTCGTCGCTGGTTTTTCGCAGCGTCTGTCGGGTAATACGCCATGAGCATTCTTGTTCACAACGCGCGCCTCTTGACGCTGAAGACAGGCGCCATTCCTCGCCGAAGCGCCGAGGCTCGCGAGCTGAGCGTGATCGAGCGGGGGTATGTCCGCATTGATCGGGACGCAATTTCGCATGTCGGCGCCGGTGATCCGCCCGGCGAGTTGCTTGGTGGTGAGACGCACGATGAGGCCGCGAGCCCATCTTCGACTCGGCGAGAATCACTCGAAAAAAATACCGTCATCAACGCTCACGGTCGCGTCGTTATGCCCGCGTTCGTCGACGCGCACACGCACGCCTCTTGGGCGGGCGATCGGCTGGACGAGTGGGACATGAAACGCGCTGGCGCCTCGTATCTCGACCTCTTGAGCGCCGGCGGCGGAATCATGAGCACGGTTCGCGCGGTTCGCGCCGCAACGGAGGACGAGCTGGTCGCCTTGCTTGAGTCGCATGTTGACACGATGGCGAAATCGGGAACCACCGGCGTCGAAGTGAAAAGTGGGTACGGCCTCAACACCAAGACCGAGATCAAAATGCTCAACGCGATTGAGCGTGTCGCGTCGATACAAAACCATCCAGCGATCACGCCGACCGCGCTGCTCGGCCACGCGATCGACCCCGACCAATCAAACTTTGTCAGCCGAACAATCGAACAGACGTTGCCCGCGGTGTCGGAGGCGTTCCCGCGCGTTGCGATCGACGCCTATTGCGAAGCGGGCGCGTGGTCAATGGACGACTGCCGGCGGCTTTTTGAGCGAGCCAGAACGCTCGGTCACGGTTTCCGCATCCATGCCGACCAGTTCAACTCGCTGGGAATGACCCCGATCGCTGTTGAGATGGGCGCCAAGAGCGTCGATCATCTTGAAGCGTCAACCGAGTCGGATCTCAAGACGCTCGCCGAATCGAACACCTTCGGCGTCATGCTTCCCGCCTGCGGCTTTCACCTCGACGACCGCTACGCCAACGGTCGATTGTTCATGGACATGGGCGGGGCGCTGGTCATTGCCTCGAACTACAACCCGGGCTCGGCGCCTTGCTTTTCGATGCCGATGATTATTTCGCTCGCGGTTCGCAAGCTCAGGCTGACGATCGAAGAGGCGATCACCGCGTGCACTGTCAACGCGGTGGCGCTGCTGGCGCCGACGGTCGATGGCTTGGGCATGATCGACGCGAACGCCGACGCCGCGTCGCTCATCATGCTTCGGCACACCGACGAACGCATGCTGGCCTACGAGTTTGGGGGCGACCCCGTCGATCTCGTGATCGCGGGCGGGAAGATCGTCAAATGGATCGGCGACGAC
>Ga0114931_10010660_pt1 | contig 10927 bp, 11 predicted proteins | sample 2SBtaG_FD_89579 | JGI IMG/M metagenome (GOLD analysis project Ga0114931, IMG submission 89579) | Deep subsurface microbial communities from Kolumbo volcano to uncover new lineages of life (NeLLi) - 2SBTROV14_V59a metaG | ecosystem: Environmental > Aquatic > Marine > Volcanic | place: Kolumbo...
CGCGTACTATTTTCCGGACTCCCGGCGTATGATGCTGGAGGAGGCGAGCCCGCTGCTCAACCCCGTCCGCAAGTGGATGGCCGCCCAGGAGATGGATCAGATCACGAAGGATCTGGTGGCCTACCAGCGCGACACGAACGAGTTTCCGAACCGGCGAAACTGGACGGACTGGCTCGAGTACCGTTACGCCCTTCCCGAATCGTTCGAGGACGCGTGGGGCAATACGTATCAGCTCCAGATCTGGGCGGACTCGTTCGCCGTGCTCTCCTACGGGCCGGACAGGGAACGGGGTACCGGTGACGACTTCCGGGTGGTGAAGCCTCGACCTCGTCGTCGCCGGTGACGCCGCGGTTGGCCCGGTGGCGTTTCGACGCGCCGGAGAAGCCTTGCCCCGTTGCGTCGGGCCGCGGGCCGGTCGGCCCGTGACCGGTCTCTGGGATCCGCTTCTTGACCTGCTCCCCACTTACGGGCCCTGGGTGGTGTTGGGGCTCGCCTTCCTGGAGACGTGTTTCCTGACGGGTATGATCGTGCCGGCCGGCGTGGCCACTTCGGCGGCGACGGTCCTCGCGCTCAACGGGCAACTGCCGCTCGGGAGGGTCCTCGCGGCGGCGGTCGTGGGCGCCACGGCCGGTGACGCGGTGGGCTTCTGGATCGGCCGGAGGGCGGGGCCCGTTACCTTGGAGGCGAAGGGCAGGTGTTCGGCCGCGCGGCCCACCGCTACCGGCGTTGGAGCCGGTTCTTCGGCAAGCGGCCCGCATACTCCGTGACGGGGGTCAGACTCGTGGCGTTCGTGCGGACCCTCATGCCGATGGCCGCGGGAATGAGCGGTCTGAGCTACCGGCGCTTCCTGCCGTTCGACATCGCCGGCGCCGTGGGGTGGGTGGCTCTGTACGCGGGCATCGGCTGGGTGGCCGAAGAGAGCTGGGAGGTGGTCGTCCGGGCGACGGGGATCGGGGGCGGTGTGGCCTTGGCGCTCGCGGGGCTTGCCCTGTGGAGACTCGTAGGGCGTGAGGTCGAGCGCCGCGTACCACCCACCTTTCCGGGCCCGGAGGAAGGAGACCCATGACGTTCAGCGTGGCCGTGACGGGCAACGTCGGCGCCGGCAAGTCGGAGATCGTGCGCCTGTGGCAGGCGCTGGGGGTGCCCGTGCTCGGCGCTGACGATCTGGCCCGGCGGGCGGTCGAGCCGGGCACCCCCGCGCTCCGCGAGATCCGCGAGAGATTCGGCGACGAGGTCATCGCGGCCGACGGCACGCTCGACCGGGCACGGCTCCGCTCCAGGGTTTTCCGGAACCACGAGGCTCGTGCGCGCCTCTAGGCCATCGTCCACCCCCGGATCCGCGCGCTGCGTGACGTCTGGCTCGAGCAGCGACGGAACGAGGGAGAGGCGTTGGTGGTGTCGGAGATCCCCCTCCTCTTCGAGACGGGTCTGGAGAGCGAGTTCGACGCCACGGTTCTCGTGGACGCGCCGGAAACGGTGCGTCTCTCTCGCCTGACCACCGGCCGGGGGCTGGAGGAGGAGGAGGCCCGACGGATCATGGCCAGCCAGATGCCGGCGGCGCAGAAGCGCGCGCGCGCGGGCTGGGTGGTGGACAACGAAGGCTCGCTCGACGACCTGGCGCGCCGAGCGCTGGAGGTGCTGGCCGAGCTGCGGCGCGGTGCGGGCATCGATCCGACGCAACGGCTCGACCTCCACCTGCACACCGCCGCGTCGTGGGACTGCCTGTCCGACCCCGACCGCGTCGTGGAGCGGGCACGCGCGCTGGGTATCGAGCGCATCGCGGTCACGGATCACGATCGGCTCGACGTTGCCCTGGCCCTCCACGGCAGATATGGCGACGCGGTCATCCCCGGCGAGGAGGTCAGGACCGCGGAGGGGATCGACGTCATCGGGCTCTATCTTCACGAGAAGATTCCAAGGGGGACGCCGGCGCGGGAGGTGGTCACGCGCGTCCGCGAGCAGGGCGGGGTCTCCGTGCTGCCTCACCCGTACGCGACGGGCAAGGGGGGGCGGGGGCGCTACGCGGAGGAGCTTGCCGCGCTGGTGGACGTGATCGAGGTGTTCAACGCCCGGCTGCACCCCGGCAGGCTCAACGCGTCGGCGGAGGAGCTGGCCCGGAGGCACGGGCGGCTCCGCTCGGCGGGGTCCGACGCGCACATGCTTCGCGAGGTGGGGGGTGGAGCCGTCGAGGTGCCCCGTCACGTGAACCGGCCCGACGCGCTGCGCGTCGCGCTGCGCGGCGCGCAGGTCCACGGGCGTACGGCATCGAACCTGGTGCATCTGGCTTCGACCTGGGCCAAGGTCACGAAGCGCATCGGCCTCGGGCGGAGCCTCTGACGGCGCAGCCGCCGGCAGTGGCGCGTGATCGCGGGCTGCTGGCGAGGGATGCGGGCGGTGCGGTAACTTGCAATCGTCCTGCCTTTCGTCTATCCAGGAGTTCAACGTGCGCCCACGGGGCCAAGCCGATCGTGCCTACCGCACCCATCCCGAACGCCTACCCGCAGTGCTGGAGGCCCGCGACATGATGATGGCCGCTCGCACCGCGGTGCTGACGACGCACCTGAACGCGGACGGGGACGGAGCGGGCTCGGAAGTCGCGATCGCGTCGTGGTTGAGGGCCAACGGCACCGAGGCGTGGATCATCAACCCGACGCCGTTTCCGGAGCCCTACCGCTTCCTGCTGGACGGCCGGCCGTGGGTGCTGGGCGCGTCGTCGAAGGAGGCGCGGGAGATCTGCAGGACGGCGGATGCCGCCATCGTCGTGGATACCGGAGAAGTCACGCGAATCGGAAGGGTGCGATCACTCATCCGGGATCTTCCCACGGTGGTGGTGGATCACCATCCCCCGGGCGACCATCCGATCGGAGGCGTGTCGTTGCGCGACCCCACGGCGTGCGCAGCGGGCGAGCTTGTCTACGACCTGCACCTGGCGGCGGACGGGCCCTGGACCGACCGCGCCAATCTCGGCATGTACGTGGCCATCCTGACGGACACGGGGTCGTTCCGGTTCACGAACACGACGCCCGCGAGCCACCGCATCGCGGCCGATCTGATCGCGGCGGGGGTCGATCCGGAGAACACGTACGGCCGGGTCTACGCGGCGGCGCCCATACGCCGTTACCGGCTCCTGGAGGCGTCACTGAAGTCGCTGCAGCTCGACGAGGAGTTCGGAATCGCGTGGATGATCGTGCCCCAGGACGTGTTCGTCGCGCTGGGGGCCACCGTCGACGATCTGGAGGGACTGGTCGACGTCCCCCGCGGCGTCGAAGGCGCGAAGGTGGGTGTGCTCTTCAGGCAGGCGGGCAGGGGAGAGGTGAAGGTGTCGTTCCGCTCCAACGGGCCGGTCAACGTCAACGAGCTGGCGCGCCGCTTTGGTGGTGGCGGCCATGTGAGGGCGTCGGGCGCGCTCGTGCCGGGTCCGATGGATGCGGCGGTGAAGACGGTTCTGGAGGCCACGCGGGAGGCGGTGGCCGCGCTCCCGGGGCCGGGAACCCCACAGCGCGAGAGGAACCAAGTTGTCGGAACCACGTAACCAGAAGAAACGGGAAGACGGCGATCCGGGCGTGCCCGAGGCGCTCCCCCGGACGCTGGCGTTCCTGAGGCGGCACGTGGGCGACGCCGGGTTCGACCGTCTCTGGATCTTCCCGCCACTCCGCAGAGGGAGGAGGGAGTGGGGGCTCGTGGCCGCCAGTTGCTATATGGAGAACCAGGAACGGCGGCGGCTCGTCACCGCGACGTACGTGGCGGAGCGGACGGGTCGGTCGCTCCGTATCGAGCCTGCACTCAACGTGGAAGGGGATGCGACGCCGGATCTTCTTCCCCGCGTGATGAACGGAGTGGTGCGCCGGAGCGGCGAAGCACTGGGAGATCCCAGGGAGATTGAGGTTTCCGGGAGGTCCGAGAACCTCGACGAGCTCCTGAGCGAGTTCGATCCCGCTCTTTTCGAGCCGGTGGAGTCGTGAAGACATCGACACAGACACAGCCCTTCATCCGTCTGTTCGGACGGTATCTGCGTGACCAGGGCCTGCCGGTGACGCAGCAGCGCGAGGCGGTGGCGGAGGTCGTGTTCGGCGCGTCCGAGCACCTGTCCGTGGACGACATCGAGCAGCAGTTGCGTCGTGCGGGCTACCGCATAGGCAAGGCCACGATCTACCGGACGCTGGATCTGCTGGTTCGCTCGCAGTTGGTGGCGGAACACGACTTCGGAGAGGGATTCAAGAGGTACGAGCATCGGCTCTCGCGGCAGCCGGATCACGAGCATCTCATCTGCCTGGAATGCGGTACGGTGCTCGAGTTCGAGAGTCCGGAGATCCGGCAGGTGGAAGCGCGGGTCATGAGCGAATTCGGCTTTGCTCCTTCGCGCCACAAGGTAGAGATCTACGGGCTGTGCGGCGCATGCCGGGCGCGTGGCGTGGAGTTGCCGGACGAAGGATTGACCTGCCCGATCGACACGGTGTAGCGGTCCCCCAACCCCGAGCCCACGACGATGCTTCAGGGCATACCTTCGCTTCGCGGGCCGACCGCCACGCGCGCCCCAAGGCGCGGCTGAGGTCCGCCGCCGTGTCCTCGCCGTCGTCCGGCTCCACCGATGCGCCGGCCCGTACCGACGCCACGATCCTGGGTCATGCGGCGCCCGGCGCCGCCGAGGCGCTGGTACGGCGCGAGATGGAGCGCGCGACCGGCTCGCCCACCCTGGAAGGCAACCACGTGGGGCTCCAGTTCGAGGGCGCCAACACCTTCGACGCCTGGCTCGAGGCAATCGACGCGGCCGAACGTTTCGTGTACTTCGAGAACTACGTGGTGCGCGACGACCGGGTGGGCAGGGTGTTCCGCGACGCGCTCGTGGCCAAGGCGCTCGAGGGCGTTCCCGTCTATGTGATCCACGACTGGCTCGGCTGCTGGGCCACGCCGCGCCGGTACTGGAAGCCGCTACGCCGCGCGGGCGTCGAGGTGCGCGCGTTCAACCGCCCGTCCGTGAAGGACCCCTTCGGCCTGCTTCAGCGGGACCACCGCAAGATCGTCGTGATCGACGGGGTGACGGCCTTCGTGGGCGGTTTCTGCGTCGGAAAGGAGTGGACCGGCACCGCGACCGAGCCGCCGTGGCGCGATACCGGCGTCGATCTCCGCGGCCCGGCCGCGCTCGCCGCGGCCACGGCGTTCGAGCGCCTGTGGAGCCGGATGGGACCACCCGTCGCGCAGTCCGCCTCCACCCTGGTCACGCCGGAGCCCGCTGGCGGCAAGCCGGTGTGGCTCATCGAGGGAGAGCCCGGGCTGGCTCGGGTGTATCGCGCGCTCCACCTGGTCGCCGCCCGGGCGCGGCAGCGGCTCTGAATCACCGACGCCTACTTCGTGGCGCCTCGCTCCATCTCTCAGGCGCTCGTGGCGGCGGCTCGCGACGGGGTGGACGTTCGGATCCTGGTGCCGGCCAACAACAACTGGCCCTGGGTGGGCAGCCTGTCGCGGGGCGGCTACCGGTTCCTTCTGGAACACGGAGTGCGCGTCTTCGAGTGGCAGGGGCCGATGATGCACGCGAAGACCGCCGTCGCCGACGGACTGTGGTGCCGCGTCGGATCGAGCAACATGAACGCGGCGAGCCTGTTGGGAAACTGGGAGATCGACGTGGGCGTTCTGGACGAGGACCTCGCGGGTCAGATGGAGGGGCTGTTTCTCGCCGACCTGGCTTCGTCGGTCGAGATCGTACTACCCGGCGGTCCGGTGCGGGTGGACGCGCGGGCCCGGAAGCCGGGCGAAGCCCACACGCCGAAGACCCCACTCGAGCCCCAGGGCAGCCTGCCCGCGCGACTGGAGCGGGAACTCCGGGCGCTCGGCGAGCGTAGGCGACACTTCGGCATGGCCACGCTGGTCCGCGCCGGGGCAACGCTGGGCGATGCGCTGGCCGGCAACCGGTGGCTCGGACGGGAGGACCGCACCGTGCTCGGCACGGTCGCGGTCCTGGTCCTGGCGTTCGCGGCGCTGGCTGCGATCTTTCCTGTGGTCGTGGGCTGGACCGTTGCGGCTATCGCGGCATGGCTGGGCAGCGTCACGGGCATCCGGGCGTACCTCCAGGCCAGGAGGGCGTGGGCCGAGGAAAGTGGCGCGCGGCGGGCCGCACCCGCCGCCGACGGAGACCGCAGCACGAACGACGACAGAGGGAAAGGGGCTGATTCGTGACCGACATCGGGATCTTCATCGCCTTCACGGCGGGTGTGCTCTCGTTCCTCTCGCCGTGCGTACTTCCGCTGGTGCCCAGCTACCTGACCTTCGTCACGGGGATGTCGCTGGAAGACCTGCAGGAGGGCCACGACCGCCAGGCCACGCTGATCCACTCCGTGCTCTTCGTCGCCGGCTTCTCGGCCATCTTCATCGTTCTCGGCGCGTCAGCTTCCTTCCTCGGGCAGTTCTTCCGGCAGTACGAGATCTGGATCGCCCGGATCGGCGGCGTGGTGATCATCGTGCTCGGGCTGCACCTCGCGGGCGTTTTCCGCATCGCGCCGCTCATGCGCGAGAAGCGTGTCCAGCTCCGCGACAAGCCCGCGGGGTACCTGGGCACGGTCGGCGTGGGGATGGCGTTCGGCGCGGGGTGGACGCCGTGCATCGGCCCCGTGCTCGGCGCGATCCTGACCTACGGCTTCTCCCAGGAGACGATGTGGGCGGGGGTCGGGCTGCTCTCGGTCTACTCCCTCGGCCTGGCGGTGCCCTTTCTGGTGGCTGCGCTCGGCCTGAACTGGTTCCTGGGTGCGTTCGCGCGCTTCCGGCGCTTCCTGCCGATCGTCGAGCGCGGGTCCGGGGTGCTGCTCGTCGTGCTGGGGCTGCTCCTGATGACCGGGACGTTCACGATCCTGAGCGGGTATCTGACGCGCTTCACGCCGGACTTCATACTGAATCGGATCTGAGCCCGACCGGGCGCGGCCGGCCGTCGCTCCTCGGGGCGGACCCCCGGCCGTTCCATGACCTGTGTCTTCAGATGGGACTCCGACCCCGCGTCAGTCCGCCGCCGGCACCCCGGCCATCTCGGACTCGAGGTCCTCCTCCAGCATCTGCCGCCGCAGCAACCGCGCGTACGTTCCGCCGAGCGCGATGAGGTCGGCGTGGCTTCCGCGCTCCACGATCTCGCCGTCCTCGAGCACGAGGATCAGGTCCGCGTGCATCACGGCGGACACGCGGTGGCTGATGATGAACGAGGTGCGGTCGCGCATGACCTCCCGGAGATCCTCGAGGATGCGGGCCTCGGTGTGGCTGTCCACCGCGCTGAGCGCGTCGTCGAGGATGAGGAGCGTGGGGTCGTGGGCGATCGCGCGCGCCAGCGTCGCGCGTTGCTTCTGACCGCCGGACAGGTTGATTCCCCGCTCGCCGAGCATCGTGCGGTATCCCGCGGGAAACTCTTCGATCTGCTCGTCGAGCTGTGCGACGCGCGCGGCGTCGCGTACGGCTTCGATCGGCTCTCCATTCTCCTGGAGCGCCGGTGCGTCGAGTCCCAGCCCGATGTTGGCGGCGATCGTGTCGGAGAAGAGGAAGGTGTCCTGCGGCACCATCCCGATGACCGATCGCACGTCCGCGGGGTCCATTCGCGTCAAGGGTACGCCGTCGAGCTCCACCGCGCCGGCGGTGGGATCGTAGATCCTCGGAATCAGCGCCACGAGTGTGCTCTTGCCCGCGCCCGTGGGGCCCACGACCGCGATCGTCTGCCCCGGACGGGCCACGAAGCTGACGTCACGCAGCACCGCGCGGTCGGTCCCGGGATACGTGAACGACACATGGTCGAAGCGGATCTCACCCCGCACGGGGTCGAGCCGTACGGGGTGTTCGGGTACGTCAATCGCCGGCTGGATCCGGAAGATCCTGTTGAGCCGACCCATGGACGCGGCGCCCCGCTGGAACAGGTTCACCACCCATCCCAGCGCGATCATCGGCCAGATCAGTAGCACCAGGTAGAGGCTGAAGGCCACGAACTCGCCCACCGTGATCCGCTCGAGGATGACCTCGCGGCCGCCGAGCCAGAGCACGATGACCATCGCCAGACCGCTGATGCCCGCCAGGACGGGGTGGAAGGCCCCGGCCGAGAGGATCAGCTTCATGTTCCTCCGGCGGTACTCGTCGTTGAGGGCGTCGAAGCGACGAGCCTGCTCCTCCTCACGTGTGTACGCGCGCACGATCCGCACGCCGGTGAGACTCTCCTGGACCATCGTGGAGAGCGTCGAGAACTGCTCCTGGATGTCCTCGAAGCGCCGGTGGATGATCCGCCCGAACGCCAGCACGAGCGGCGGCAGGACCACCATCGGGATCATCGCGTACAGCGTCAGCCTCCGGCTGATCACGAGCATCAGCGTGAGCCCGAACGCGAAGCTCACGATCGTATTGACCGTGTACATCACGGCGGGTCCCACCGCCATGCGTACCGCGAGCGTGTCGTTGGTCGCGTGGCTCATGAGGTCGCCGGTGCGGGTGGCGCCGAAGAACGAGGCGTCGAGGCGCAGCAGGTGGCGGAAGAAGTCGTTCCTCAGGTCCGCTTCCATCCGGCGGCTGAGGCTGTTGAGAAGCTGGCGCATGCCGTAGCGCGCCGCGCCTCCAAGGAACGCCGCACCGACGATGAGCCACGCCAGGAGGGCGATCGTGCCGGCGGTGACGTCGGGGTTGCCCAGGCCGTCGATGGCCACCTTCATCAGGTAGGGCGTGGCGACGGTAAAGGCGTTTGCGAGCACGACGAAGATCACACCCCAACCGAAGCCGCGCAGATAGGGGCGGAAGTACGGTAGGGTGGATCGTAGCTCGTTCATGCGGGCATTCTACCCGGGGGGGATGCCGGGTTCCCGCCTCCGCCGGCGTGCGTCGCTGTCGACGGAGGCGACGCCGTCCGCGCCTCGCTCAATACCCTGCGGCCTTTCCCCCACGGCGCGGGTCCGACCAGCCGCTCAACGTCCCATCGGGCAGCACCACGATCATCTGGACGTCTCCCGAGACGCCCTGGCGCTCCATGAGCGTATAGCCCATCGCACGCAGCGCCTGGGTGGTCACGGGCTCGAGCCCGGCGTGCTCATAGTAGATCTGATCGGGAAGGTGCTGGTGGTGGATCCTGGGCGCGTTGACCGCCTGGACCACGTTCATCCCGTAGTCGAGCACGTTCGAGATCGTCTGGAAGACCGTGGTGATGATCGTGGCTCCCCCCGGAGTTCCGGTGACGATGCGGAGCTTCCCCTGCGGATCCAGGACCAGCGTGGGGGTCATGGCCGACAGCATCCGCTTACCCGGCTCGATGGCGTTGTTTTCGCCCTGGACCAGGCCGAACTGGTTGGGGGTTCCGGGCTTGGCCGAGAAGTCGTCCATCTCGTTGTTGAGCACGAAGCCCGCGCCGGTCACGGTCACCTTGCTCCCGTACCAGGAGTTGAGGGTGGTCGTGACGGCGACCGCGTTGCCGGCCGAGTCGACGATCGAGTAGTGCGTGGTGTTCTGCCCCTCCCGCGGTCCCTCCAACCCGGGCCCGACCTCCGCGGAGGGCGTCGCCCTGTCCAGCGAGATCGAGGAGGCACGCTCCGCGGCGTACGCCGGCGAGATCAGCCGCTCCAGCGGCATCTTCACGAAGTCCGGATCGGCCAGATAGAAGTTACGGTCGGCATACGCCCGCCGGAACGCCTCGACGTAGAGGTGCACCATCTCGGCGCCGTGCCAGGGCATCGAGGCCAGGTCGTAACGTTCCAGGATGTTGGCGATCTCGGCCATCGTCACGCCGCCCGAGGATGAGGGCGGCATCGAGATCACGGTGTGCCCGCGGTAGGTGAAGCGGATCGGATCGCGCCACGCCGCATCGTACGAGGCCAGATCCTCGAGCGTGATGATCCCGCCGCCACGCCTCATCTCGGCCACGATCAGCTCCGCGGTGCGCCCGCGGTAGAAGCCGTCGGCGCCGTGGTCGCGGATGCGGCGCAGCGTGCCGGCCAGCTCGGGTTGGCGGAGCGTGTCACCGACCTGTGGTGGCCGGCCGTCGCGCGGCAGGAACTGCGCCGCCGAGGCGGGAAACTTCGAGAGCGCTTCGGCCATCGTCGCGTCCAGAGAGCGCAGGAAGCGGGGCTGCACGTCGAAGCCTTCCGCGAGACCGATCGCGGGCTCCAACAGATCGGACCACGGCAGCGACCCGAAGCGCTCGTGCGCCCGCCACATCCCCATGACGCTGCCCGGTACGCCGACCGCGAGCGCCCCCACGAGCGACGCGTCCGTCACGTTGCCGTGCTCGTCGAGGTACATGTCCCGGCTCGCGGCGAGCGGCGCCTTCTCGCGGAAGTCGAGCGCCGCGGTCGTGCCGTCGGCGAGCCGCGCCACCATGAAGCCACCCCCGCCGATGTTGCCCGCCTCGGGGTTGACGACGGCGAGCGCGAAGTGGACGGCCACCGCCGCGTCGACCGCGTTGCCGCCACGGCGCAGGATCTCGACGCCGACCCGGCTTGCGAGCGCGTCGGTGGTCACCACCATGCCGTGCGAGGCGGTGACGGGCGGCGTGTCGGCCGCGTAACGCCACCCACTGGGAAAGAGCGGCCGCTCGGCCGCATGCTCGGCGCCGGGAGAACAGGCGCCAAGCCACGTCGCCAGTGCCATGGCAAGCGTGACGGCCACGCATGTCGCGGTCCGGCCGCGGCCCGCGAAAGCCGCGACGGCGCGTGTAGAGAACGGGAAGGTGGCAAACTTCATCCGTAGTGTCCTGTGATCAGGTCGAGGTTCGTGCGAGCGTCCGCATCAGATCCGCCGCGGCGCCCGCCAGGACGGCCGCGCCCATCGGGATCACGGCCTCGTCGATGTCGAAGCGGGGGTGGTGGTGGCTGCGTGGCTCGGTCAACGCGGCGCCCATCCAGAAGAAGCAGCCCGGAGCTTCCCGCGCGAGGAAGGCGAAGTCCTCGGCCGCCATCGAGGGATGCATGGGCAGGACGGCGTCCGCGCCGAG
>Ga0114931_10010661_pt1 | contig 10926 bp, 9 predicted proteins | sample 2SBtaG_FD_89579 | JGI IMG/M metagenome (GOLD analysis project Ga0114931, IMG submission 89579) | Deep subsurface microbial communities from Kolumbo volcano to uncover new lineages of life (NeLLi) - 2SBTROV14_V59a metaG | ecosystem: Environmental > Aquatic > Marine > Volcanic | place: Kolumbo...
AAGAACGAAAATTTTATATTATCGCCATTCTGCTGTCTCTGTTATTTCACGCAGCTTTACTGCTCATATTGAATTATAAAAACCTGTTTGCCTCGAATGTCCGGCCGGAACCGCGGCAGCAACCGTTAACTCTTATATTCCAGCAACCGAAGCCGCCCCAGCAAAAAAAACTTCCGGATCAGTTCTATGAGCTGGAGGAAAACCCCAACGCCAACGAGCAGAAACCGAAACAGAGCAACATCCTCTCCACCAAATCATCCATAGCCGCCGCGCCGGACAGGGTTAAACCCACGCTGATCCCCGTTCCCAAAACCAAAGCCCGAATTATTCCCCGGACGGAAAAACGCCAGCAAAAAACCGGCGAGAAGGTGAATCCGGAAGAAGGGACTTATTCTGTGTACGCCTACAAAGCGCCGCGAAAATTTTCCAAAGACTTGCTCTCTGCCGACAAAACCGAAGAAGGCGAACGCAACGTGGACCGTCGGCAAGTTTCCAAAACAGAACTGGCCCAGCGGGACATGGACCCGGAACTGGTGGGCGATTTTGCCCTCAGCACTTATTCCTGGAACTGGGCGCCCTACTGGCTGGCGTTCAAAAAAAAGTTACTACGGAATTGGTTTGCGCCGCCCGCCTATTATAAATTAGGGTTAATTTACGGATACACAATTTTGCGTTTCAAAGTGGATCGTGAGGGCCGGATTTACGACATGAAAGTGTTACGCCAGGTGGGACACCACTCTTTGCAGGAGAGCAGCGTTAGCGCCATTAAAAGCACGTTCCCCTTCCGCAAGTTGCCGGATGATTTTCCGGATCCGTACCTGGAAGTGACCATAAAAATGGTTTATCCCAACCTGAGGGAATACGGAATGGCCCGTCAAAATTCCCGATGAGCTCTATGAGGAGATGAATATGCTGGAACTGTTTGAAAAGGGCGGAATTATGATGTATCCGCTGTTACTATGTTCTGTCCTGGCCGTGGCCATTATGCTGGAACGATTCTGGAACCTGCGGCGAAAGCTCATTTTAGTGCCGGAAATAATCGGAATGCTGGACCGCATCGAAAAGCCGGAGGACCTGTCTCTGGCGAATTCCATCTGTGAAAAGTTTGACAGCCCGTTCTCCCGGATTATTCGCTGCACCATCGCCAACCGCAGTCTCTCCCACGAAGACCTGCGCACCACGGTGGAAGACGAGGGCCGTCAGGAAGTCCGAACCCTGCATCGGGGACTGTCTGCCCTGGAAACGATTGCCAATATCGCGCCGCTTTTGGGGCTACTAGGAACCGTCCTGGGTATGATAAAAGTTTTTAACATCATTCAAACCCTGGGCGTCGGCCAGGCCAAAGCGCTTTCCGGAGGAATTTCCGAGGCGTTAATCACCACGGCTGCCGGGCTTTTCATCGGTATCCCCGCCGTCTTTCTCTACAACTATTTTAACACGCGGGTGGAAAACCTCATTCTTGACATTGAACAGTACACTTTGATACTCCTAAACAAAATGATTCGAATGAACCGGGCCACCGCGCCCACCCTGGAGCCGGATTCACTAAAACTGAACGCCAAATGAAACTATTAACGGCTAGAAAGAAAAGCATCCAACTGAACATCACCTCGCTGATTGATGTGTTGTTCCTGCTGATCATATTTTTCGCGGTAACGTCCACCTTCCTGGAGCAGCCCGGGGTGAAACTGGAATTGCCCAAAACCGCGACTAAAGATTTGCAGAAAGTGGAAAAGGCGGTTCTGTTGATTACCCGAGACGGCCGCTACTACCTGCGAAACAAGGAAGTTCAAAAAGCCAATTTGCCGGCGTTAATCCGGGACGCGATGAAAAACAGCCTGGACAAAAGCCTCATTATCAGCGCGGATAAGCGAGTGGAACACGGTGTTGTTGTGGAAATTATGGATATGGCGCGTCAAAACGGGGTGGTAAAACTGGTCATTGCGACTGAACCCAAGCAAAATGGCAAATAACCTCTTTGACCCTAATGTGGGACATCCGGAACTGCAGGCAAGAATACTCACCGGATTCCGGCTGGGACGACTCCCGCACGCCCTGCTGCTTCACGGACCCGAAGGCTGCGGAAAGGACGCCTTCGCCCTGGGCATTGCCCGTCTGCTGAATTGCTCCGCAGCGGAAAAGGCCGCCTGCGGAAAATGCCCCGATTGCCAAAAAATAATGTCGCTGCAGCACCCTGGCCTGAAATGGATATTCCCGACGCCGTCTGCCTCCGCGCTTAAACCGGCAGACCTGCTGGAAGCGCTTAAAATTCGGGCGGAAAACCCCTTTCTGACCGCCAATTTTAGGGGAAAAAATCTGTTTATTGGAATTGACACCGTGCGGGAATTGAAAAAAGAGGCTCAATTCAAGATGTTCGAGGGCAAAAAGAAGGTTTTCATCATTAGCCAGGCGGAACAGATGCGGCCGGAAGCGGCCAACGCACTGCTGAAGCTGTTGGAAGAACCGCCGGCGAACCTGATGATTATTCTGACCACGGCTAACCTTTACGCCGTGTTGCCCACCATCCAATCGCGCTGCCAACTGCTGCGGTTCCGCCCGTATTCGCCGCAGGAAATCGAAGCTATCATCAACCGCTATGAACCGGAAGCCGATCCGGCAGTTCGGCAGGCCGCCATTCAGTTGGCCGGCGGAAACATCCGCCGGGCGTTCGAATTCCTGGAGACCGATATTCTGGCGCAGCGGGAACTGGCCATTGAATTTCTGCGGAAAGCCATGCAAAAGGGCCGTCCCCGGGAGCTGCTCACGCTCATCGAAAAAGTAACCGCCAAAAGGGACCGCCGGGAAGTCAAAAACCTGATCTGGATGCTCATCTTGTGGTTCCAGGATATTCTCCATCTGAAAAACTTCCCCGATAGCCCGGAACGACTTCACAATTCGGATAAAATTGATAACCTTGCCCGGTTTCGGAAATTCGCTCCCGGAGCGGATATTCAGGCGGCGGTGTGGGAATTGGAAAACGCGCTGAAGGACCTGGAAGACGTTAGAAATTTGAATCCCGTATTGATTTTAACGCCCCTCGCTATTAAACTTCGTTCTGTGATTAAAAAGGCTTCTTAGACCTTTCTTGCATTCCGCTTTGTGGACGGTTTCCAAAAAACTTAAAAACTCCCACTCCACAGCAGCGTGGATTAGGTCTCTGAAGCGTTTTCCGGAGGAAAATGATTGTGGCTGAAACCAAAAAATACCTGATTACCAGCGCCCTGCCCTACGCCAACGGTCCCATTCATCTGGGACATTTGGCCGGCGCTTACCTGCCCGGTGATATTTACGCCCGGTTCTGCCGTCTGATGAAACGCAACGTGATATTTATCTGCGGCACTGATGAGCATGGCGTCCCCATTACCATTACCGCGGATAAATTGGGTAAGACCCCTCAGGAAGTCGTGGATTATTATTACGAAAATATTAAAACCAGCTTCGAGAAAATCGGGATGAGCTTCGACAATTTTTCCCGCACTTCCCGGCCGATCCATCATCAGACCTCCCAGGAATTTTTCACCATTCTCTATGAGAAAGGATACATGGAGAAGAAGGCGATCTCCCAATTTTATTGTGAGAAGGACAAAATGTTCTTAGCGGATCGCTACATTGAAGGAGAGTGTCCCTACTGCCATCAACCCGGCGCCCGCGGCGATCAGTGCGAAAACTGCGGCAAGTGGCTGGAACCGATTCAGCTAATAGAACCCCGCTGTAAAATATGCGGCAGCCAACCGGAAATCCGGGAAACATCCCATTATTTTCTGAAACTGAGCAAACTCCAGCCGCAACTGGAAAAATGGATCGCCGGAAAGAAAGACTGGCGGGAAAACGTGGTTAATTTTTGCAACAACTGGTTCCGGGAAGGCTTGGAGGACCGGGCAGTTACCCGGGACTTGCGCTGGGGCGTGCCGGTTCCTTTAAAAGATGCGAAGGATAAAGTGCTTTATGTCTGGTTTGAGGCGCCCATCGGTTATGTTTCCTCCACCCGGGAATGGGCGGCCGCCCAGGGAAAACCGGATTTATGGAAGGATTACTGGAAAGACCAGGAAAACACCCGGCTCATTCATTTCATCGGCAAGGACAACATCGTATTTCACGCCATCATTTTCCCGGCAATGCTGATGGGGATTGGCGACTACGTGCTGCCTTACAATGTGCCCGCTAACGAGTTTATGAATCTCAAAGGCGGTAAACTTTCCACCAGCCGCAATTACGCCGTGTGGCTCAACGATTATCTGGAAAAATTTGAACCGGATTCGCTGCGCTATTCCCTGGCCATTAACATGCCGGAGTCGCGCGATTCCGATTTTTCCTGGGAAGAGTTTCAGGCGCGCCAGAACAATGAGCTGGCGGACATCCTGGGAAATTTTGTCAACCGCACGCTGACGTTTATAAACAAATATTTTGACGGCAAAGTGCCCACGGCGGCAAAACTTGACGCGATGGATGATGAACTTTTACAAAAAATCACGGCCACGCGGGATGAAGCCGCCGCCCTACTGGATCGTTTTCAGTTCAAGGAAGCGTTAAAGCGGATTATGGCGCTGGCGCGGCAGGCCAATAAATATTTCAACGACCAGGCGCCCTGGAAGAGTCGGAAAGAGGATCCGGAGCGTTGCGCCGCTACTTTGAATCTGTGCGCGCAAACCGCTCACGCCCTGGCTATTCTGATCCATCCCTACCTGCCCTTCAGCAGTTTAAAAATCTGGAAAATGCTCAACCTTCCCGGCGGCCCGGTTGCCGCCGGCTGGTCCGCTGCCGGCGAAGTTGCCCTGAAACCGGGGAAAAAACTGGGCAGGCTGGAGATTCTCTTCCGGAAACTGGATGATGATGTTATTCAGGAAGAAATAGCGAAACTTCAGCAAGTGGAAGGCAAGGCCGATTCCAAAACCGGGAAACAGCCCCCGGCTCAAAGAGAAGAACTCATTACCATCGGTGATTTTCAGAAAATCAAACTTTGCACCGCTAAAATTATTTCGGCGGAACGCATTCCCAAAGCCGACCGGCTGCTGAAATTGCAGATTGAAGTGGGCGACGAGAAGCGGCAGCTGGTCGCCGGCATCGCCCGGCACTATTCTCCGGAAGAATTACCCGGCAAGACGATTATCGTCGTGGCAAATTTACAGCCGGCAAAAATCCGCGGCGTGGAAAGCCAGGGAATGTTGCTGGCCGTCCACGATGGCGACCGCATGGTGCTGGTAAGCACTGACAAGGAAACGGCATCCGGAAAAGCGGTATCCTAACCTTTCATCGCAGCAGGCCTTCTGACCATCAAAATCGTAAGCGGGATAAAAATATGAAAAGAGGACTCCGGTGTCATTCCCATCTTGTATTGACCGTTTTGCTGTTCGTATTTGGCTCATTTTTCCTTTCCTGCCAGGCAGACCGCCCGGAAGCGGCCCACACTCGCGGCCTGGTGGATACCGTTGGTTTTGCCCACACGCCGCTCCAGATGAGCAAAATTATCCAGCGGGTAAACGAAAAATACGGACAGCAACAACAATCGGTCTTCCGCTTCCTCCGCCTGAATGATAACACTTCTTTCCCGCTGGCCATCGCTCCGCACGATGATTACACATACGCGGCCGATGTTTACAACTACATTATGCCGTTTATGCGCGCGCCGGTGTTAATTCTGTTCGGCGTCGCCCATCGGGCCAAACAGTTTAACGCCAGGGATAAAATTGTATTCGGCAGTTTTAAATACTGGACCGGACCCTACGGGCCGGTGCCGGTTTCCTCTCTGCGGGAAAAAATCATGTCCCGGCTGCCCAAAGATGCCTACATCGTTAACGATTCGCTCCAAGCGGCGGAACACTCCCTGGAAGCGTTTATTCCCTTCCTGCAATACTATCACCGCAAAGTGCAAATAGTGCCCATTTTAGTGCCCTATATGCGTTTCGAGGATATGAGCCGCATCGCCGGGGTGCTATCGAAAGCCATCGGCGAAGCCACAGACAGCCAGGGTATGAAATGGGGCCCGGATTTCGCCATGCTCATCTCCACCGATTGCGTCCATTACGGCGACCAAAACTGGGGAGGCCGCAACTTTGCCTTTTACGGCAGTGATTCCGCCGGCTATCGCCAGGCGCTGCGCCACGAAATGGACATCATCGAAAACTCACTGGCTTTTTCCCTGGACAGCGCCCGGGTCCATCAGTTCTACCGTTACACGCTCCAGGAAAATGATTACCAAAAATATAAATGGACCTGGTGTGGACGTTATTCGGTGCCCTTCGGACTGCTTACCGCCTATTTCCTGAGCCAGGAAAAACCCCGACAGGAGCTCATGGGAACACCCCTGAAATACAGTACCAGCATTGAGCACTCACCCATTCCGGTGAAGGATTTAAAAATGGGCGTGACCGCTCCGGCAAACCTGCATCATTGGGTTGGCTATGTGGCCATGGCCTACACCCTGATCGTGCATAATCATTAGCTCTGTTTTTTCCACGGTACAGCATCCATTGCTTCCTTTATCCTATAAACAGCTTGTCCCCGCGGAGAGACGAAGGGTAAAGAGGCGTTGCGTGTAGTATGCCCAATTTGGGTGTACTCACCTCCCTGTCCCGCCCAACTTGTTTCTCCCGGGTAGTCCTTTGGACGGCATCTAAAAGACCCTGTAACGAGTTCAGGGTGACAGGCCGGTGTGATGGATGGTAAACCGTGGTTCGCTCCAAGGCTTGTCATGCCGTCCCGACCATTCGGGATCCGCATCTAAAACACCATAACCATTTGAATATTAACAACTTATCGATGGTTATCTGTGGCCTTCAGGTACAAGGTTGGCGGAACGACCGGCGCGTTAACATCCTCCTCAGTCCCTCTTCAAAGGGGGAAGACTGGCTCAGCTCCAAACCGATAGCCACTGATTTTAAAATGAATGCAAATCTGTTCGTCCCAAAACAATCCGACGTCGGAAATTTCTCCGTTCCGCTTCGCTCCGGTCGAATTGACCGGGGAGTGCGCCCCACCTGGCATTCAAACTGATCTAAATCCGCGATAATCAAGGGGAATCGGTGGTTAACAAGTGGTTAAAGATGATACCTGAGAGGCGGTTACATCCGGTTCCGGGTAAGGATGGGGAAGATATCGTCCAAGGCGATTATTTCCCGCACGTAAAAAGGTTCGCCATATTCCACGCCGGAAAGCCAGCCGTAGTGCCGGGCGCGGAATTCCACCGATTCCAGGAACCATTGGGAAGAGATAAACGTGTTTTCTCCCGGCCAATCCGGATTGAAAAACTGGGAACGATAGGCGGACAGCGCTTGTTTCTTCCGGGAAAAATCTTCGGACACATCGACCACAAAACTGGGAGTAAACTCATAAGTAATCATGTAATAAACAATCCGCCGGGGGCGATGAGCGGGCTGATCCGGCAAAATTTTGCCCAGGCCGGCATAAAAAGCCGCTTCAGTGATCAGATTTCCGGCGCGAATATGGTCGGGATGGCGATCGTCGGGATAAGGGGCGAAAATGATCTCCGGACGCAGCCGCCGGATAACTTCGATGATTTTTTCCCGGGTTTCGGGCGTGTTTTCGATAAAATCGTCGGCAAGCTTTAAATTATCCCGAAATTAAAAGTCCAAAATTCTGGCTGCTTCCGCGGCTTCCTTTTTGCGGTCCGCCACGCTGCCGCGGCTGGCCATTTCGCCCCGGGTCAGGTCCAACGCCCCGGTTTTGTAGCCCAACCGCGCCAGTTTTGCCAGGGTTCCCGCGCAGCCTAACTCCACATCGTCGGGATGGGCGCCAATCGCCAGTACATCAAGCTTGGTTATCTTCATATTTATCAGGAGCTTAACACTCTGGAGCCGGCGGAAACCAGTTTAATCTCGTCCGGTTGATTACAGAGGATGAAATCACCTTCGGAGATTGCCCGCCACTTACCTTCCTGATCCAAAACTTCACTGGAAATGATGACGCCGTCTTTCCAGGAACGATAGAACATGGACCTTTTGTGACGATATCCTACCAATAGCCGCCCATTGGTCATCAGGAAATTTAAGACCGTCTCGTTTTTCATGGAATGAGGCAGGTAATTGCCAAGTTTGCTCAATATTTCTTCCAGGGCGGGAATGATGCTATCCCGACTCACGTTTCCAAGCTGTTGAATCTGATAAAGCAGGCAATCGAAAATAAATTCGCTGTCGGTGTTACCCCGGGGACGGAAAGATTCCGGCAAACCTATCTTCGCAATCAAAACATCACGGAGCTGCTGAAACCCGGGAATATTGCCGTTGTGCATAAACGCCCAACCGTCTTTTACGAAGGGGTGCGTATTTTCTTTACATACGGGGCCCTGGGATAGCCGACGAACATGCGCCAAAACCAGATTACTGCGAAGCGATCGGGCGGTTTTCACGAATAACGGGTCTTCAAACGCCGGCAGTGGATCTTTAACCAGCGCCGGTTCTCCATCCCGGAAATAGCAAACACCCCACCCGTCGGCATTAGGGCGGGCGCTGTTATCGCAGCGACTCTGCTTTAGCAGGCTGTTGGGTGCGGCCACCAAAAAATCATAAAGTTCACACGATGTTTTTCCCCAGTAGGCTAACAAACGGCACATTTAATTCACCCTCTCCTAACGAAAAGTCCCCTTAAAAAATTTTAATCCCATAAGATACCTATCGCAAGCACATAAATTTTTTCTCTGTTTACAGTTACGACAGACATTTTGCCATTGTTATCCGGTTTTATTTTAATGTTTGTTATACCCGGTCTTTTTCCCCGGAACAACCAAAAGAACCTGTTTTCCCTTTCATTGCGGCCGTCAAAATATCGATCCTTTTTCAACATTTTACCCTTTGAACTGATTGTTTACTCCTACAACATTTATGCCAGAAACTTGCCGGGATGCCCTTTCATAACGACCGCCAAAACTTTTGCACACGTTTCAAACCGGCCTGATGAGCCGTGAAAATGACTTTAAATATTTGAAAATTCCACATGCGTGTTTAACTTAATTCTATTATTATCAACAACTAAGATACTTTTCAGAACTAAATTTCCGACGGCTGTTTCTTCCCCCCATAATAAACAGATATTTTATTTTTACATGAATTCCTCTTGAACGGATATACATTGGCCAATTAAATATCTCTTGAAACTTTGGGCGCGGGGCCTGACCAGCAGACGATTTTACTGTCCGAATTCAGGACGTAGGTGCACACTTAGTCCTGTTTATTCGGCAAAAATGCCATTTTATTACATTAAACTAATCCGCATTTTATCGCCGAAAATCCAGGAATTAAACATCCGTCTGGTTTTGCTTCAGCAGGTTTGAACCGGGAATGAGAGCGGAAATTAAAGTTCGGCCTTTCCCTGAAAACCTATTATTCTTATAAAAATAAAATGAAACAGCAGAAACTTTTACTAAGTTAAATATTCAAAATCAGGGGGAAGTTGAAGATTTTATGACGCGGGAAATTCCTCTCTACCAGCTTGCACCGGATGAATTGTTGGAATTTATGACCTTTCAAAATGATCCACCCGAAGAGTACTGCCGTCCCCATCGCCACAACTATTTTGAAATCATTTGGCTGACCGAAGGGAACGGCCAACATTCCATCGACCTGATTCAGTTTCCATTGCATCAGGAGTTGATCTATTTCATTGCGCCGGGACAAGTGCATCAATGGAACCGAACGAGGGAAGGTCAAAACTATAAATGTATGGTTCTCAAATTTGGCACGGAGTTTCTGTACCTGAATCGTCCCGGAGTGGATCTGGTGTTTCTAAGCGGCTTGTTTAACCCACTTAACTCAACACCTTATATTCAAATTCCGGAGGAAAAAATAAAATCGCTGCTGGCATTGGGATGTCTGATGGAACAAGAATATCACAGCCGCGAAAAAGATTTCCCCATTTTATACTCCTTGCTCACCACTTTTTTGCTTTACGCTTTTCGTATCGCCAAGCTGAAAATGAATATTCAAACCGGCATATCCCAGCAACGGACGCTGCAACTTCTGAACCTGTTAAATGAACATTATAAAAGCGAACAAAAGGCGGGATTTTATGCCCGAAAAATGAATCTGTCGCCCAAACGGCTGAATGAAATTACCCGAAAAATGCTGGGCAAAACAGTAACCCAGTTAATCCACAGTCGCATTTTCATTGAAGCCAAAAGAGATTTGATTTTCGGCAGGAGGAGCATTAAAGAAATCAGCTATGGGCTGGGATTTGAGGATCCCACCTATTTCTCCCGCTTCTTCAAAAAGCAATCGGGCATTTCGCCCACCCGTTTTCGCAAGAAGAATATCTAAAAATCCATTTTTTTCGGCAAAATGTCTATTTTTTATTCTCAAATTTATTTTTATATTAATTTAAATTGAAACTTAAGGCAAGTTACAACCCATACTTTATAACGGAAGATTGTTGGAATTTTTCTGCGCGGTTTTTTATTGGCAAAAATACCCTTTCTTCCACAAAACTCACCGGAGGATGGGTCCGGGTCGTGTTTCTCCTTGCCGCCGGCATCCGGCAAACACGAAAAGTTTAAATGACGGCAATTGTTGCCGCATGCAGGACAACAACTTTCAGTGCGGAGTTTTATAGAGGACTACTGAATCGCCGGGATTTCTTTATCAGAAAAATCAGCATCGATCTTCCGGAGGGCACACTGAAATCACGATTAAAACTTTCATCGTGTAAATATTGTAGGAACAAAAATTCAACTCAATACCTTGCGGGAGCTTGTTAAATGGTGAGCAAAAAGGGTGAAAAAAAGGCCAAAAAACCGGCCGTTGCGGCCAAAAAGTTACTGCCAACGGAAAAAATTTTTGCCAATATCTTAAATATTACCAAAGAAGCCATCATTTCCATCGACGAAAATCAGCGTATTATTTTCTTCAACCGGGGAGCAGAGAAAATTTTCGGCTACACAGCCGAAGAAGCTATCGGTCAAAAGATCGGTATCCTGATACC
>Ga0114931_10010662_pt1 | contig 10925 bp, 11 predicted proteins | sample 2SBtaG_FD_89579 | JGI IMG/M metagenome (GOLD analysis project Ga0114931, IMG submission 89579) | Deep subsurface microbial communities from Kolumbo volcano to uncover new lineages of life (NeLLi) - 2SBTROV14_V59a metaG | ecosystem: Environmental > Aquatic > Marine > Volcanic | place: Kolumbo...
TGGCGTTCATTAGCGTTTTCTTTTGCTTTTTTTCAGGCTTCAGTTAAGTAGCATGTTTCTCTGAACCCGACCATTCCTCACCGGTCTACAGGCCAGTCGCATGACACTGACAAGCGTATTTCATGCTACAGTAATCCATAGTGACACGAGCACGATACGTATCGCCATCCCCTAATCGACAGGAGGTGTTTCATGTTTATCCAAGTAGACGGCAAGCAAATAGAAACCAACGAACAGGGCTTTATCGGCAATCCAGATGCATGGTCGGAAGACTTTGCCAAAGCCATCGCTGAGCAGGACGGTATTGATCTGTACGTGGATCACTGGGAGCTGATCTGGTACGTGCGAGAATATTTCGAAGAAAACCAGAGCATCCCCACCATGCACAACGTGGTTCGCAGCCTGGGCAAAAAGCAGGCCCGCTTCCATGACCAGAAAGACTACGAAAAGCACATTTACAAACTCTTCCCAACCGACCCGGCCCACGAAGTCTGCAAACTGGCGGGACTGCCGATGCCGCAACCGGATGATTAATGATTTAAAGATTTGTCACAGAGCCTCAGAGGCGCAGAGAAACAATTTAAGAATGCTGCATTCATAATTCTTAATTCCTCAGTGTCTCTGAGGCTCTGCGTCAGATCTTTTTCATTCCCCGATCAACTTGAGCAACGCCGCTTCGTCAAGGATTTCTACGCCCAGTTGTTCCGCCTTGGCGGCTTTGGAGCCGGGGCTATCCCCGACGACGACATAGCTGGTTTTTTTCGACACGCTGCTGACCACTTTGGCGCCTTTGGCCATGAGCTTCGCCTTGGCTTCGTCACGGCTCATGGACGTTAATGTGCCGGTGATGACAAAACTCTGGCCCTTGAGGGATTCGTCTTTTTGTTGCGGTACATGCTCCGGCCACTCGATACCGGCGCTGAGTAATTTATCGATCACTTCCCGGTTGTGTTGCTGGTGGAAAAATTTGGCGATATGGGCAGCGACAATCGGGCCCACATCTTCGACCTCCTGCAATGCTGCTTCATCCGCCGCCATCAGAGCCGGTAACGAGCCGAAATGTTGTGCCAGGGTGCGAGCGGTGGCTTCACCCACCTCACGAATGCCCAGGGCATAGATGAAGCGTTGCAGGGAGGTGTGTTTGCTTTTCCCCAGTGCGGCTACAAGATTGTCGGCGGATTTCTGGCCCATGCGTTCCAGTTCCGCCAGCTGTTCCGCATCCAGCCGATACAGGTCATCCACGTGATCGATCATACCGGCATCCACCAGTTGCTCCACCAGCTTATCACCCAGGCCATCGATATCCATGGCCTTGCGGGAGGCGAAGTGTTTGATGGATTCCACCCGTTGAGCCTTGCAGTACAGGCCACCGCTGCATCGGGCGATGACTTCACCAGGTTCCTGGACGATATCGGAACCACACACGGGACAGGCCGTTGGCAGTGTCACTTTTGCAGCTTTGGCCTTGCGACTGCCGGGCACCACACTCACCACTTCCGGAATCACATCACCGGCGCGACGAATGATCACCTGGTCGCCAACACGGATGTCCTTGCGCTCCACTTCATCCATGTTGTGCAGGGTGGCATTACTGACGGTAACGCCACCGACGAACACGGGCTCCAGCCTCGCCACCGGAGTGATGGCGCCGGTACGGCCTACCTGGAATTCCACATCCCTGACCGTGGTGATTTCTTCCTGGGCCGGGAATTTGTGGGCAATGGCCCAGCGCGGTGCGCGGGAAACGAAACCCAGCTGGTTTTGCAGGTCCAGGCGATTGACCTTGTACACCACGCCGTCGATATCATAGGCAAGGCCATCACGTCGGGCCTGCATGTCACGGTAGTAAGCGAGACAGCCCTCAACCCCGTCTACCACAGCTGTCTCGTGACACACCGGCAAGCCCCAGTGCTGCAGCTGTTCCAGCATCTGGCTATGGCTATGGAACTCGCCGGTGTCGGCGGCTTGCGCCATGGCGTAGCAGTACATCATCAGTGGGCGTGATGCGGTGATTTTCGGGTCCAGCTGACGCAGGGAACCGGCGGCTGCATTGCGAGGATTGGCAAAGGTTTTGTCACCCTTTTTACGCGCGGTTTCATTCAGGGCATCGAAGCCGGCCCGGGGCATGAAGACCTCGCCGCGCACTTCCAGGCTGGCGGGATAATCCTTGCCCATCAGATGCAGTGGTATGGCCTTGATGGTGCGCACATTCTGGGTGATGTCTTCACCGGTGGTGCCATCACCACGAGTACCACCCTGTACCAGCAGTCCGTTTTCATAAATCAGGCTGACTGCCAGGCCGTCCAGTTTGGGTTCGGCAGCAAACTCGATGTCGTCCTGGCTGTCAAGGCGGTTACGCACACGCTCGTACCAGTCGTTTAATTCCTCATCGCTAAACACGTTATCCAGCGACAACATGGGCGTGTTGTGCTTGACCTGTTTGAAGCCATCCAGGGGTTTGTCGCCGACCCGCTGGGTGGGTGAATCCAGGGTAACGAGATCGGGATGCTCGGATTCCAGCTGTTGCAGTTCACGAAACAGCCGGTCGTATTTCACATCCGGAATTTCCGGGGCGTCCAGCACATAGTACTGGTAACTGTGGTGGTTCAGTTGATCGCGTAACGACTGGATGCGTTGTTGCACGGATTTGGATACAGAGGACATGGAATTGTTTTCAAAATATTCAGCTATGGATGGGTTTCACGCTGGTCCGCAAACGCCGGGCGCCGGCTTCGTCCAGGCGGATTTTTTCTTCGGTAATAATGTCGCCGTTGAGCATGGTACTGAGGCTGTGGCTGCACAGCATCATTTCGTCCAGCACCCTGGCAGGTTTATCCACCAGCGGTGGCTGGAAAAACAGGCTCACGCCGCGGGTGGTCATCTCATGCATGCCGTCCAGGTCGAAATCGCCGGGAGGTAGCATATTGGCCATGCTGAATTCGATGGTGCCGGCAGCATTTTTGCGGTGAAAAATATTCATATCCCCATGCTCCAGATTCAACGCATAAGTGGCGCTGAGAATCTGTTCGCCTTTCAGCTCGCCCCGATCTCTGGCCACCACATACAGAGCGATGACTTCCGGCAGGGCTGGTTCTGGATTGGCACTGCCAGGAGCTGGATCAGGCGTATCTGTTTCCGGCGGCAGCGGCTCGGCTTCCACTTCAGCAATCGCCGGCTGGGGTTCTTCATCGCTGGCCATGGCGGTAACAGGTTGCTCAACTTCTTCGGCAGCCAGTTCCCCGATGACGTGATCTTCCACCGGTTCCCGCTTCACTACCCGTACCGGACCAACGCCGTCTTTCCACACATCCGCGTCGTCATCCTCGATGGACACCGAGGGAATGTCGTCTACCTGGGGGGTGTAGTCTTCCCTCACCGAGCTGGATTTGCTGCGGCTGTAAAAATAGATACCGACAACCGCCAGTACCCCAACGCCGAGTAATATCCAGCGCAGATCATTCATCAGGCCTGGGCCACCATCCGCGTCGCTTCGTCTACGTCCACCGATACCAGTCGCGATACACCCGCCTCACGCATGGTCACACCGGTAAGCTGATCGGACATTTCCATGGTGGTCTTGTTATGGGTGATGAAAATAAACTGGACCCGCTTGGACATATCCCTCACCAGGTCGCAGAAGCGCCCGACGTTGGCTTCGTCCAGCGGTGCGTCCACCTCGTCCAGCATACAGAATGGTGCGGGATTCAATTCGAAAATCGCAAATACCAGCGCCACCGCGGTTAGGGCCTTCTCCCCACCGGACATTAGCTGGATATGACTGATGCGTTTGCCGGGTGGCCGTGCCATAACCGCCACGCCGGTGTTCAACAGGTCGTCGCCGGTCATTTCCAGGTAGGCCTGGCCGCCGCCGAACAGGCGTGGGAACATTTCCTGCAGACGGGTGTTGACGTGTTCGTAGGTGTCCTTGAAGCGAGAGCGGGTTTCCTTGTCGATCTTGGCGATGGCTTTTTCCAGGGTGTCCAGCGCCTCGGTGACGTCGGCATGCTGGGCGTCCAGGTACTCCTTACGCTTCTGTTCTTCCTGGAATTCATCAATGGCGGCCAGGTTGATGGGACCCAGGCGCGAGATTTTCTGCGCCAGGTCTTCCAGGCGCCGTTCCCAGTCGCTGATGCGGGCATCGTCTCCCAGGCTTTCCAGCAGGGCTTCCAACTGGTAGTCGGTTTCATCCAGCTGTTCCTTGACGGTCTTGCAGCGCACTTTCACTTCCTGGGTGTTGAGGCGGGCCTGTTCCAGGCCGGTGCGGATCAGCTGGGATTTCTGTTCGTGATCCTGGCGCTGCTGCTCCAGCTGGCGTAGCTCATTATCCAGGTCTTCCAGGCCCTTGCGGGCTTCGTTGAGCTGAGCCTCCACCTGTAATCGCTGCTCCAGGAACTGTTCCAGCTCCTGCTGTAACTGCTGGATCGGTGCTTCACCCTGGGCAATGGCGGTCTGTAGCCCCTCGCGTCGCTGGCGCTGTTGCTCCAGCTGGCTGGTCATACGCTGGATATTCTGTTCCAGGCTACTGCGGGCGGTACGGCGGGATTCGATCTGGATGGCGATTTCATGCGCCTTTTCCCGCTCACTCTGGGCACGGCTGCGGCTTTCCTGCAACGCCGTCTGCAGGGATTCCCGCTGGCCCATGCGCTGTTCCCGTTCGCGCGACAGCTCTTCCATCTGCACCATGGCTTCGTTGCGTTTGCGTCGTGCCTGCTCCATGGCGGCTTCTTCGTTGCTGATCTGCTGTCCCAGCTCGGCGGTTTCTTCGTTGAGCTTCTGGGCCCGCTTGCTCATCTGTTCCAGGCGCGACTGGCGTGCCGTGATCTGGGCCTGGATCTGGGCAAATTCGGAATGGGCCTGGTTCAGCTCGCCCTGCTGCTGCTCGCGCTGCTGTTCCTGCTGCTGGATACCCTGTTCACAGTCCGCCAGGCTGGTTTCCAGTAGCTTGACCTGGGCTTCGCCGGCTTCTGCCTGCTGTTGCAGTTCACGGATTTCCTGTTCCCGCGCCAGCACCCCGGAGGTCTCGTCCTGTTCGCGGGATACCCGCAACCAGTTGGGACCCAACCACAGGCCGTCACGAGTGATGATGGATTCGCCGGCGCCAAGGGAACCGCGTTTGACCAGGGCGTCAGCCAGGTCGTCCGCTACCTTGATGCCACTGAGGAGATCCCCCATGGGCCAGTCGGTGATGATTTTCTGTGCCAGGGAATCAGCTGCTGGCTGGCTGGCGGCATTCTGGGAATCGAACAGGGTTACACTGCCCTGCTCCAGCGTGGCAATGGAATCACTCAGGGAAGCCAGGTTGTCTACCTGGATACCGTTCAGGTCTTCCGCCAGTACGGTTTCCACGGCTTTTTCCCAGCCGGCTTCCACAGTCAATGTTTCCGCCAGGCGGCGCGCCTGTTTCAGGCCCTGCTGTTCCAGCCAGTCACTGACGGCACTCTGGTCCTTGCCCAGGGCTGCCTGTTGCAGGGCTTCCAGGGACGCCAGCCGGCCACGGGTATCGTTAAGCTGGCGACGTTGTTCATTGAGCTGCTGGATAATCTGGTTGCGGTCTTCGCGGGAACGCTGGATGCCCTGGATGACTTCGCTCACCGCCTGTTCCAGGCTGGTTTTTTTCTGCCCGGCGATGTCCGCCTGTTCGTTCAACTGGCGCAATTCCGATTCCAGTTCATCCGATACCAGCTGCTGCTTTTCGTCGTTCAGGCGTTGCAGGCGCTGTTGTAACTGCTGGATGTGATGCTCCAGCTGCTCCATGCGGGTACGTTCCACCTGGGCCTGCTGGGTGGGTTCGGCAGCACGACGATTGTAATCTTCCCAGCCGGTCTGCCAATCCTGCATGGCCTGTTCCGCCTGTTGCAGGGCCTGGTTGGACTGGGACTGGGCCTCACGCTGGCGCTCCAGCAAGGGTTCGTTTTCCGCCAGCATGGCCACGGCTTCTTGCAGCGCGTTACGATCATGCTGCAGGGTGGCTTCGGCTTCCTGCAAGGAAGCTTCCAGCTGTTCCAGGTCTTGGCTACGGCGCTGGAAATCCTGCTGCTGGTGCTGGATGTTCTGTTCGATGCGGGAGATGTCCGATCCCAGGCTGTAGAAACGGCTCTGGATCTGGTTGAAATCTTTCTGGGATTGCTCCCGTAATTCCCGTTGCTTGACGATGCGGGTTTCCACTTCCCGCTGTTCCGCGATGGCTTCTTCCAGGCGGGTTTCCTGCTCGTGGATACGGCCTTCCTTTTCAGTGACTTCGCCATCCAGGTGGCGCCAGCGCAGTGCCAGGTGCTCGGCCTGGGCCTGGCGCTCTTCCTGTTTGAATTCTTTGTAACGTTCCGCGGTACGGGCCTGGCGCTGCAAATGGGCCAGATGCTTGGTGATTTCTTCCCGCAGGTCGTCCAGCCGTTCCAGGTTTTCCCGGGTATGGCGAATGCGGGTTTCGGTTTCGCGGCGGCGTTCCTTGTACTTGGAAATACCGGCCGCCTCTTCCAGAAACACGCGCAGCTCTTCCGGCTTGGCTTCGATGAGGCGTGAAATCATGCCCTGTTCGATAATGGCGTAACTGCGCGGCCCCAGGCCGGTGCCGAGGAACAGGTCGGCGATATCGCGGCGGCGACAGCGGGTACCATTGAGAAAATACTTGGACTGGCCATCACGGGTGACCAGGCGTTTGACGGAAATTTCGTTGTACTTGGCGTAGGGACCTTCCAGCTTGCCATCGGAGTTGTCGAAAATCAGTTCGACATGGGCCTGGCCCACCGGCTTGCGCGAGGCCGAGCCACTGAAAATAACATCATCCATGGATTCACCACGCAGGTGCTTGGCGGACGATTCACCCATAACCCAGCGCACTGCGTCGATGGTGTTCGACTTGCCGCAGCCATTGGGACCGATGATACCGGTGAGGTTACCGGGAAATTGCAGGGTGGTTGGATCGACGAAAGATTTGAAGCCCGCCAGTTTTATATTGCTTAAACGCATGTAATTTCAGTTCTCACCAGTTGCTGGTTGTTATCATCCTCCCGCCAGAATCACCGCTGTGCCGGGGGCTAAATTCGAAGCGCCTAAGTATAACAATTTCGAGATATAATGCTCGCAAAAATGACAACAGGATGACCTGTTGTGCCCCCACACACGCTACCAAGAGGTCCGTATGCCATCCCAGCCCAGTAAGAATCTGGAAACCTTCAACAACCCCAACCCGGAGCGGGATTATGTGATTCGCATGGAAATCCCCGAGTTCACCTGCCTGTGCCCGGTCACCGGCCAGCCGGACTTCGCCACCATTAACCTGGAGATCGTCGCCGACCAGCTGTGCGTCGAACTGAAGTCCCTGAAAATGTATTTCTGGTCCTAACGCAACGAAGGCGCCTTCCACGAAGCCGTCACCAATAAAATCCTGGACGATATCGTGGCAGCAATCCAGCCCCGTTACCTGAAAGTGACCGCCGATTTTTATGTCCGCGGCGGCATCTACACCACCGTTATTGCCGAACATCGCCAATCCGGTTGGGTGCCTGACGACCTGATTCAGCTACCGGAGTAATCCCATGCCGGATTATTTTGCGGGCATTGATATCGGCACCTCCGGGGTGCGCGTGAGCGTCATCAATGAAAACGACCAGCTGGTATTCGAAGCCAGCCGCAAGATGCCAGTACCCACCCAGGCCGACAACGGCCTGGTGCAGAACCCGGTCATCTGGTGGCAAACCACCCAGCAGGTGCTGCACGATGTACTGGCGAAAGTCCCGCCCCAACACATCCGCGCCATTTCCGCGGACGGCACCTCCGGCACCCTGCTGCTAGCGGGTGAGGCCGGCAACGCGCTGGCGCCGGCGATGATGTACAACAATGATTTCGCCCAGCAGCAGGCCATCGAGATCCAGCGTCATGCACCACCGGATGTTATCGCCACCAGCCCCAGTTCCGGACTGGCGAAGTTACTCTACCTGCGGCAACAGTTCCCCCAGGCGAGCTATGCCCTGCACCAGTCGGACTGGATCCTGGGGCGTCTAAATGGCGAGTACGGCGTAAGCGATTCCAACAATGCCCTGAAAACCGGCTATGACCCCATCAGCAACCGCTGGCCCAAATGGATCGAGCGGCTGGATTTCGATACCGCCCTGCTACCCCGGGTGGTGTCGCCGGGAGACCGCATCGGCCAGGTGAGTCCCCAGGCAGCGGCATCCCTGGGCCTGGACCAGAGCACCCAGGTGATCGCCGGCACCACTGACAGTGTCGCAGCGGCATGGGCTACCGGCATTGACCAGCCAGGTCAGGCGGTTACCTCGCTGGGCTCGACCATGGTGCTAAAAATCCTGTCACAGGAACCGGTGTTCTCCAGTACCTTTGGTATCTACAGCCATCGCTACGGCGAGCACTGGCTGGCGGGTGGCGCCTCCAATAGCGGTGGCAATGTGCTGCTGAAATACTTCAAACCGGAACAGATCCAGCATTACAGCCAGCAAATTAATCCCGGGCGCAACACCGGCCTGAAGTATTATCCCTTAAGCCGCGCCGGCGAACGCTTCCCCATCAACGACCCGGACCTGTACCCGAAACTGGAACCCCAACCGGAAAGCCAGGTCCTGTTTTTCCAGGCTATCCTGGAAGGCATGACCCGTATTGAGGCCATGGGCTACGAACGCCTGCAGGAACTGGGAGCCCCCGCCCCCACCGAGGTCATCACCTGCGGCGGCGGCAGCGTCAACCAGGGCTGGCAGGCCATGCGCCAGCATGCCCTCGGGGTACCGGTGTCACGGGCACAACACTCCGAAGCCAGTTTTGGCTCCGCACGACTGGCCAAACTGGGTTACTACCACAAGGATTAACATGCGATTGATTAGCGGATTTATGTACCTCATCAGAGGTCTTCAATTAATTTTTCAACCGGGATTGCGGCGTTTCGTCATCATCCCTTTTGCCATTAACCTGAGCCTGTTCAGTGTCGGCATCTACCTGTTGATTAACCAGTTCCAGGGCTGGCTCAATTACCTGATGCCGGATTTCCCCTCCTGGCTGTCGTGGCTGGAAAGCCTGATCACCTGGATCCTGTGGCCCGCTTTCGTGGTGCTGATTTTCTTCGTGGTATTTTACAGTTTTTCTTTCGTCGCCAACCTGGTGGCATCACCGTTCAACGGCCTGCTGTCGGAAAAAACCGAAAAGTGCCTGCGCGGCGAATCCATCCAGGATGACGCCCTGCTGCCCACCTGGCAAATCATCAAACAGTCATTTCATGGCGAGTTTCACAAGATGCTGCACTTTCTCAAGTGGGCGGCGCTGATCCTGATTATCTCGGTCATCCCGGTCATCAACGTGGTAGCGCCATTCCTGTGGTTCGTATTCGGCGCCTGGATGCTGGCGCTGGAATACCTGGACTACCCCATGTCCAACCACCACCGGTTCTTCAAGGACATCAAGGCCACCGCCAGACAGAACCAGTTCCTGACACTGGGATTCGGTACCGCCCTGTTCGGCATAACCAGCATCCCGGTACTCAATTTCTTCGCCATGCCCGCCGGCGTAGCCGGCGCCACGGCACTGTGGCTGGAAAAAGTAGACCAACATGAAAAATAAACTCATCGACCTGGAAATCCGCATCACCCACCAGGAAGACACCCTCCAGAAACTGGACCAGGTGGTCTACCAGCAACAGCAGCTGATCGACCAGTTGACCCAGAAAATCCAGCAGCTCGAAACCCGGCTGCAGGCCATGGCCGTGTCCGACATCCTCAACCCGGCGGATGACGTGCCGCCGCCGCATTATTGATGAACTGTTAGAAAAGCTATTGACACGGAATCGCAGAGACACAGAGGTTTTTTGAGTAAAAGCGGGAGGATATGCACATGGTTTATCCGTGTAATATCTTCGATGACAGCGTTAAACTTGGAATTACTGCAAAGACATGAATGCTTTTCTCAATCAAATATCTCTGTGTCCCCGTGTCTCTGTGACAAAAGCTTTTTAAAAAACCTCGAGGTAATCACCATGTTTCCCGGCGTACCCTTTTCACTGGACTGCAAGAAGTGCAACTGCAAGCTGGCGATGGACAGTTATGCCATCGACACCCACACCTGCCAGAACAAGCACGTGTTTTTCTTTAAATGTCCCGAGTGTGGCGGCTTTAGCGCCACCGCCATGGCCAACATTCCCCAGGACATCTGGCCAGAATTTATCCCGGCCGACAAGCTGCAGAAAGTTATCACCGAATACAACCTGGCGATGAAAAAAGCCTTGTAAACCGATGCCCTCCGCCCCCAGAAATAACCGCCTGTTTTTTATCGTTGCCCTGGCATTTCTGCTAGCGTTCATGCTGGTCAGGCATTACAGTACCGGCCTGTCCGATAAACCGCTGGTCATCCACGGCCAGAACCCGCCGGAAATTCTCATGTTCGGCACGCAGTCCTGCCCCTATTGCGCCGAGGCACGCGCTTTCTTCGCCAAACACAAACTGGCCTACACCGAAAAAGACATTGAAAAATCCGACAGTGCCAGGAATATGTTTTACCTGCTGGGCGGCCGCGGCACGCCATTGATCATCGTCAACGGTGTTGCTTTGCACGGTTTTGATGAACAGATGCTGCGTGAGACCCTGGCGGGGAATTAAGAATTAATAATGTAGAATTAAAAGCGGTAATTACCTGTAACTGTGGGAGTGTGTAACAAATCCCAGGTATTTCAGGCGTTTTCAATTCTTCATTATTAATTCTGAATTCTATATTTATAAAGCACACATCCTTGTGCACCAAAGAGTCCATTCGCCAGGACAGCTTAGTTAAGAATAATCGGAGTGAAAGTGAATACATTTTTAGTGGATGGATCAACGCTCATTTCGATCCAGCTGTTGTCCTCACTGCCGAATACTTCGACGCGCGTGAAGTTACCGGTCAGGGTACCGTCTTCGTTGTACATCGCCTTGTCGATCTTGAAGTAGTGCGAA
>Ga0114931_10010663_pt1 | contig 10925 bp, 10 predicted proteins | sample 2SBtaG_FD_89579 | JGI IMG/M metagenome (GOLD analysis project Ga0114931, IMG submission 89579) | Deep subsurface microbial communities from Kolumbo volcano to uncover new lineages of life (NeLLi) - 2SBTROV14_V59a metaG | ecosystem: Environmental > Aquatic > Marine > Volcanic | place: Kolumbo...
CTGGCCTAAAAATTCCCGCTCCACCAAGTTCAAGCCAAACTTTCCTCTCCGGATGCCAAACATTTACTTCTACTGAAGGTTCAGTATAAGGAAAATACGCGGGACTAAATCTAACTTTTGTAAAACCCATTTTTTTATAAAATTCCCTCAAAAAACCAAGTAAGTTTCTAAAGTTCATTTTTGTGTCAACAACTATTCCTTCAGTTTGATAAAATTCAAATCCGTGCGACCAGTCAACAGTCTCATTCCTAAAAACTTTGCCAACAGCAAAATACTTTTTTGGAAAGTCTTCTTTTTTTAATTTAGCTAAAGCCCTAGCAGATAAAACTGTCGTATGAGTTCGTAAAACCATTTTTTTTGCTTCCTCTTCATTCCAAACATAATTCCACCCCTTGCTTCCACTGACTCCCTTCTCATGAGCAAGTTTAACCGATTCCACAATTTTTTTGTTAGGTAAAACTCCTTTTAAATTTACAAAAAAAGTGTCTTGCATTTCTCTAACTGGGTGATCTTGAGCCGTAAACAAAGCATCAAAAACCCAAAAACTCGGTTGAATCACTTCCCCAGTCATTTCTTCAAAACCCATTTCAGTCCAAACCTTCCGAGCGTAATCAATTGCAGAATTTACAAAATGCCTTTTTCCCCCATTTGTCTTCGGAACAGGCAAAGTAACGTCATAACGCCTAAACTTTTTCCTTTTCCAATTTTGTTCTTTCTTTAAAACTTCGGGAGTAATCTGCTCAATTAATTCATAACTTAAATCTTTAGAATTCATAACCTCTTTACCTAACGGACTAACTTTTATGGAAATCTTTTTCTCCTCTTCAATCTCAATTATCTCTTTTCTTTTTTGTAAATTCTTTAAAGAAAACATTTGTTCAGAAGTCAACTTGTCTTCATCAATAGGTAAACTCTCTAAAAAAATTTCTTCCATACTTTTCTTTGCAATTTCCTCTTTGTTAGCACTCAAAACAATCTTTCCATTTCTTATTTCAATTAATGCTTTCCCCTTCAACACCCCTAAAGAAACTTTAAATTCATCCTTATTAAGTCCAGAATGCTTTTCAGCTTCCTTTAAAGGGATAATTCTTTTTTCATCAAGAAGCAAAAGAAGTCGCCTTTCAGGAAGTCCTTTTTTTCTGTAAAACGCACCATTAACTCCAACATCAACAACTTTCTTTTTCTCCGTTTCAAGTTCAATTATTTTTTTGTTAGCTAAATATTCAAGAGCCCTTAAAACACTCACCTTGTCCAAATTTGATTTTTTACAAATTTCTGAAATACTTTTCTCTTCCAAATAAGGCAAAACTTTCTTTTCTATTGTACTCAAAGATTCAATAAGTTTCTTCATAATCATTATTAAGACTTGACAATTAAAAACATTTGGTTTCAAATAAATTTATAAAATATGCCAAACTGTCTATTTAGATGATAAAAAACAAAAGAGGTCTCTCGCAAGTTGTTTCAACAATTCTACTTGTTCTTCTAATAATCGTTGCACTTGCAGGAATTTGGTACGCTGTTAACAATTTTATAATAAAAAATTCTGAAGGAATAAGTATTGGTAACATTGGACTTGATGTGCAAATCCAATCAGCAGTAGTAAATCAGACAAATGGCATAGCAACTGTAAAAGTAAAAAGAAATAAGGGAGTTGCAAATTTGTCAATAGTATCCTTAAAGTTCATTGTTGAAGACCAAAAGAACTCAGACATTTTTAATATACCTGTTAAAAATTTTCAAGAACTTGCTGTTAGAACTTTTGATTTAAACCTAACTAAAAATAGTATATTAGATCCAACAAACATCCTAAAAATTTCAGTTGCTCCTGTTTATATCTCAGAAACAACCGGAAAAGATGCACTTTCTCCCATAACAGACACTTACAAGATAGGAGAAGGAAATAAAATAGTAACTGAGATAAAAGTGTGCCAAACAAACTCAGACTGCGGAACAGATACCTTTATTCAGAGTCCATTTTGTTCATCATCAAATGAAATTTCCCAGTACAAAGATATTTATGAATGTTTTGGTACACCAAATGGATTTTGTCAAAAAAGAACCGAACCAGTTATAATTGAAACCTGTACCGGAAGTGACACTTGTTTAGGAGGTGTTTGTCAACCCCAAAATGTCGCATGTACTCCAGAAAATGTAAGTACAGATTGTGGAGTAAATCAATACATTGGAATTCCAACTTGCTACTCTACACCACCCCCTGAAAAAATAATTCAAGATTATGATTCATTTAATTGTACAAATAACATCTGTACTGAAACAATTATTTCAAAGGACATTCAAATATGTCCAAATCCTCAAATATGTAGCACTGCTCAAGGTTCAGCCGAATGCTTTAGCCCACTCGAATGCACCACAAATGCGGATTGTCAATTTGGAGAAGTTTGTAAAAATGGAAATTGCACAGCAGAAGTGGCTTTGACAACAGGAACTGTTTCTTCTTCATGGCCTCCAGGACTCAACGAACTTTTTGACAGCCCTGCACTTCCAAACAACCAAAGTAATAACACTGTAGACCGAACAGGATTTACAATTGTCTTCCCTGGAAGTGCTGAATCAAGATGCCTTAAGATAAGAGAATACACATTTCCCTCTTCAACTGCTTACAATTCATACATAAGATTAAACGAAACAAAAACAAATATCACCTCAGGAGATTCTTTCCAAATTTGGGAAACGAGCTATGGTTGTACAATGATTTAATTCGTACCCTTTTAAATCAATACAAATCCAAACCCTTTGTCATCCAAGTAGGCATTCCAAGAACTGACCCTAGTGACTTTAAAAGAACCAAACTTCTCTTTTCTTTGCCCATTACAAATTGCATTTGAATTTTCTTTCTTGAACAAAGCGTTATATTTTGTTTAACCCTCGACAAAATTTTTTCCCTTTCACTCAAAACAAAAAATTCATCAAAGTTTATTCCAATCTGGACCTTATTTTTAGAGGCAATGCGTGCCATAACTTCATTTAACCCAGAATTTCTTTGTTTCAGAAAATCCTTTCTATGAGACAAATTAATTAAAACCAAGTCAACAGGAAGTTTTTCCATAACCTTTCTATTTAAGTTGTCGTCATTAGAAGAAAAAATAATTTTTTTATCTTTATTTTTTTTAACAAATTCTTTTAACCTACTAAAGTTTTTTTCTCTTAAAATTATTTTTTCCATTTTTTTAACCAGCAATCTTAGTTCCAACAAAATCCTTCCCATTAAAGAATTTTTCCAATTGGGACAAATCTTTCATAATGTAAGTTTTAATTTTATTTTTTAAAATTATCTTTGAAGCAGTCTGATCAAGAACAAAGTGCTCTCCTGGTTTAAATTTAATTTTACTAACAATTTTGTCAAAACTAGTCCAAGAAATTGAAGAAACAAATTTTGCATTTTTGAACTTTCGCGGATCTTTGTCAAAAAGTCCTTTTACATTAGTCAAATTAATAAACTCTGCATTGAATTTGGAAGCAAGGCTTGCTGCAGTTGAGTCTGAAGTTTGATTTGGTTTATACTCTAAACCCCCGCAAATAACTAAATTCCTTTTGTTCAAATACTTTTTAACCGTCCTTAATCTATCTGGAACTCCCCAACCAAGGTCAAAACCAAAAAAGTAAGACAAAAATCTAGCATTTGCACGAGTCGCATTTATTCCCGATAATGACTGGAAATAAACATTTCCTCCAGAATTTGAAACCGCACGAATATATTTCCTTGCTAAACTTCCTCCTCCACAAACAATAACAATTTTACAATTTTTAATATTTCTCAAAACAATTTTTTTAAACTTCTCTAAATATTTATAATTAACATCATCTGGAATAATCTGGCTTCCTCCAAGACTTATCACAACCACCCTCTTCTTCATAAAACTTAAATTCAATAAACCTATATAAAAGTAACCTTTAAATAACTCTAAGTCCTTCTCAAAACAGAAAATGAAGAGGTTTTCAATGGTTATTGTTTTTGCAGTTGCAGTTCTCTTAGTTGGAAGTGTTGTTGCCCAAAATATTCCCACTTCAAAAGATGTAACTGATTTTGTAAAGAATATTGCAGTAAAAAAAGGAGTTTCGGAAAACTCAATAAAAAACGTCGAAAAAGTTAATTTTAATAAACTCCCTAAAGAAATTAATATCAAAAATATAGACGAAAACAACCTAGCAATGTATAAGGTTAACGTTGAGGACGTGAATTCTACAAATGGAACTAAGCCTATTTACGTTATAACTGCTTCTGAAACTGCCTTCAAAAAAGAAATTAAAAATTTTGCAAATAAAATGCTTCTTAACTTGGAATGCCCGGAAATATTGAAAACTCAAGTTTCCTTCTGTCCGGAGCTGGAGTTCAAGGTTCATATGAAAAAGGTTATGTAATGGTTAGAGACGGAAGTATAACCGGACTTTCAACAAGTCTCGACGTTAAAACCCCTTCTAAAAAAGGAATTGCAGAAATCATACTCTACAAAAACGGAGTTGCAATTGGATTTAGAAATACTCTAGAAACAAATTCAATTGGACCTAAAATAGATTACGATTCAGTAAAAGAAAACACTATTAATTTTGAAAAAGGGGACGTGATTTCAGCAAAAGTTATTCTCTCAGACGGAACACAAGTTGAAGATATAAACACATTATTAGAAATTGCTGGAGAGGCATAAATTTAAATACTTAAAAAAATAATAATTAGATATGAGAAGTGAAACAGACAGAATGAGGTTGGTTGTGAGGATTTTAATTGCAGTGGTTGTACTTCTTGCAATAATCGTCCTTTACTTGGCGGTCTTTCAAGCACAATACAATAACTTCGTTGCTCAAAAACAGACGGAAGGAATAAATCTTTTCATAAGTAATTATCTTATTCCTCAACTGCAACAACAAGGTTATGTTTCTCTCCGGATAGGAAACCAGACACTTTATTTGGTTCCAATTCAACCAGGAAACCGATCGGCTTCAAACGCAAGAACTTCGGGAAACACAACTCAATAATTTTTTCTTTTTTATTTTTTTTATTTTTTATTAATTTTATAAACCTCGTCTATAAAAAAATGTAAGTAACTTTTGAGCTTTCTAAAAATTTAAATAGAGATTATTCTTAACTAATTAAATGAATAATAAAGAGGTTACCCTACATTAAAATAAAAAATGGTTTATAAAAAATATATTCGAAAAAACGGTAAGATTTATGGTCCTTACATTTATCACAGTAAAAGAGTTGATGGAAAAGTTGTTTCTGAATATATAGGACCAGAAGAAAAAAAAGACAATAAAAAAATAAAAAAGTTTTGGACCTTTTTTGTAGCTTCTCTTCTTGTAATTGCGCTTGGATCATTTGTCCTAATTTCAAACTCCAATCCAACAGGAAACATTATTCTTAAGTTGGGAGGATCGTTAAACAATGGAACTTTAAGTGATGGAAAATTAAACTTTGTTTTACAACCAGGTGAACTTCTCCCAGAAAATTCAATAGTTTCAATTGAAAACAATGGAACAACCAAAAATTATAAACTTAAAGATTTAATTTCAAACGAAAAAACAACTGAAGGAAATTTTAGTCTCAAAGAAGGAAGTGTTTCTGGCTACGGAACAGGTTATGGGGTGTTAGGAAAAAGAACAAAATATCCAACAATCTCCTTTGAATTAACTCTTTCAAATAAAAAGTCAGAAGCAATTTCAACCCCACTAAGAGAAGGGTCAAAAAACAAAAATAAAAGCACACAAACAAATGAAACAAATTCTGGAAAAGAAAGTAATACAAATTCTTCTCTTAAAGCGAACAAAACCTCTCAAAATAATTCAACTCAGGAAAACTTTACTTCGGGTGAAAATTCAAATGAATCTTCTCAAGTAAATTCTTCAAAAGAAACAAATTCAAACTTAAGCCAAGAAACTCAAAATACAACTAAAAAAACTTCTACTCAAACTAATGCCAAATTGTCAACAAATTCAACTTATCAATCCGAAACTCAAACTACTAAAGAGAATTCCTCCTCTCAAACAGGGTCAAAATCTCCAAACCAAAAAAACACTCCAAGTGGGACAACAATCAAAAAAACCCAAAAAACAAATTCTGAAACTACTAATTCAAACTCTGAAGCAACAGAAGCTACCAACCAATCAACAAAAACTTCTGCTCCAATTACAGGAAATATAGTTTCAGGAGTTTTAGGAACAGTCTCAAACTTCTTTACAGGACTCCTAACCGGAAGAGTTGTTGAAACTTCAAATGTGACAATTGGAGAGGTCTCAAAAGAAAACCCTTTTATTTACAACTTAAATGGGAAAAAAGCAACCTTAGTTCCAGGAAGCGTAAAATTAAATGGTGAAATTCTTCCAGATAACACAATTTCTCTAGAAGAAAAAGGAAACGAATTAACAGTAACAACAAATTATTCAATAAATGAAAAAGGTTTTGGGAGTGAATATTCAGAAGGTAAATCAAAAACACTCTCAATTAATTTAAACAAACTTAATCAAACATTTTATGAAGGAAAATTAAATACAAAAATTTTATACAATGAAAATGAAATTATGTCCTTCACCAACACCATTTCAAGCGAAAGCTTAAACCCAGTCGGAGAAGAAATTAAAATCTTCAACCAAACTCAAAATAATTCTTCTCAGAGTTTTGAATCTTTTGAATCAATAAGTGCTCCGACAAATTTAACTCAAAATGAAAAAAATATTTTAACTTCAACCCTCAACGAAACAAATTTCTCAACAACCGTAAGCACATACAAAAACAAATACATAGTTGATTTTTCTTTTGCAGGTTACTCAATTGAACACTCTTACCCTCAAACACTTTCAAACGAAGAACTCCAAAACAACATTGAAAGAGACAAATATTTATGGCTTAAAGACATAATAAATAAACTCTCGACAACAAACTCTCAAAAAACAGAATTAACAAACCTAAGTTCAACAAAACCAATATTTTAGAAACTAATTTTTGTTCGTTATCTTTTCTATAATAAATCTGGAACTTACTGAATTCGAAATTGTTGCGGTAAGAAGCAAATTTCCAACAGCAACTTTAAACAAACCTTCATTCATTGGAATTTTAGATTTTTCTGAAAACCTCTTTATAACCTCATCAATTTCTTTTTTTGAAAGTTTCACTCCTGTAGGTTTCCTACCCATAGAACCAGAAACATAAATTGCCTGATTTTCCCCTTCGGTTTCAACAGAAGAAACTTTAGGGTCTTTAAAAAAAGGATTTAATTTTCCAAGATCAATTACAACTTTTTCACTTGCAACAGGTTTTATAAAACTCAGGTGACGAGGAAGTGAAACTCTTGGAACTTTCAAAACCCTCCTTGTATTAAATTGTGGAGGAGCTCTCAAATGCATTGGACGCCTTTCCAAATTTCTGGGATTAAACAAACTCTCTTTAAAGTCCTTGTGACCAATTACTTCTTTAACTGGTTTTTCATAACGAGCCTTAACCTCATCTTTTATTTTTTCCTTGATTTCTTTTTTAGAAATTGGAGGAAGAGTTTGAGAAGCTCTATAAATTTTATCCTTCATAATTTCCTCAAGCCTAAAAATTTCAGCGTTCCTAGAATTAACAATCAAACTTCTAACAATTTTGAGCAAAGTTTTCAACCTAACTTCATCAGAAATATTCTCAAACATCTTTAAATCATCTCCTCACATTCATACTAAAAGGATCATCCTCTGAAAAAGAACTTAAATTTTTAGAACCTACATAATCGTCTTCCTTTACTGTTCTCTTTTTTTCAACTGGAGCAGGAATTTTTTTAACAGGTTCACTAGATTTAATACTCCCAGAACTCATAGTAGGTTTTGAATGAACCCCCGAATCAGTAAGTGTTTCATACATCAAAGTCAAACCTTTTGCAATAACTTTATTTTGATCAAGTATAGACATCATTGTGTCGAGCATCTGTTTTTCTCCATGATTTTCATTTTTTCTTTCCATTTCCCCCTTAACAACCACTTTAGCAGAATCTTCAAATAATTTAAGAAGCTCAGAAATTTGACGAGAAAGGTCATCAAACTTTCCACTCAAATGAGTCATAACTTTTTGAAGGGCAACAAAATTCTCAACAAGCATTTTTTCATGCTCATTTTTTTTATTAGCACTTTTGTGAACACTCTTCTTTTTAGAAGTCTTCTCCACACCCTTTTTTGCCATAATTAAATCAAGAGAAACTTATTTATAAATTTATCCGAGGCAAATCAAAACTAAAAAATTCCAAGCTCATCTTTTTCTTTAATGTCTTTTGATTCTTCAACTTCTTCAACACCTTCATCAAATTCTTCGTGAGGACTTTCTTTAAGTTCTTCATGAAGAACTTCTCCTTTATCTCCCTCAGAATCTTCTAAATTATCCTCTTCAACTCCAGAAAAGTTTTCGCCCGAATCCTCTTGAGAAAAATATTCTCTTTTCTCTCCTTCAATTAATTTAATATCTTCTTTAAGCTTTTCATCTGACTCTAAACCCTCTTCCCTTATAGACTTTATTTTTTCTTCACTTCCTTCTTTTGAATCTTTTTTAAGATAATCCTCTTTACTCTTTTTTATTTCATATTCCCTTGGTTCTAAGTCTGTTCCTCCAAAAAAATCCCCTTCAATTTTGTGAATCTCTTCAGCAAAACCTTTAGCTTTCTCAGGTTCAACTGTGATAAAATCAATCCCTCTCTTAACAAGGTGTTCTAAGACCCCTCTCTCTTCTAAAATTTTCCCAAAAATATTTGTTTCAATTTCATTTCTCTTTGCAACTCTCACCAAGTATTCCACCTGATAACTAAATGATGGATGAACTTCTTGAACAAATTTCGAAACTTCCTTGTTCCCCATATCTGCTGCAATCAAATATTGAATTAACCTGTCTGTATTAATAACAACTGCGTCAACTTTCTCATTGCAAAATTCCTTAATCAACTGAACTGCTGCGGGAGTCTCAATTAAAATTCCAACTAAACAATCTTCAAAATTAATCTTTTTTAAAAGCTCTCTTACTTTTTTTAATTCTTCAATTGAAATTAAATTAGGAATCAAAACCCCAACTTTAGAATCAGAGTGAGCTCTTTTAATTGCTCTAAGTTCAGCTTCCAATATTTCTGGATATTTCAAACCAAAACGAATTCCGTGAAGCCCAAGAAGAGGATTTTTTTCTTTAAACTTCCTGTCCCCTTCAAAACCAGAAAACTCTTCACTCAAAAAGTCGCTTGTTCTGACCCAAACTTCTTCAAAATTTTGAAAAACGTTCTTTATTCCATCATAAACTAAATTTTCATACTGATTTATATAATGAGAATCTAAAAAATAAAAAGGATGTTTTCCCGTTCTTCCAATTATCTTTTCAATTTTTAAAATCCCAACTTTTTTTAAGCCAGTCAAATTCCCTTCACTAATCATATAAGGAGAATTCAAAAGAAGTTTTAATTTTGTCTTAGTAACTTTTCCAACTCTTTCAACTTCCTTAATCTCTTGAGTCTCTTCAACTTTATCTTCAGATTCATCTACTATTTCGAACTTTGTTTCATCCTTAACTTCCCCAGTTTGTAAAATATAAATTCCACTCTCATCAATTGAAAACTCTAGTTCTTGAGGTTTTCCAAAATGACTCTCAGCTTTTTCAGCTAAATCTCCAATTCTCTGGATTTCATAATTGTTCAAAACTTGGGAATTCTTTCCCTCCTCACTTGACTTAACACTCTTTAAATTTCCAGATGAATCCCTAACAACCATAAAACTCTTCTTACCAATTTTTCTGTCAAGCACTTCAAGTTCCCTAGACAAAACATAATTGTCAGGAGTAATTTCCTTTATATTTTTTCCTTCCCCGAGACCCCAAATAGAATAAATTGAAATGTTTCCAGATGAATCTCTTGAAACAACTGAACCAGATTTTTCAGCAGGAATCATTTTCTGTACGACAACTGCAATTTTTAATTTTTCAAAATCAAACTTTTCAGAAAAAATCCTTGAGAGTGTTTCAGGATTAAACAATGAAACAAAAACCATTTTTATGTGGCTCAAAAGTGAATCGCTACCTTTAACGTTAAGATAAGTGTTTTGTTCACGTAGTTTTCCTGAACCCCAAAAAGTTAAACTACTTCTAACTGAAACAAAAACGGGTTCAGTCGCATTATTCAAAATGTCTAAAGCACTCCCTTTTTCGATTTCAAGTTTATTTGCACCAAGAGTCTCATAAGACTCAAAAATTTCCTCCTTTACTTTTTCAGGAAGTTCTGCCTTAACAAAAAACTCTTTAACTTTTTCACAATTTCTTTTTACTTCTTCAACATTCTTAAAGTTAGTTTCTCTAAAAATTTTCTCAATTTTTTCTTTTAACCCTGAACTCTCCAAAAATTTATTAAAGCTCTCAGTTGTAACAACAAAACCCTCCGGAACCGGAAATTTTTTGTTATAGATTTCCCCGAGATTTGCTCCTTTAATTCCAACAAGATTAACTAAACTCTTGTTTATTCTCGAAAACCACAATACAAAATTCTCACCTTCCACACTCTTTTTTTCACCCATAAATAACACAATTAAAAATACTTAATAAATGTTTTTGAGAAAAGTTAAGCCCACAAATAAATTTATAAATCTCTTTCGTGTGGATTAAATATGATAGAATGGATAATCATTGCAATAATAGTATTAATTTTAATAATCACTATTAGTTACCACAATCGGTTCGTTGTTTTGTCTAACAGAATCGACAACTCCCTTTCTCAAATTAACGTTCAACTTAAACGTAGAGCAGACCTTATTCCAAATTTAATCGAGACTGTTAAAGGTTACGCAAAGCACGAAAAGTCAATCATGACTGAAGTAACTAAAGCTAGAAAAGCTCTTGTTTCAGCTAAAGGTTTAGTCGGAAAAGTGAAAGCCAATGATGCACTTTCAGGCGCATTAGGTAAACTTTTTGCAATTGCTGA
>Ga0114931_10010664_pt1 | contig 10925 bp, 10 predicted proteins | sample 2SBtaG_FD_89579 | JGI IMG/M metagenome (GOLD analysis project Ga0114931, IMG submission 89579) | Deep subsurface microbial communities from Kolumbo volcano to uncover new lineages of life (NeLLi) - 2SBTROV14_V59a metaG | ecosystem: Environmental > Aquatic > Marine > Volcanic | place: Kolumbo...
GCGCCGCGCCCGCACCCCGCACCCGCACCCGCACCCGCGCCCGCCCCCCGCACCCGCGCCCCGCACCCGCGCCCGCGCCGCGCCCGCACCCGCACCCGCACCCGTGCCGCGCCCGCACCCGCACCCGCACCCGTGCCGCGCCGCACCCGCGCCGCACCCGCGCGGCGCCGCACCCGCGCCGCGCCGCACCCGCGCCGCGCCGCACCCGCGCCGCCCCGCACCCGCGCCCGCGCCCGCACCCGCGCCGCGCCGCACCCGCACCGGCACCCGTGCACCATGACGCTCCCCACCGACCACGCCCACCCCGAGCCCCCCCCGGCGCCCCGCCCTCCGGCCGCTCGGGGTGGGGTTCTCACCCAAGCTGGCCCCCCCGCCCGAGCGGCCCGCGGGCGCCACGCTTCCACCACCCCGAGCGGCCCGCGGGCGCCACGCTTCCACCACCCCGAGCGGCCCGCGGGCGCCACGCTTCCACCCGCCCGAGCGGCCCGCGGGCGCCACGCTTCCACCACCCCCAGCGGCCCGCGGGCGCCACGCTTCCACCCCCCCGAGCCCGCCGCAGACACCGACCCCGGCGCCCACGAGCGCCCGCAACACCCCCGCGTCAGCGCTTCGGCTTGGCCTTGAGGACGACCTTGTCGCCCTTGACCACGACGTTGAACTCGACCCCGCGGGCGCGGTGCTGCTGCATGATCTTGGGCGCCTGCTTGTTGAGCGTCGACATCAGCTTGTCGTAGCTGAGGTTATCCGTCCGCTCACCGACCAGCTTGCGCGCCTGGACGTAGCGCTTGTACAGGTCGCGGGACTGGCGCTCGGTCATGCCGGGAGGTGGCGGCTTGGTCGCCGCGGCCGCGGGCTTGCGCGCGGCGGCCGGGCTCGGCGCGGGGGCGGGCCTGACCGCGGGCTTGCGCGCGGCGGCCGGGCTCGGCGCGGGGGCGGGCCTGGCCGCGGGCTTGCGCGCGGGCCTGGCCGCGGGCTTGGCGGGCGCCGGCTCGTCGTCCTTCATGATCGCGCCGAACAAGCTGTCGAAGTCGACATCGTCGCCGTCGAGCAGCGCCATGTCGTCAGCGCTGATCGTGTGAACGTTGCCCGGCGGCTTGGGCTGGCGCACCACCGCCGGCTCGTCGGCGGGCGCCTCGGCGGCCTCTTCGGCCTCGACGACGCCCTCGCGCTCGGCGCGCTTGGCCAACTGCTCGCGGTCGCGGAGGATCCGGTCCTTGAGCCGCTTGGGCAGCTTGGCCAGCAGCTCCGGCGGGATGTCCATGCCGCTAGCCATCGCCCGTTGGGACGCCCGGCGCACGTCGCGCACGTAGCGGCCGTTCTCGATATCGCGGAGGATCCGCTTCCAGTAGGTGTTGTACGACCCGTACTTCTGCGACAGCGTGGTGAAGCGGTAGCGCAGGCCGGTGTTGCGGATCTGCAGCTGCGTCAGCTCGCGGATGGTGCGCTCGACGTCGCGGTGGAGCTGCGCCGGCGCCACCTTGAGGATGCCCATGAAGTACTGCTCGTACATGGCCTTGAGCCGGTCGAGCTGCTTCCCCAGGGTATCCAGGCGTTCGCCGATTTCGACGGTGACCTGATTGGCGCCAAATGTGGACTTGAGAGCCAAAGGCTGGCCGAAAGGATACCAGACATGGTAGGCCGCTCTGAAGTAAACCGGTTCCCGGTCGGGGTCATTCGCGAGAGACGTGCGCCCTCGACAAGTCCTTGGCCCCCCACGGCGATTTCGCCCTTGCAAATACGATGAGTATTCGCCGCGGTCGAGAAATCACGTTGGGAAACCAAAGCCTGCGCCGATCATCGCCCGGCCCCGCGAATAGCCCGGGCTACCACTGAAATCACTCGCGATGTCGGTCGTCTACTTCCTCCTCATGGTCGGCGTCCTCGTGGTCATCCACGAGTTCGGGCACTTCCTCGCGGCCAAGCTGTTGGACTTCAAGGTCCTTCGCTTCTCCGTCGGCTTCGGCCGGCCACTGCTCAAGGTGCGCGGGCGAGAAACCGAGTACCAGATCGCCCTCATCCCCCTGGGCGGCTACGTCCGCATCCTCGGCGAGGACGCCGCCGACGAAATCCCCCCCGATCTGGTCGGACGCTCGTTCAACGCCAAACCGCTGTGGCGGCGGATCGTGGTCGTCTTCGCCGGCCCGGCGGCCAACTTGATCCTGCCGGTGTTCATCTACTTCGCCGTCTTCGCGGGCGAGTCGCAGCTGCCGGCGGCGGTGGTCGGCGACGTCCTCCGCGACTCGCCCGCGGTTCGCGCCGGCATCGAGCCGGGCGACCGGGTGCTGGCGGTCGACGGCGAGTCGGTTCGCTACTGGGAGCAGCTCGAGCACGCGGTGCAGGACAGCATCAACCACGAGCTCAAGCTGCGCATCCAGCGCGGTGACCGCACCTTCGAGAAGTACATCCGCCCGGTCGAGTTCATCGACCGCACCCGCGACGGCATGGCCGAACGCAAGGGCTACATCGGCATCACCCGCGCGCCGTTTCCGCCGCTGATCGGGGTCATCGATCCGCAATCGCCCGCCGGCAAGGTGGGGCTGCGCACCGGCGATCGGATCATCAGCGTCGACGGCGCATCGGTGAGCAACTGGACGACCCTGCGGCGCGCGTTGTCGCACGGCATGCACGCGCGCAACATCGTCTACCTGCGCGGCACCACCGCTCCCGGTATCCCGCTGGTGCGTCTGCTCGAGGCACGCACCGCACAGCTGGTGCCCGAACCGCGCACCGGCACCGACGGCGCCTCGCGTCCGTACACCGGCGTCGAGCCCGCCGAGCTGTTCGTCACCCGGGTGACCGCGGGCTCGCCCGCCGACCTCGCCGGCCTGCGCCCGGGCGATCTGATCGAGAGCCTCGACGGTGAGCCGATGAGCCACTGGATTGTCCTCGACCAGCGACTGCAGAGCCGCCCCCACCACGCCTGGACCATCGGCTGGCGACGCTACATGCCCGAGCAGAAGCGGGTGGTGAAGATGCAGGTGCAGGTGACGCAGATCGTCCGCCGCCAGTTCGACGAGTACGGCAACACCGTCGAGCGGCTGGTGTTCGGCGCCGGCTCCAGCGTCGACCGCGGCGCCGGCGAGATGGTGCCGATCCACGGCCGCGTCACCTACGCTGCGTCCAAGGCGATCGGCCGCACCGGCGAGACCACCGCCGCCATGGTCCACGGCTTCTGGTCGATCCTGTCGGGCCACGCCCCCGGCGACTCGGTCGGCGGTCCGCTGATGATGTACCGCGCCGCCTCGGTGTCGGGACGAAAAGGCTGGGAGACCTTCCTCCTGATGATGGCGCTGATCAGCGTCAACCTCGGGCTCATCAACCTGTTGCCGGTGCCGGTGCTCGACGGTGGCCACCTGGTGGTGTTCGCCGTCGAGGCCACCCGCGGGAAAGCGCTGCCGCTGCGCACTCGCGAGCGGATCCACCTGGTCGGCCTGGCGGTGGTCGCGATCATCACCGTGCTGGCACTGCGCAACGACGTCGTGAGGTACTTGCTGCGATGAACCTACTCGCCCTCGAAACTTCGACCATGGTCGCCAGCGTGGCCGTCGCCCGCGGCGAAGCCAGCGGTGGCGCGCCGGAGATCCTGGCCAGCGCCGATGCCGCAGTCGTCACCACCTCGGACATCCTGTTGCCGCTGATCGATCGCGTGCTGAGCGAGGCCGGACTGGCGATCGACGACATCGACGCCGTCGCAGTCGGCGCCGGCCCGGGATCGTTCACCGGCCTGCGCATCGGTATGTCGACGGCGAAGGGATTGGCCTTCTCCATCGGCGCGCCGCTGTGGCCCGTGTCGTCGCTGGCGGCGCTGGCGCAGGCGGCCGTCGACGCCGGCGCCGTGCCCGCGGACGCGCTGATCGTTCCGCTGCTCGACGCCCGCCGCGAGGAGGTCTTCGCCGGCTTCTACGTGGTGCGAGACGGCGTCGTCGCGTCGCTCGGCGCCGAGCGGGTGCTGCCGCCGTCGGCCCTTCCGGCCGCCATCGGCGCGATCTCCGGCGGTCCGGAGCGGATCGTTTTCTGCGGCGACGGCGCCACCGCCTACCGAGGCGCGATCGCATCAGAGGGGGAGATCCTTGCTGCCGCGCCGGCGACGCCGCCGGCGCCAGCGATTGCTCACCTCGCCCTCGCAACCCCGCGAACCGACGGGCTCGACGCGGGTGCGCCGGCGTACGTGCGCAAGTCGGAAGCCGAGATCAAGTTCCCCCAGGGCAACCCGGGTGGGACCTTCTCGCAGCACGAGTGAAGTCGCTTACTTGGTCGACTGCGCGTGACCGTTGCTGTCAGCGCCGGATACACAATTCGCCGTTGCCGACCCGCGCGGGCCCGCGGTATCGTCACCAAAGACACGCTGGCTAGAGAGGGAACTTGGTGCAAAGCAATCTGTCTGGCGATCAGAAGCTGGTCCTCATCAACGAGCTCACCGCCGAGCACCGCGCCATCAAGGCGCGCATTCGCGAGCTCAACAAACATTTAGCTCTCACCTCCGCGGAGCAGGTCGAGTACGCCCAGCTGAAAAAGCTGAAGTTGCGCGCGAAAGACCGCATCCGCCTCCTAGAAGTCTAGTCGGAGGCGTCTGACTACCTCGGACCCCCCCCCTCTCCCGCCCGAGCTGATCGAAAAGCTCCGGCGTACCGGCATCCGTCTCGATCGCGAGGGCCGGTTCTGGCACGAGGGGGTCGAGGTCTCCCATCCCGGCTTTCGCCGGGCGCTGCTGCGCTGGCTCGACGTCCTCGATGACGGCCGGCCGATCTTGCGCCTCGACGAGCGCCGCTATGCCTACGTCGATGTCGACGATGCCCACCTGCTCGCGCTGTCGGCGCAGTGGGACGGTGACCGTCCGCTGATCGCGCTCAACGACGGCACTACCGAGCCGCTGGCGTGCGACACGCTGGTGGTCGGCGACGATGACGCGCTCTACTGCCGGGTACGTAGCGGCAAGTTGGAGGCGCGCATGACCACGCCGGCCTACTACGCGCTGTCGGAGCGGATCGTCGAGGGAGACAATGGCTTCGCGCTACGCGCTCTCGGACGGCTCTTCCCGATCGGCCAGCGGCAGCATCAGGCGAAACCGCGCACCGCCGAGCGGTGACGGCTGGCTCATCACGTCGAGGGCACCGTGGTGGTCGAGGGCGATCTTCTTCGAGATCGTCAGCCCCAGCCCGGTCCCCTGCTCCTTGGTGGTGACGTACGGCTCGAAGATCTTCTCGCGCGTGTCCGGCGTGATGCCCGGTCCCTCGTCGTCGACCGTGATCACCGCGCGCTCGCCTTTCGCCTCGGCGTACCAGGTGACGATCACCCGACCGGTGCGGCCGATCGACGCGCCCGCCTGCTGACCGTTTTCGACCAGGTTGGTCAGCACCCGGCGGAGCAGCAGGCGATCGCCGCGGACCATGACCGCCTCGTCCGGGGCGTCGAGCTCGAGCCGCTCGTTGAGCACCGGGTCGCGCTCGATGTCTTCCATGATCGTGGCCAGATCCAGCGGCTCGGCGGCGACCTTGGGCAGCTGCCCAAGGGTGCGGAAGGCGTCGACCAGCCGGCGCAGGCTGGCGATCTCCTCGCTCACGATCTCCTCGGCGTCGGACAAGAGCGACTGGTAGCGCTGGTCGTCGCCCTTGTACGACGACACGCACTGTTGCACCGCCAGCTGGATCGGCGTGAGCGGGTTCTTGATCTCGTGGGCCAGCTTGCGCGCGACCTCCTGCCAGGCACCGATGCGCTGCAGGTAGGCGATCTGCTCGCGGTCGTGTTGCAGGTCCTCGACCATGCGGTTGAACGCCGCAGCCAGCTCGGCCAGCTCGTCGCGCCCGCGCAGATCGACCGGCTCGAGGTGGCCACCGGCGACCCGCCGGGTGCCCGACACCAACACGGCGATGCGCCGGGTGATGCGGCTGGACAGGATGATGCCGGCCAGAGTGACGATGACGACCACGCCGCCGACCACCAGCAGGAAGGTCATGCGGTAGCCCTCGGGCAGCGACGCGCGCATGGCGTCGCGGTGCTTGAAGCGGTCCAGCTCGCGGCCGAGGTTCTCCAGCTCGGCCGGCAGCTCGTCGTCGGCGGCAAAGGTCAGGCGCAGCCGGGCGTCGGTGCCCTCGATCGGCGCGGTCATCTCCTTGGCCGAGTAGCGTTCGCTGACCCCGACCGGTGCGCTCAGGTGGGCCTCCAGCAGCTCGTCGCCGTCGGCCGACAGCAGCTGGGCGCGATACAGCTCCGGCACCGATGCCAGCATGTCGGTGAGGTAGCGCTGGGCCGACGGATCCTTGGGGTTGTCGACCATCGCCGCGACCCGGGCGGTGGCGGCGTAGCGCTGCACCGTCTGCAGGTAGAGGTCCTTCTTGGTCTCGACCAGCTGGCGGTAGATCGGCGCGGCCTTGACCAGCGGCGCGCGCACGCTGGCGGCCTCGTTCGACGCGTACAGCTCCGACACCTTGGCGATCTGGTCGATGACGTATGCCGACACCGCCAGCGGAATGATCGAGATCACCAGCAGCCCCAGGGTGATCTTGATCTGCAGGCCGATCCGCCGCGGCGCGGGCGGCTTCATCGCGACACCGGCCGGTAGAACGGCTGCGAGCGGAACAACAGCACGCGGTCCGCTTCCGGCAGCTTGGGATTGACGAAGACCGACACGAACGAGCCGAAGAACGACGAGCTGCGGTCGATGCTGGTCGACCCGGCCGGCTTGGTCAGCCACCGCCGCATCTCGGCGAGCAGCTCCTTGGACACCGGGTTGAGCTCGACCACCATGGCCATGAAGTGGTTGACCCCGCGGGGGATGTCCGACAGATTCGCGATCGGCACCTGCCAAAGCTCGGTCAGCTCCTTGAGCGCGTCGGCGCGCGTGGCGACCCGGGCGGTGCGCCGCCCCTGCGGGCCGTCGATGCGCACCACATAGACCTCGTCCCACAGGTCGTAGACCACGCGGAAGCTGGCCATGACCGCCGACACCGGCTCACCCTGGCCGACGCGGTAGACGTAGATGCGGGCGACGATGGTGGTGGCGAAGCCGCTCGACAGCCGCTCGTACGCCTCCTGGTCGAGCAGCTCGGTGAAGCTGGTCGACACTGCCAGCTTGCCCTTGCGCTCGCCGAACCACATCTTCTTGCTCACGATCCGGTCCTCGGCCCGCGCGGCGGACGCGGCCAGGATCGACACCAGCAGCGCACAGGCCAGCGCCAGCGCCGCGCGCCTCACAGCTCCACCCGCCCGAATGCGTTGGCCAGCGTCAGCTCGAAGATGCCGATCTCGGTGTCGAGGCGCAGGCCGGCGTCGAAGAACAGATCGATCGGCAGCGACCGGTACAGGCCGCGGTCGCGGGCGTTGAGGCGGTGGAGGCGCGTGAGCCCCCACAGCCCCGCGCCGACGAACAGGTCGCCGCCGTAGATGCGGCTGCGGTGGCGGAACAGCCGATACGAATATTCCACCGCGGCGGCGCCACCCAGCTCGCCGTAGGTCACCTCGTCGGCGGCGGTGCCCAGGTAGTTGGGCGCCGACTCGGTCGACACCACCAGGCCGAACGCCCGCGGCGTGAGCATGCGGTTGAAGTCCGACGCGTACAGCTGCTCGAACAGCGGCGGGTCGCCCAGCACCATGCCGCCGAGCAGCTTGACCGCGAGCACGTGGGCGCGGCCATGAACCGGCCACCAGTGCTCGTAGCGAGCCAGGACGCGGGTGTAGTCGTAGTCGGAGCCGAACAGCTGGTGGCCGAGCTCGCCGACCAGCACCAGCCGATCGCCGCCGAACGGCAGCACCGGATCGGCGCGGGTGTCGCGGTCGAAGCCGACCGAGGCGGTGACCAGCCGGCTGGTGCCGGGACGCAGCGGCAGATCGACCGCCACCACCTGGCCGTCGGGCAGCGTGCGGGTGGGCGCATCGGGGACGTCGGCGCGGATCCGCTCGACCCGCAGGTCGGTGCTCAGGCGCGCCAGCGCGGTGACGTCGACGCCCAGGCCGGCGACGCCGCCGATGCGCCGGTAGTCGAAGGCGCGAAAATGGTCGACGCCGCCCTGCGACGGAGAGCCGTCGATCCGGTACGGCTCGCTGGCGCGCTTGAACAGCACGCCGGCGTGGACGCCGAGGGTGCTGCCGGCGATCGACTGATCGGCGACGCGGAGCTCGCCGGCCCACTGATTGCTCGAGCCGACGATGTCGCCGTGGGCGGCATACAGCAGGCCGCCGCCGACGCCGATGCCGGTGCCGAGAAAGTTTCGCTCGGTAAGGTCGGCGCCCAGCCACCACGGCGACGCCCGGCTGGTGCCGAACTGCAACAGGTTGAGCACCACCGTGCCGCGCTCGACCACGTGAACCGACAGCACCACCTTGCCGCGGGCGCTGCCCTTGCGCAGCGACAAGTCGACCTCGCGGAAGTAGCCGAGCGCCAGCACTTTGTACTTGGCCTCGCCCAGGCGGCGGTCGCCGGCGCGCAGGACATCCCCCTCGTGCACCGGCAGCGCCCGGCGGATCAGCCGCTCGGCGGTGGAGCGATTGCCGTCGACCTCGATCCGCTCGATCACCAGCACCGGGCCGAAGCTGGCGTCGGCGTCGGCCTCGGCGGCTGCTCGGTTCTGGGCCGGCGCCGGCCGCGCGAGGGAGAGCGCGACTGCGGCCGCGATGATCGCCATCCCCCAGCGCATGCCCCGGCAGCGTATCTCAAATGCGGGCCGCGCGCCGCGTGCGCGGCGGTGATAGGCTGGAGCCATGCGCGCCGCTGCGGTTGCCAGCTCTTGCCTGATCGCCGTGCTCGGCGCGGCGCTGGCCGCCGGCTGCGTCGACGTGCGCGAGCACGAGGGCACCTGGATCGGCCAGCGGGTGGGCGACGCGCCCGCCCTGCGAGTCGGCATGGCCGACCAGCTGTCGGCCACCCTGCAGGTCGAGGAAGCGACGTTGCGCACGTTTCGCGGTCGGCTCACCACCGATGACGACGTCTTCAAGGACGCCCTGATTCAGCCCCTTGCCGGCGCCGAGGCCGACGTCCTGGGCGGAGCCACCTTCCATGGCTCGCCGCTCAAGGTCTACTTCTCCTTCGCCGCCACTGGCGACGGCGGCGGCGACGCCCTGATCGTGGTCGCGCTGTACGCCGGCCCGCGCATCGAGGCGCGGGTCATGCGCGGCGGGACTCTGCCGCTGTACGGTATCTTTCGCTTCGATCGCCGGCAGTAGCCGGTGCGGCACGGCCTCGCGTCCCTCGCGGCGGTGTCCTATACTGGCAGATAGTGCGGGGAGCGCCATGGAACCGGTCTCGGAGCCCATCAAGGTCGTCTATATCGAGGACAATCCGGCCAATCTGTCGCTCGTGATCCGAGCGCTGGAAGCGACCGGCATATACAAGGTGTTCGGCTGCCCGGACGGCGAGGCCGGGCTGGAGCAGATCGAGAACGACCCGCCCGCCGTGGTCCTGGTCGACCTCGACATCCCCGGGGTCAACGGCTTCGAAGTGACCCGGCAGATCAAGGCGTCGGCCAACCCGGCAGTGGCCGCCATCCCGGTGGCCGCAGTGTCGGCCAACGTCATGGCCGGCGAGCGCGACGCCGCACGCGAAGCCGGTTGCATCGACTTCATCGAGAAGCCGTTCGACCTGAACGCGTTCCGCAAACGCGTCGCCGAGCTCGCCGGGCTGACCAGCGAGGCGGGCTGGGCCAGGTGAACGGGCAGCCGCGCATGCTCTGTCCCACCTGCTCGGCCGAGCTGACCGCCGACGCGCGCTTCTGCGGCGGTTGCGGCAACGCGGTATCGGCCCCCGGCGCCGCGACACCCAACGATGATCTCAGCGGTCGCGAGATCGCGGGCCGCTACCGCCTGCTCCAGCTCCTGGGCGCCGGCGGCATGGGCGCCGTCTACCGCGCCGAGCAGATCTCGCTCAAGCGCGAGGTCGCGCTCAAGCTGCTCAAGTCCGAGCTGTCGGCCGACCCGGCCCTGGTGCAGCGCTTCAACATCGAAGCCAAGCTGGCGGCCAAGCTGAGTCACCCGAACACGGTGACGATGTTCGACTTCGGCCAGGACGCCGACGGCACGCTGTTCATCGTCATGGAGCTGGTGTCCGGGCAGTCGCTGCGCGAGGTTCTCGGCCGCGACGGCGCGCTGCCGGTGGCGCGAGCGCTGGCGATCTGCGAGCAGGTGTGCGCGTCGCTGGCCGACGCCCACGCCCACGGCATCGTCCACCGCGATCTCAAGCCCGACAACGTCATGCTCACCCGGCGGGGCAAGCGCACCGACGTCGTCCGCGTGCTCGACTTCGGCATCGCCAAGCTGCGCGACGAGCGCGGCGACGTCACCGCCATGCCGGTGACCCAGGCCGGCGATCTCCTGGGCACGCCGCAGTACATGGCACCGGAGCAGATCCGCGGCGAGGCGGTCGACGGCCGCACCGACATCTACGCCATGGGCGCGATGTTGTACGAGATGCTCACCGGGAAGCTGCCGTTTACGGGTCCAACGGTGATGGCGATCCTGGGCAAGCACCTGACCGACGCACCGCAGCCGCCGCGCCAGCGCCGACCGGACCTGGCGATCCCGCCCGAAATCGAGGCGCTGGTGATGCAGGCGCTGGCCAAGGCGCCGGCGTCGCGGCCGCCCAGCATGGAGGAGCTAGCCGAGCGCGTCGGCCGCATCCGCGCGGCGCTGCCGCCCAGCGGCGCATCCATTCCCCGGCGCACGACCCGCCCGCCCGGCGTGCCGCTCACCGTCGACACGCCGATGCCGCAGTCGGCGGCCGGCTACGCCGCGCCGACCCCGGCGCCGCTGCCGGTCGGCCACCCGACGCCGGGCACGCCCGGGACCAACCCGACCCCGCCGCCCGGGCCGGCCTACTCGCCGCCGCCGCCCGGGCCGGCCTACTCGCCGCCGCCGCCCGGGCCGGCCTACTCGCCGCCGCCGCCCGGGCCGGCCTACTCGCCGCCGCCGCCCGGGCCGGCCTACTCGCCGCCGCCGCC